>Ga0081455_10000387_pt1 | contig 58272 bp, 51 predicted proteins | sample TabmetS3T2R1_FD_70207 | JGI IMG/M metagenome (GOLD analysis project Ga0081455, IMG submission 70207) | Tabebuia heterophylla rhizosphere microbial communities from the University of Puerto Rico - S3T2R1 | ecosystem: Host-associated > Plants > Roots > Rhizosphere ...
CCTGGCACCCGAGCCTCAAGGCCCTCATCTATTTCGAAGTGCTGACGACACTGGCCCTCATCATCGGCTTGCTGGTCGCCAACACCTTTTAGCCCGGCGCGGGCAGCGGGCGCGGGGGCGCGGGAGCCGCATTGGCCGCCCACCCTTAGCATCGGCACGGCCTCGGCCGGGGGCACCTATTTCGTCTATGGCGAGGCGCCCGCGCACATTGCGCCACTACCCGACGGTGGGCCTGTTCAATTTTGCCGTGGCCCAGGCGGAGCTGCCGAACGATCTCATCTATGCGATCCTTGATGCCGTCTTCAGCTGTCACGAGGAGCTCTTGAGCTATCACGCCGCGGCGGCCGAGACGGTGCCGGGCAACTTCACGCGCAAGGGCTTCCTGCCGTTCCACGTCGGCGCGGCCGAGTGGTATAACCGCAAGGCGTCAAGTGGCGTCGTGCGCGGCGACTGATCGCCTTGGGTGAAAGGGAGGCAAACCGGGCGAAGGCGCGCCGGGACGAGCGCCCCCGGCGCGGGCCACCCTTTAAGAGGCCTTGAGCACCCCGCGGCGGATCTGGTCCTCCTCGATCGATTCGAACAGCGCCTTGAAATTGCCCTCGCCGAAGCCTTCATCGCCCTTGCGCTGGATGAACTCGAAAAAGATCGGACCAATCACGGTCTTGGAGAAGATCTGCAACAGCACGCGGGTCGTGCCGCCATCGAGAACGCCTTCCCCGTCGATGAGGATGCCATGTTTTTGCAGGCGTGCGATCGGCTCGGTGTGACCCTTCACGCGCGCGTGCGAGCGCTCATAGTAAAGCGCGGGCGGCCCTGGCATGAATTTGAGCCCGCGCGCGGCGATGGCATCGGTGGCGGCGAAAATGTCGTTGCAACCGACCGCGATGTGCTGGATGCCCTCACCCTTGTAGCGGCGCAGATATTCCTCGATCTGGCTCTTGTCGTCGGCGCTTTCGTTGATGGGGATGCGGATCTTGCCGCACGGGGAGGTCAGGGCGCGGCTGGAGAGACCCGTGAGCTTGCCCTCGATGCTGAAAAAGCGGATCTCGCGGAACTTGAAGGTCTCGGCGTAGAACCGGTACCAGGTGTCCATGTTGCCGCGCCGGACGTTGTGCGTCAGGTGATCGATATAATGAAAACCGACGCCCGCTGGCTTCGGATCCCGCGCCTCAAGCCAGTGAAAGTCGCGATCATAGGGCGAGCCTTCCGCGGGCGCCTCGACCAGGTAAAGAAGCGAGCCGCCGATGCCGATCACCGCCGGCACCCCGAGCGAGGTATCGGATCCCTCGTAGCGGGTGCCACCGCAGGCGAGCACGCGCTCGAGCGCTCCTTTGGCATTGACGACGCGCCAGCCCATGGCGGGCGCGGACGGCCCGTGCTCGGCAACGAAGCGGGCGGCATGCGAGCGGGGTTCGCGGTTGATGAGATAGTTGATGCGGCCCTGGCGGTAGAGCGAGATGTTTTTGTGCTTGTGGCGGGCGACTTCCACATAGCCCATCTGCTGGAACAGCCGTTCGAGTTCGAGCGGCCGCGGATGGGCAAATTCGACGAATTCGAAGCCGTCGGTCCCCGCGGGGTTGGCGGGGCTGATCGTGGCTGGCGGTGCATCGTGGGGGAAAGGACCCATGGCGGCCTCCCTAAGTCGCAGTGATTCGATTGCCGCACAATGTTACCGGCGGTGTCGCGCATGAGGCTTGCGAAAAGCCAGAGATATCGCGCTAGATTGCGCACATCGTGCAACAAAGCGAGCCAGCTTGCGGAGTTTGTGCATGGACGACTTCGACCGAAAGCTGCTGGCGGCCTTGCAGGACGATGGGCGATTGACCAATCAGGACCTGGCCGAGCGCGTCGGATTGTCCTCCTCGCAATGCTCGCGGCGACGCGCGGCGCTGGAGGCGGCCGGCATCATCGAAAGCTATCACGCCCACCTCTCCGCCGAGGCGCTGGGACTGGGCGTGGTCGTGTTCGTGGCGGTCACCCTTGCCACCCATTCCCCCGACACCTCGACGCGCTTCCGCCACTTGATCGATGGCCTCGAGGAGGTGCAGGAGGCCTATGCCTTGACGGGGTCGGCAGACTACCTCGTCAAGTTGGTGGTGCCCGACCTCAAGGCGCTCGCGCAAATTCTGAACGAGGTGTTCTTGCCGCACGCCAGCATCGAACACGTGCACTCCTCGATCGTTCTCGACCGGCTGAAGCAAACCTCGAGCCTGCCCCTCAGCCACGTCAGCGCGTGGAAGAAAGAGCCCTGAGCCTCGCCCAGGAGACCGCGCCGGTGTGCGGCCTGCCCCTCAAGCTCAGCGCACCAGGCAAGGCCTTTTGTTGTCGAAGGTCCAACCGGGGATCAAGTACTGCATGGCCTGGGCATCGTCGCGCGCACCCAAGCCGTGCTGGCAATAAAGACGATGGGCCTCGGCCACGCGGTCCCTGTCGATCTCGACCCCAAGTCCCGGACGATCCGGCACCTGCAAGTGCCCAGCCCTGATCTCGAACGGCTCCCGTGTCAGACGTTGCCCATCCTGCCAGATCCAGTGCGTGTCGATTGCCGTGATCTGCCCCGGCGCCGCGGCCGCCACATGGGTGAACATGGCGAGCGACACGTCGAAGTGGTTGTTGGAATGTGAGCCCCAGGTCAGCCCCCAGGCGTCGCACAACTGGGCCACCCGCACCGAGCCCTGCATGCCCCAGAAATGCGGATCGGCCAGGGGAATATCGATGGCGTTGAGCTGAAATGCATGATTGAGCTCGCGCCAGTCGGTCGCGATCATGTTGGTGGCGGTCTTCAAGCGCGTAGCGCGGCGGAATTCGGCCATGGTCTCGCGCCCCGAGAAACCCCGCTCCGCGCCGCAGGGGTCTTCGGCATAGGCCAACACGCCCTCAAGCCCCCGGCAGAGACGGATGGCATCCTCGAGCAGCCAGCCGCCGTTTGGATCAAGCGTAATGCGTGCCTCGGGAAAGCGCTGCGCCAAGGCCCGCACCGTTTCGATTTCTTGTTCGCCGCTGTGCACGCCGCCTTTGAGTTTAAAGTCGCTGAAGCCAAAGCGCGCTTGGGCCGCTTCGGCCAGGCGCACGATCGCGGCCGGCGTCAGGGCTTCCTCGTCGCGCAAGCGCAGCCAATCGTCGGCGCCGCGCGCGGCCTGCCGATAGGGTAGATCGGTCTTGGTGCGATCCCCGATGAAGAACAAATAGCCGAGCGCGGGCACCTGCCGCCGCTGCTGCCCCTCCCCCAGCAGGGCGGCAACGGGCACGCCGAGGAACTGGCCCAACAAATCCAAGAGCGCGGCTTCGAGCGCGGTTGCCGCGTGGATGGTCGTGCGCAGATCGAAGGTTTGCTGGCCGCGGCCGGCCCGATCCCTGCCGGCAAAGGCTGTGCGCACGGATCTCAGGATGGTGTTGTAGTCGCCAAGCGAACGCCCGAGCACGAGCGGCTTGGCATCTTCGAGGGTCTGGCGGATGGCTTCGCCACCCGGCGCTTCGCCGACGCCCGTGCGCCCCGCATTGTCCGCAACGAGCACCAGATTGCGCGTGAAGAAGGGCCCGTGCGCGCCGCTCAAATTGAGGAGCATGCTGTCGTGCCCGGCGACGGGAAAGACCTCGACCTCGGTCAGGACAGGCGCGCTGGACCCCGCCTCTGCGATTGGTGTGCTCACGGCTCGAGGTGGCTCCTGTGCTCGCGCCATGGGCGCATCCCTCAATTGATCGGCGGCGCGTTAATGCCCAGGGCTGGAATGGAAGCGCCCCGGGGCTAGTGGGCCCCGGGCCCGAAGGCTCGCTCGATCAGGCCTTTCAGTTCCTCCATCTCGGGGGCGGTGAGGTCAACGAGCGGCGGGCGCACCGGTCCGGCCGACCGGCCCATCAGCCGCATGCCGGCTTTGACAATGCTGACGGCATAGCCGCGCTTGCGGTTGCGCAAGCCGATGTAGGGCAAAAAGAAGGCGTTGAGCAAGTGATCGGTGGTGCGCGTATCCCCCGACCTGACGGCCGCATAAAAGCGTTGCGCCGCGGCGGGGATGAAATTGTAGACCGCCGAGGAATAGGTGGTGAAACCCGCGGCAAAATAGGGCACCGCAAACACCTCGGCCGTCGGCATCCCACCGATATAGAGCAGGCGATCGCCGAGCAGGCGGTGCACGCGCACGAGCTGCTCGACATCGCCATGACCATCCTTGAAACCGATCAGATTGGCATGGCGCTCCGCCAGGCGCGCCACGGTCTCGGCGGCATAAAGACTGTTGTCGCGATTATAAAGAATAACGCCGATGCCAATGGCGCGGCAGATGGCATCCACGTGGGCTTCCAACCCGCTTTGCTCGCTGTTGATAAGGTAGGGCGGCAGCACCAGAACGGCGTCGGCGCCCGCCGCCTCGGCAGCGCTGGCAATCTCGACGGCCAGCGCCGTGCCATAGCCGGTGCCGGCGACGATGGGGACCCGCCCGTCCGCCGCGAGCACGGCAGCGCGCGTCACCCGGCGACATTCCTCAGGCGTCAGCGAGAAGAACTCGCCGGTGCCACCCGGGGCAAACAGGCCAACGGCGCCATGCTCGATGTTGATTGCAATGCTCTCCTGGTAGGTTTCCTCGGCGAAGCCGAGCTCGGCATTAAAGTGGGTGGCCGGGAAGGCGAGCAGCCCCGAGCCCAAGGTTTCCTGCAGCCTGGCAAGGTCTTGCGTCATGATCGTTCGCGCACCTGTTGGTCCTGGGGTCGTGGACAGGGATGTCAGGTTATCGTACAACATCTAGCAGCGACGTCGCGCGCGTTCAACCGTTACGGCTTGGCGACAGGGGCGCGCGAGCAGCGCGAGCCAAGCGCCGTTTTGCTGCTATAACGGGTGGGGCCCGGGGACTGAGAGCAACTTCGATGGAGGGAGCCTCTATGCCACAACGCCTCGCTCAGGGGTGTCGCACCCTGGCGCTGGTGCTCGCCGCCGCGCTTCTCGCCGCTAGTCTCCCGGCAGGCGCGCAAGAGGCGGCCTACCCCAGCCAGACCGTTAAATTCGTGGTGGCATTTCCCGCCGGCGGACCGACCGATGCGCTGGCGCGCATCCTCGCCCAGCGGCTGAGCGAGATGTGGGGCCAGGGCGTCGTCATCGAAAATCGCGCCGGCGCCGGCGGCAACATCGCCGCGCGTCAAATCGCCAAGGCCGAGGCGACGGGCTACTCCGTTCTCGTCACCACCAGCGCCTTTGCCGTCAATCCCAGCCTCACGAGCAACGCGGGTTATTCGCCCGAGACCGAGTTCAAGACGGCCATCGTTGCCGCCACCACGCCCAACATCGTCGTTGCCAGCAAGAGCCTGAAAGCCTCCACCCTCAAGGAGCTGATCGAAGCCGCCAGGGCCGAGAAATTCACCTACGGCATGCCGGGACCCGGCACCACGCCGCATCTCTCCGCCGAGCGGATTTTCAAGTCGCTGGCCAAGGTCGATATCCCACCCGTGCCGTTCACGGGAGCAGCCCCGCTTCTCAACGCGCTCCTGGGCGGGCACATCGGGGTTGCCTGCCTCGCCATGCCGCCGACCATTGAGCTCATCAAGAACGGCGAAATCAAAGCGCTGGCCGTCCTCAGCGACAAACGCGTGCCGAGCCTGCCGCAGGTGCCCACGGCCATCGAGCAGGGCTATGGCGACGGCGAGGAATCGACCTGGATCGCGCTCTTCGTGCCCGCGGCAACCCCGCCGGCTGTGATTGCCAAGCTCAACACCGACAGCTCTGCCGTGTTGGCCGAGGAACCGATCCACGCGCGGCTCGAGCAACTGGGCATGCTGCCCGTGGCCGGCTCGCCCGAGGCCTCGGAAGCCTACGTGCGCACGGAAATCAAAAAGTGGGGCGAGGTCGTACGCAACCTCGGACTGAAACTGGAGTGAGCCGGAACCCTATGGCCTCGCGCGACACGTCCACCCTCCCGCCACCCCTGCGCGGCGCGGCCCGGCCGCGGCGTCAGGTTGGGGATTGAGCCATGCGCGCGGAGGAGCTCGTCGCTGAGACCTGGCGTGGCCTGGTACAACGCCAGTCCTCGAACGCGCCCGCCGCCGTGTCGGTGCTCGATGAGCTGATGCGCGCCTATCGGGAGCCGGCCCGGCACTATCACACACTGGCCCACATCGCCGCGCTGCTGCGCCAACTGGAGGCATATAGCGGTGGCGTGGGGAATCGCGATGCGGTCGCCCTGGCCATCATTTTTCATGACGTCGTCTACGATCCGCGCCGGCAAGACAATGAGCAACAGAGCGCGGTCGTGGCCCGCGAGCGCTTAGCCGCGCTCGGCTTTCCTGCCAGCCTGATCCAAAAGGTCGCCAGCTATATCGAGGCGACCCAACACGGCCGAGAGGTCGACAGTGAAGATGCGGATTTGGCGCTGCTGCTCGACCTCGACCTTTCGACGCTGGCCTCCGCACCGGAAACCTATCGCCTCTACGCCAGCGACATCCGGCGCGAATATGACCACGTCCCCAAGGCGTTTTATCGGCTGGGCCGCCGCCAAATCCTGGAAGGTTTTCTGGCGCGGAAACAAATTTACCACACGCCGCTGCTCGCCGAGCGTTGGGAAGCGCGCGCGCGCGCCAATATCAGCGAGGAGATCGCACAGTTATGAGCGGGCAACGCTCAAGGCATTGGAGATGCGAGCTGCGCGGGATACATAATCATATTTTTAGGCAATACAGATTCATCCGTGCACGAATAACAACGCAACTATGCTAAGCAAAAAAATTGCATCGCTATGCCATTACCGATAAAACGTGGATCTCAACAGTTGTAACGAGTAGGAACGATGGCACGGTCCAACGGTAGGCTTTCCGAAAAACAGGTCTCTGCTTGGTTTTCGGAGATGGACTTCGATAAGCAGCGCGCGTTTCTTTCCTCCCTGCACGCAACGCACAACAGCGCGAAGCAGGTGAAGATCAACGCGCTGCGTCACCAGCTCGCCGAACTGGAAGGGGGCCGGGGCAGAGGCGGCGGCAAACGGGCTCGCAAAAGCGGGCGGCGCAAAGCCAGCGCCGCCGTGAAGTACCGCGATCCCAAAACCGGCGATACCTGGTCGGGGCGCGGCCGTATGGCCCGCTGGCTCGCCGAGAAAGTCTCGGCGGGAGAAAAAGCCGATAAGTACCTGGCCTAAGACGCCGCTTTCAAGTTACGCACAGCCCGGGGGTGACAACGCCAATCATCTGGGCTAGGATCCCAATTGTGTGTTCTCCCACACGTTGCGGTGCAGGATGGAAAGGGGCCGCTCCCTCCGAGGCGGCCTCTTTCTTTTGCGCAAAGCCCTCAGGCCTGCTCGCACGCTGAGAGGCAATCGATTAACTTGGGCCCATTACGGCATCTTGAGCCCCGCTGCCTAAGCGCGGGAAGCGCGCAGGAGCTTCGCGCTCGGCGCGGCGATACCCGGGCTCAGATTGGAGGAGCCAAGCGCCATGTTGCGGGATGCCCAGCGACATGACCTCTCCGGGGCGACGCCGGAGGCCATTGAGGCTTTCAACGCCGCGGTCCGCGCTTTTACCCTGGTCTACGGCGACACGCTTGGCCTTTATGAGGCCGCCCGCGCCGCCGCACCCGCCTTTATCATGGCGCATCTCGGCAAAGCCTGGGTGCTGTCGCTCGCCAGCGATCCCATTCTGGCGCAAGCGGCGCGTCACCTGCTCGAGGCCGCGCGCACACTCCCCCGTAACGAACGCGAGAGCGCGCATCTCGCCGCCCTGTCACACGCCGTTGCCGGACATCGCGCGGCGGCCGTCGCCATTCTCGACCGGCACCTTATGGCCTATCCTTTCGATCTCGTGGCGCACATGGCGGCGCTGCAGATGGATGGGCACCTCGGACGCTTTGCCTTCGCGCGAGCGCGCTCGGCACGCGCGCTGCCCTACTGGGCCAAGGCGCAGGAAAGCTACGGCATCTTGCTGTCGTTCTTCGCCTTTGGCCTCGAGGAAGCGGGTGACTACACCCAAGCCGAGGAGGTGGCGCGCGCCGCCGCCGAGCTCGAGCCCTTTGGCTATTGGCCGCACCACTGCGTCTCGCACGTGATGGAGATGACCGGGCAGCCGCAACTGGGGCTCGATTGGATGTCGGCGCGGGCGCCGTTCTGGTCGGCCAAGGAAAACAACAATCGCGTGCATATCTGGTGGCACAAGGCCTTGTTTCACATTGAGCTCGGCCAGTATGCGGCCGCGCTCGAGGTCTATGACGGCCCCATCCTCGCCGCCATGCGGCCGGCCAGCATGAGCATCTGCAATGCCTCCTCCTTGCTTTGGCGCCTGGAGGTGTTGGGCTGCGACGTGGGCCCGCGCTGGCAGCAGCTCGCCGCGCGCTGGCAGGGGCATGCCGATGGTCGGCTCTACGTGTTTTGCGACGTTCATGCGGCCATGGCGGAGTTGCGGGCCGGGCAAGACGACGCGCTCGCGCGGCGCTTGGCGGCGATGCGGGCAACCGCAGCCGACCACTCCGAGGCCGCCCCGCTCTATCGCGATGTCGGCCTGCCCCTGGTCGAAGCCCTTGGCGCCTTCCACCACGGCGCCTACGCCAGGGCCGTGGAGCTTTTACTTCCCGTCCGCTTTGAGCTCTGGAAAATGGGTGGCAGCCACGCGCAACGGGACGTGATCGATTTCACGCTTGCCGAGGCCGCGGCCCGGGCGGGACTGCGTGATGTCGCCCTTTCCCTTGCGCACGAGCGGCTCGGCACGAGGCCTCAGAGCGCACCCAACCGCCGCTTTCTCGCCCAGGCCCAGGCCATCGCCACCTAAGGAAAGGAGCCAGGCGCGCTGTCGCCGACGACGGCCGCGAAGCCGACTACCGCCGACACGGATTAAACTCGGGACTCGCACCGAACCGTCGTTATTTTCCCGAGATTTATGGCTTCATAGCCGCAGGCTATGATCACCTCGTTGGGTCGCACTCTGTGGAGGCGACACCTCGCCCGATGCCATCAGCGACGCACAAGTTCATATTCCGCCTATCCCGAGCCAGCACATGGCTTCAGTGCGATGCGCGGGCGAGCTACCACGCGACACCCGCGGAATTGGGTTGGGACCCTACCCCAAGTCCTCAGATAGAAAATTAATGTCGTCCTGCAAGTCGCGCGGTTACAACGATCGAGCTCTTGTGCGGTGGTTGAGCAAAACGCTTTTTTTTGCGCGTCGCCTGATCCCAGAGAGATCTTTTTGGCGTATGCTATCCCCTGGAGTGGCGTTTGACCCGCGCGCCTTGACCACAACCCCGCACCGCGGTCGAGGCTGCTGAGGGCTCTAGTCCACTCCCAATTGCTTAGCTTATTGCAACTGGAGGGCTGCGATTATCGCAGTCCTCTTCTTCTCTCACCCAACCTCTCAAGCATCATGCAGGCTCGCGCGCAGCGCGCGACCACCCTCTTTCGCACGTTAAAAACTCTGCGTTCTGATCTGAGCTTCTGCTTGGAAAGCCTTGACACCCAAGGGCAAGTGAACCGCACCAGGGCATGGAAAGTGTGCTGTCCCGGACCAGGATGGCGCCTGCCCTCTATCTCCCGGCGGATCGCTGCCACGTGGTTTATCAACAACAGGGGCCGCATGCGCGGCGCGGAGGCTCTTCGCGCGCTGGAGCACGGCGATGATCGATGCTAATCATGACGTTTCGGCGTCGGACGATTGGCGCACAGACGAACGAAAGGAGCGTCGGCCACCAGGCAAGGCAGGGAAATGTAAGCGATCAAGACCTCCGTAGGGTGCCGTTTGAGTCGGGGGAGTAGATGCGTAAGGCAGTGGCGCGGGGTGCGCTTGCACTGTCCATGTGTGCCGCAATGACGGGCGCCGGGGCCCATTCCAACGCAGCGCTGGCCGAGGCGGTGCTGCTGTCCTGCTGCGACGATTTGGAGGCGCGCATTGTCGAACTCGAGGCCACCGCGGTCCGCGGCGCCTCCGGCAACCTTTCGTTTCGTCTCTACGGCCAGGTCAACCGCGCGCTGTTGCTATGGAAGGATGGGTTCGACGCCGGCGATCACGTCGTCGACAATCACACCTCCTCGAGCCGCTTCGGTTTTGTCGGCCAAACCAGCCTCAAAGGCGGCCTCAGCGCGGGGTATCGCCTGGAAATCGAGGCTCCGTTTCCCTCCTCCGCTGAGATTTTCAACGCCGCCAATGGGAACACCGGCATTCTCCAGGGTTCGAACCAGCTGCGCGTACGGCAGAACTACTGGACGCTCGCGAGCCATGATTTGGGCGGCATTTCGGTTGGCTATCAATCCCCGGCAACCGACGACGTAACCATCATCAATCTCGGCAGCCAGATGAATGATGCCGCCGTTCATTACAACAACGCCTTCCGTATCCGTTTGGATCTGGCGAAACCCGCCATTATCACCGATCTGACCTGGGGCCAGATCGCCCACAACGTCGACTCCATGCGCGGCAATTTCGTGCGCTACGACACGCCCATCATCTCTGGCTTTCTGTTGTCGGCCGCGCTCAACGAGGACGTCTGGGACGTGGCGCTCAGATATCAAAAGGAGATGGGCGGCTTTCGGTTCGCCGGCGGCATCGGCTACATGCAAGATGCCGAGCACGCCTTCGAAGACGTGCGCGGCTCGGCCTCCCTCATTCATGATGCAACGGGGCTATACCTCTCCGTCGCGGGGGGCGTGCGCCATGCCAAGCATTCGCTGGCCGGACCCGACGACCCCGCCTACTTCTATTACCTTCAGCTCGGCATCAGCAAACAGTGGTTGTCGTTTGGCAAAACCACACTTTACGCCGACCACGGTCTTTACAAGGATTTCAATGTTAGTGAGCCGCTGAGCATCAATCCGGACACCAAGCTCCCAGTCGTGTGGGGAACGCTGACTGAAACCGAAGTCAACCGTTGGGGCTTTGGCATCGAGCAGGGATTTGATGCTGCCGCAACGATCCTCTACGCCCAGGCGCATTTTTATGATCCGAAGATCGTCGGTTATCCTTGCGATTTTCTGACACCGGATGTGTGTGGGGGAGATCCGGCAAAAACCACCAAACTTCCAGCCGGTGCGTGGCAAGGCTTCGTCCTTGGCGCGCGCATCCAATTCTAGCGAGCCAAGGGGGAACCCACGCTCCGCAATAGATGAGAAGCAATGCCGAGTTCTGAGCACATCTGTAAACTGAAGGAAGGCGCCCGAGCCTGGAATGCCTGGCGACGCGCCAATCCCTTCATTGAACCCCAGCTCGGCGAGCTCAATCTCCCCGTCGGCCACAAGCAATTCGGCGCCGCGCAAGGCGGCCCCATCGACCTCAGCCAAGCGGACCTCTACCGGGCGGGGCTCGAGCACGCCACGCTGACCGCGGCCGATCTGACGGGCGCCTATCTTGTAAAGGCCAACCTTGCGCACGCACGCCTCAAGGGCGCCCATCTCGGCGGCGCCAACTTGAGCCACGCACGCCTCGACCACGCCGACCTCAGCGACGTCGAGCTTTCGGCGGCAACATTGACTGGGGCGAACCTCAAGGACGCCCGCAACCTGACGCAAGCGCAAATCGATAGCGCCTACGGCGATGAAAAGACGCTTCTTCCCGAAGACCTCGCCATGCCGGCCCGCTGGCGCAAAGCTAAAAGCACCCGATCGCGGGAGCTCGCGCGTCAATCGGCTTTTGAACCCACCGCAGGCAAGCTTGACGCTTATGCGCTCCTCGGCGTCAGCCCGCAGGCCTCGCTCAGGGAGGTTCGCGCGGCCTATGTGCAGTTGGTCAAGGCGCTGCATCCGGATGGCCGGGCGCTTGATCCTCGTGCCGCCGAACGATTGAAGGCGATCAACAAGGCCTATCAGGAGCTCAAGGTCCGCGCCCGTCAGCCCGCGGGCAAGCCGGTCCGAGCGCGCCCGGCATTCCGGCCCCGCGCCTTCTTTGCCATCGGGTTTCTCAGCTCCAGCCTGACCCTGTTGGCTGTGGTCGGTGGCCTCAACTATGTCGGCATGTTCGGGGGCAGCGAGGGACCGCCAAGGCTCGAGCAGGACAGCCGGCCGCAAGGCGCCGCCGGCAACGGCGGCTGGGGGAGAAGCGCGCAATCCGCCGCCCCTGCCAACGACCGGCAGCGCGCCCCGACCCCCGAGCGCGAGGGAGCGGACCCGATCGCTCGCGCGGCCGCCGACGACGCTGCCTGGCGCGAGGCTCAGCGCGAGGGGACAAGCGCGTCGCTGCATCGCTATCTCGGCCGCTACGCCACGGGCCGCCACGCCGGCGAAGCAACGGCCGCCCTGCCGCCGGTGGTCAACGCGGAGATCGCGCTCAGCCAACCCATCGATGCCCCCAACAGGATGGCGCCGGCGCGCGCGACCCTGCGGCACTATCTTGAACTCTATCCCGACGGGCGACTGGCGCCCGAGGTCGAGCGCAAATTGAGCGCCATCGCGGCTGCCGAGGCTGCCACCCTCGCCGATGCGGCCGCCTGGGCCGAGGCCGAGCGCGTGGGCACGGCCGCGGCGCTCAACCGCTATATCAAGGCTCACCCCAACGGGGAGAAGGCAGCGCACGCCCGTCAGGCGGTGGCGGCGCTTGAGGCTTTCCAGGCGCGACGCGCTGCGGACCACGCGGATTGGGCTGAAGCACGAGCCGATGGCGGCAAGGCCTCCTTGCGCCGTTACCTCGTGGCGCACCCCGATGGCGATCACGCGGCCGATGCGCGCCTGGGATTAGCGGCGATCGAAGCTCGCGAGACCGTTGCCGAGGCCGACCGCGCCCAATGGGTCTCGGCCCAAGCGACGGGGAGCAAGGCCGCCCTGGAGGACTATCTTGCCGCCCATCCGCAAGGTCTCCATGCGGTTGAGGCGCGCGACCAATTGCACGCGCTTGCCGCCGCTGAAACGCGGCCCGCCACGAAGCGCCTGGCCCACGCGCCAAGCCTTGCCGGCGACGCCGGGCAGGCGCCGGCAATGCCTGAGCCCGTCGGCGAGCCGGCGCAAGATCCGCTGAGCGCAGCACAAAAAATGCCGGCTGCACCCGAGGCGAGCCTCCCAGCCGCGGACGAGGAGCGGCTGCGCGATGATGCCGACTGGCTCAAGGCCCAGCGCCGCAACAGCAAGGCCGCGTACGCCGCTTACCTGCTGACCCACCCAAATGGGCGCCATGTCACGGAGGCCCGCGCCAGCCTGACCAACCTGCAGGCTCCGCCAGCCAAGACCAAGCCCGTGAGCACCAAGGGCTTTAAGCAGATCACGCAAGCCTTTGGCGCAGGTCCGGCGGACGCTCCAGCCAGTCAAAAGTGGCAATCCGCCGACGAACCCTTTATCGGCGCCGATGGTCGCATTCGTCAGCGCTAGGAAAAAACGCGGCTGATCCAGCGCTTGGCATTCGCCGCCGGGCCAACACCTCCGACAGGCCAGCCGCCACTGAGCGTTTCCTGTGGGCGTGCCGGCACCACGGTTGAGCGCCGCTGCGGCGCAAGCGCGCGAGCTACCTGCTAGCATGTGGGACGGCGGCGGCCCGCCCGCTGCCTCGACGCAAAACCCATTTGCGAGGGCCCATGACAGATCCGCATACTCGTTCGGCGGCGCCCCCGCGCTGCGTGGTCGTGACCGGCGCCTCCACAGGCATCGGCCGGGCCACCGCGGGCGCACTCGTGGCCCGCGGCTTTCGCGTATTCGGCAGCGTGCGCCGGCAAGCCGACGCCGAGCAATTGCGCCAGGCTTTAGGCACGCGCTTCACACCCCTTCACTTTGACGTCACCGATGCGGCCCCGGTCGCCGCCGCGGCGGCTCAGGTGCGTGCCGAGCTCCGGGGTGAGGCGCTCGCCGGCCTTGTCAACAATGCCGGGCTTGCCGTCTCCGGTCCGCTGCTCGAAGTGCCGATCGCGGAGCTGCGCCGCCAGCTCGAGGTCAACCTCGTTGGGCAGATGCTCGTCACGCAAGCCTTCGCGCCGCTCCTCGGCGCAGAACCCTCCCGCATTGAGGGCAAGGGACGCATCGTGATGGTGACGTCCACCGCGGGGCGCCGGGCCTTTCCCTTCATGGGCCCCTACGCGGCCTCGAAGTTCGGCCTGGAAGGTCTTGCCGAAAGCCTGCGCCGCGAGCTGATGCTGTTTGGGATCGAGGTCATCATTGTGGCCCCCGGGCCGACGGCCACTCCCATCTGGGACAAGGCCGACGCGGTTGCTCCCTCCGCCTTTGCCGCTTCACCGTTTGGCCCGGCGCTCGGCAAATTTCGCGCACTGATGCTCGCCCAGGGGCGCAAGGGATTGCCGCCGGAACGCATCGCCGGCGTCATTGCCCATGCCCTCACAACCAAGCGCCCAAAAGTCAGGTACACCGTGACGCCGACGCCAGTGCAAAACTTCATGCTGACCAGGTTGCCCAAGCGGCTGGTCGACCGTCTGCTGGCACGCACCCTGGGGCTGACGACCGCCACGCCCAAGCCAGGGGCTCTCTGACCCAGGTGTGGCCCCGGTGCACGAGGCGCCAACACGGCTTCAATCACGGGGCGCGCGCGGCGCGGCCGTTAGTGGTCCCGGCATACGAGCCCGAAACGCAAATCTCAATACAGGAGATATTTGGCCCGCCGCGCCCGGAAGGCTTCGACCTCGTCGCGCCAGGCCGCCACGATGGCGCCACCGTCGCTGCCGCTGAGCAAGAGCCGGTGCAGGCGCTTCGAGCCGGCCAGGGCATGGAACATGGCAAGGTTGCCGATCAGCCGCCGCTGTCCAGCCGCGCGCGCCTCCGCGGCAAGTGCGGCCAAAACGTGCATGCCGACCTCGAGGGGCTCGACGCGCGCGGGATCCGTCACGATCAGCCGAACGCCATGGACCTCCTCCCCGAGAAAGCGGGGGTGCTTGGCCACGCCCTCGATCGACTGCGGCACATAGCGCGCGGCCTCGAAGCGGAGCCCCGCCAGGGGATGCGCACTAAGCCGCGCCAGCAGACGCGGCGCCTTGACCCAAGGCGCGCCAAAGAGGGTGAACGGGCCCGCCGTCCCGCGGCCCTCGTTGACGTTCATCTCACCGACGAAGCCGATCCCGGGATAAAGCAGCGCGGACTCGAAGGTCGGAATGTTGGGACTGGTGGGCACCCAGCTCAATTGCGTTTCGGGCCAGCGCATGGGGCGCTGCCAATTCTCCAACCTGACGACCTCGAGGTCGAGGTGCTCAAGGCCGTCGAGCCAGGCTTCGCCCTTGATCATACGCGCGAGCTCACCCACGGTGAGCCCGTGCACGATCGGGATCGGGTATTGGCCAACGAAGGAACGTACCGACCTCTCCAGCACAAAACCCGCCACGTACTCGCCACCGAGCGGATTGGGACGGTCGAGCACGATAAAGGGGATTTTGGCGGCGGCGGCAGCCTGCATGGCAAGCCCCAGGGTCGAGATGTAGGTGTAGAAGCGCGCGCCAATGTCCTGCACGTCAAACAGCAAAACGTCGATGCCGCGCAGCATGGCAGGCGTTGGCTTTCTGCTGCGCCCGTAGAGGCTGTAGACGGGTACACCCGTTTTTGCATCGACCGTGTTGGCGACTTTGGCTCCCGCCTCTGCGACACCGCGAAAGCCGTGCTCGGGCGCCAGGATCGCAGCCAGTGTGACGCCGGGCGCCGCCCGCAGCACGTCCGCAAGGTGAGATCCACCGGCGAGGCTCGTCTGATTGGCAATGAGGCCGACGCGTTTGCCGGCCAGCGCAGCGAACCGGGTGGCGGAGAGCACCTCGGCCCCGACCACGACGCGTGTCGATGGGACATTTGCGCTGGCAGGCATGCTTTGAAGTCCTCCCACGACGGCGAGGGCCAACCCCAATGGTGCCAGGAGAAAGCAAAGGGCAAGTGCACATGGCCGGCGCCACGGGCGTGCCGGGCGCCCGACCGCCCAAGCGAAGGCCCCGTTTGCTGAGCCGCGTCCCAACCGCGGGCCAATGGGTGTCCCGACCATTCAGGCGCCTTCGACGCCGAGCGCGGCGGCACGCGCGACGAGCCGCTTGGCGCTGAAGTAGGTCGGCACCTCGATCAAGAGATCGCCTTGGCGTGCACGCTCCTGGCCGGCGGCGCGAGCGGCCTCGAACGCGGCGATGATGGCGTGAGCTTCGCTGATCTCGGCAGCACTGGGCGTCATGACCCGATTGATGGCCGCGACGTGTTCGGGATCGACCGCGCTCTTGGCCACGTAGCCCAATTGACGTGCATAGCGCGCGTCGCTTTCCGCCCCCTCGAGATCGGCAAAGGTATAGGGACAGTCGATGGACAGCACGCCGGCCGCCGTGCACTCGAAATGCAAGCGCTGGCGAGCGTAAGCGAGTTCGATCGCTGTCTTGCTGCGCGGCGCGCCAAGATCAGCCGCCATATCCTCGGTCGACCCCAACACGCCTGTGACGCGTGCACTCGCTTTCCCAATGGCATGGGCGTTGAGAACACCGCGGGCAGATTCCACATTGGGGACGAGCTCGGTGCTCCCCGCCGGAATGGCAAGCGCCTGCTCCAGGCGCGTCACCTCGCCGTCGAGCGCCACGACCTGCCGGGGTTCGGCCACTTTGGACATGACCACGATATCGGGCCGCCCGCGCATGACCGCCTCCAGATCCGTGCGTCCTTCGCCTTCCAAGGGATTGATGCGAACCGCCGCAACGATGCCCACGGTGCGCCAGCGTACGAAGAGGTCGGCCGCCAGCGCCCGGGCGCCGGCACGCTGCTCGGGTGGCGTGAAATCCTCAAGTTCCTGGATCAAAACGTCGGCTCCACAGCCGATCGCGGAGGTAAGCGCGCGCTCATCCGCCCCCGGCAGAAACAGCCAGCAGCGGCGCAAGGCGGGCGGCCGACGGTCGCCCGGATAGGCTGATGCGGGAGGTGTCATGCATTTTTGAACGCGCGCGGCGTCCTCCCCGGGCTTGCTGGCCGTCGCTGCCCGGCGGGCAGCCTGGCCTTGCCGCTCCTTATACGAGGCCCCATTGCCACCCGAAAAGGGGAGGGGGCCCGGTGCCATCAGGCTGCGGATGATCCAAACACCGTTCTCGTCCTAAAGGGACCTCCGAAACTGCTAAGGCGTTGGCACTTCGGGCACTCAGGGTTTGTCCGAGTGGAGATTTGGTTTCGTGACGGTTAATGTGAATTGAGCACAAGTCCCTCAGCCAAGACCATGACCCGTATCCTAATTGCTGACGACCATGAGGTCGTACGTTCGGGGCTCCGGAAAATCCTCGAATCTCAACCCAACTGGGAAGTTGTCGCAGAAGTTGGCGATGGCAAGGACGCCATCAGCAAAGCCACGGAAACCAAACCCGATGTTGCCGTACTCGACTACTCGCTGCCGCTGATCAACGGCATCGAGGCCACGCGGCAGATCCGTGCGCGCTTGCCGAAGACCGAAGTCCTGATCTTCACGATGCACGACAATGAAACGCTGATCTCGGAGCTTCTCAAGGCCGGGGCCCGCGGCTACCTCTTGAAGTCCGACGCGCAGAGCCACCTCATCGGCGCCATCGAATGTCTGGCCCTGCATAAGCCCTTCTTTACTGCGAAAGTTTCGGAAGCCCTGTTGGACTCGTTCCTGAAGCGGCCCGCCCGGGATGGGTCCATGTTGACCAACCGGGAGCGCTGCGTGGTGCAGCTGATCGCCGAAGGTCATACCAACAAGCAAGTGGCGAGCATTCTGAATATCAGTTTAAAGACGGTGGAGACGCATCGCTCCGCCATTATGCGCAAACTCAACCTCTCCTCATCGGCCGGGCTCGTGCGCTACGCCATCCGCAACAATATCGTGCAGCCCTGACGCTTGTTGCGCTTGGCGGCGTCCGAGGCTCGCGCGCGGCTGCGCCGGCTCCAGCAAGCAACCACAAAAACGCAAAAGCGCCGCTCCCCGCATCGAGCGGCGCCAGGCAAGGCGCTTTTTACTTCAACCCTTGAGCCGTTTGTTGCACTCGCTGTAGTAGCCGCCGCCCTTTGCGATCCAGCGCAAGCCGCCATTGGCATTGGTCGCCTTGTTGGCGTTGTACTGATCAAGACAGGTGTGCATGCGCGCCCGCCCAGCCGACTCCTTGGTGTACTTGGGAGAGACGGCCTTGGGAAAGGTCGCGGCGCCGGCCGCGGGCGCCGTCGTCGTCGCGGCGGGCGCGTAGGCGGCACTTGGCCCACAATTGGCCTTGCGGAACTCCTGCCAGGACATGCCACCGGCTTTGCCGGCACCTTGCGCCTCGCGATACTTCGCGCTGCACTCTCTCATTGTCAGGGCGTCGACGGGGAGAGAGCCAAGCGAAGCGACACCCGCAAGCGCCAGGGCACCAAGGCCCCATATGCGAACAGAATTAACCACTTTCATTCCTCCTGCGCTTCGATTGCAACGAGCTTAGCGAAAGGATCAGCCTCGCAGCCCCCTACCTGACATCAATATCGGCAACTCACCGGATTTTGTGGGGTGACACTGCTGACGCAGCAGCGTTGCTGTCCCTTGGGCCATGGGTCGGCAACGCTGCCACGAGAGGAGCGTGGACTCAGCCCGGCAGCCGATCCGCCGCGCGGCCTCAGCCGGCAATGCGGGGCAGCACCTTGTCGGTCAGCAAGGCAAAGGAGCGGCGGCTCAGGGGTGCCGCCATCAGGTAGGCCATGCCGATATCGCTCTCAAGCTCGGCAATCTGATCGACGACGCTGTCGGGTGTGCCGTGCAAGACGACGTCGTCGAGGTAGAACTCAATGGCGTCCTTGCCGTCGAAGGTCCTCACCTCCTGGCGATGGTGCGAGCCCCCAACATAGGAGGCTACGGTCCACTCGGCCGCGCGCCGCGCGACGGCACGCGCCTTCTCGGTCGTCTCATCGACGGCGATCAGCCGGGCCATGGGGATGACACGACCGGTCTCGCTGTGACCGGCCTGCTTGAGACTGGCGCTGTAATGGCGCCGCTTCTGGCGCAGGTCGCGGCGCGAGGAATGCGGGTCCATCAGAATGGAAAAGCCCTTTTTGGCCGCCCATTCGATGGCGGTCAGCGAGCTCGCGGCCATCCACACGGGCGGGTGCGGCTGCTGCAAGGGCTTCGGCAGGACTTCGACGCTCTCGTAGCTGTAATACTTGCCCTGGTAGGACAGCTTGTCGTTGCTCCAGGCCTTGAGCACGATATCGACCGTCTCGTGGAAGCGCGGAGCGCTCTCTTCACCGGGAATGCCGAAGGCTTTGAACTCGCTGCGTTCGAACCCGCGCCCGGCGCCCCAATTGACGCGCCCGCCCGACAGCACGTCGAGCAGGGCCACCTCTTCGGCCAGTCGCAGCGGGTTGTAGAAGGGGGCCAGCGATACGCCCGTGCCGATGCGAAGACGTTTCGTGCGCGCTGCCGCCATTACGCCCATCATGTGCACGGAGGGGCACACGGAAAAGGACGAAAAGTGGTGCTCGGCCAGCCAGACGGCGTCGTAGCCGTTCTGGTCCATGATACCGATGCGGTCGAGCGCCATGGCGTAAATCGAGGGCAGCGGGATGGCGCGATCCTGCCAGCCGAAAAATTGCAGCACGCCAACTTTCATGACCGACCTTCCTTGAGCCCGTCCTGCGCCTGCGGCGCCGCGCCCGGCAGCACCAGCGGAATTAAAGACTTGATGTCTGGGTACTGGAAATCGGGCTTGGGCACCTCCGGGCTCAAGGGCACGCCACGGCGGTTGATCCAGGCAACGAAGAGGCCGAGCGGCTTGGCGCCCACCATATCGGTAAACTGCGACTGCCCCGAATGCAGGATGGCCTCGAGGGGCACGTCCGCCCGGGCCAAGAGATGGCGAAAGAGGGTCCCGTCGGGCTTGTAGCCCTTGGCGCGCTCCGCCGTTAGGACGAGATCGAAGGTGCGCTTGAGCGGCGTTGCCGCCAGCAAGTCATCATCGATGTTGGAGACCACGGCCAGCCTGAAATGGCGCGCGAGATGCTCGAGCGTCGCTGGCACATCCTCATAGAGTTCGAAGCCGGGAAAGGCCTCGAAATAGCAGGCGATGGCATCGGGGTTGCCGTTGATAGCAAAGGCCGCGAAGGTGGCGGCCAGACTTTCGCGACAGATTTGCTTGTAGGGCCGGTACGGACCCCAATACGCGGCGATGTTGCGCTCCTCCCAGGCCTCCCAGAAGGCTTTGACGTCGACGTGGGGCGCCCCAGCCGACTTGAGAATGCGTTGAAAGGCGGCGTAGGAGCCCTCACGCACGCGAATGAGGGTGCCGAAAACGTCAAACGATAGCAGCTTGAGACGCTGCGCCTCGAACTCGCCGTGCATCGGCCGCTGCCCTCCTCCCGTCCGGCGCGCGCCGGGCTCTTTTGCTCGCCCAAGCATCATGTCCGCGCTCCCGGCTGAACGTCAACCGAGGGGCTTCTCGCAGGTGGCACCGGCCGCAAGCGGCCGAGGCGTTTCAAGGCGGGTCAAGCGAGAGGCGCCGCCGCGCGCAGCTCCGAGGTCGGCCGCTAACCTCGGATCCCCCCGGGGATTGCGAGGAAACTCCTTGGCCTGATTGAGCCTTGACGCCTCCCTCGCGAACTCGTGCGGCCACGGCGGAAGCGTCCCTTAAAGCACGCCGCGCACCCTCAGCTCGGCGCTGGAACCATCGCGCCGATCGCAGGTTAGACCCCAAGCATCCCGGAGCCCCGCATGACCGCCAACCGCCCCAAACCGCCGTTTCCAAAACAGAAGCAGCCGATGCCCGGCTACACAGCCAAGATGCAGCCCGTGCCGGACCACGGCGAGCAAAGCTACAAGGGCTCAGGCCGGCTCGCGGGCAAGAAGGCCATCATCACCGGCGGCGACAGCGGCATTGGCCGGGCCGTGGCCATCGCCTATGCGCGCGAAGGCGCCGATCTCGTCATTTCCTATTTGCAAGAGCACGACGATGCCAAGGAGACGCAGCGCCAGGTCGAGGCCGCGGGACGCAAGGTCGTGCTCGTCCCCGGCGATATTCAGGATCCCGCGCATTGTCGCGGCATTGTCGAGCGCGCCGTGCGTGAGCTGGGCGGCGTCGACGTCCTGGTCAACAACGCGGCGCATCAGGCGAGCTTCAAGGACATCGGCGACATCTCCGACGAGGAGTGGGAGCTGACCTTCAAGGTCAACATCCACGCCATGTTCTACCTGACCAAAGCGGCCGTGCCGCATATGCAGCCCGGCAGCGCCATCATCAATACCGCCTCGATCAATTCCGACACGCCCAACCCGACGCTCTTGGCCTACGCCACGACCAAGGGTGCGATCCAGAATTTCACGGCGGGGCTCGCGCAGCTGCTGGCGGAGAAGGGGATCCGCGCCAATGCCGTGGCACCAGGGCCGATCTGGACCCCGCTGATCCCCTCGACCTTGCCCGAGGACTCCGTGGCAAATTTCGGCAAACAGGTGCCGATGCAGCGTCCAGGCCAGCCCGCCGAGCTTGCCAGCGCCTTCGTCATGCTGGCCGACCCTCTGTCGAGCTATGTCTCCGGCGCGACCATTGCCGTCACCGGCGGCAAGCCGATCCTTTAGGTCTCCTGGCGACGTTTCGTTTGGGCTGGCCTGGCCGCGCGCACGTGGGGGCCTGCGGGCGGGCGGCCTTGCGCGCTAGGGGATGGGGAGGGTCGCTGCTCCCAGCCGTTGCCGCTAGGGCTCGACCTTACCGGACTTGTGGGCTTCGCGCCGTTTCAGGCGGTGGAACTGCTTCTCAATTTGCGCGATTTCCTCATCCGTGCAGTTTTCAAGATCGATCAGGCGGTTGCGCGCCGGCTTTATTGAGCGCAAGAGTTCGTCGAGCTTCAAATGCAGCGCCCGCGCATCGCGGTTTTGCGTGTTCTGCACCAGGAACACCATCAGAAACGTCACGATTGTGGTGCCCGTGTTGATAACGAGCTGCCACGTATCGGAGTAGCCAAACAGGGGACCGCTCACCGCCCAGATGACGATGGTTGCACACGCCAGGACAAAAGCCCCGGGCGTGCCCAGGACATTCGAGGCCCGGCGGGCGAGCTCACCGAACGACCACGAGGACGCTTCGTCTTCTGTCTTTGGCATAGAGAGGAAACAGCTGAGGCACGACCGTGGTTCCGGTTATCCCCTTGATGCCTCGTGCAGATACTTGTTGATGGCAAGGGCGGCGCGGGCGCCCTCGGCCGCGGCGATGACGGCGAGCTGGACGTCCCGCGACACATCGCCGGCCACATAAACCCCGGCCACGCTCGTCCTCCCCTCGGAATCGCAGATAAGGCCACGTTTCTCGTCGTAGGTGCAGCCAAGCCCTTCGAGCAGGGGGGATCGCGGGTGCTGCCCGGTCGTAAAGAACAGCCCCTGCCGGCCAAGCTTCTCGCCGTCGGCAAAAACGATTGCGGCGAGGCGACCACCGACCGCTTCCAGGCGCCGAATGGGCTTGATGTTCACCCCAATCCCGCGTGCCGCTAACTTGGCGCTCACGTCGTGTTCCAGCACAGCACCGTTGGTGCACAGCACCAAATCCTGCGTCCATTGCCTTAGCAGGCTTGCAAAGTTGGCGCCCTTTTCCCCGCGCCCATACACGGCCAGCGGGGCGTCGCGGTGCTCCCAGCCATCGCAATACGGGCAAACATGCACGCTGCGGCCAAACAAGGCCTCGATCCCCTCGAGCGGCGGCAGTTCATCGATCACCCCGGTCGCAATCAACAGAGCGTCGGCGGAGGCCGGCGCGGAGTCCGCAAACTCCACGCTAAACGACGTCCCATCGCGGCGTAGATTTCGCGCGGTTCGCGCGACGAGGCTGACGGTGTCGTAGCGCTCGAGCTCGCGGCGGGAGCGCGCCCGCAGATCCGCCGGCGCCACCCCATCGTGCCCGATAAAGCAATGCAGCGCCTCCGAGCGCCGGTTGCGGTAACGGCCGTCGTCGCAGATCAGGGTCTGGCGCAGGGCGCGGCCGAGGACCAATCCGGCGCTGAGGCCGGCCGGTCCCCCACCCAAGACGATAACCTCAAAATGGCGCTCCGGGGCGGGGACCATGCGCGGCTCGTGCGTTGCTCCTGTTACTTGCGGCGTCCGCCGCTGGCCCGTCGCTTCGGCTGCTCCTCATCTTCATCATCGTCGTCCTCGCGACCTTCGGTCGCTTCGGCCTCGACGTTGATTTCGGTCTCGGCGAGTTCGGTCAGCTTCTGGTCGGTCAGCTTCTCTTCCTCGAGCGTCTGGTGCAGCAGTTCGGCGGCATCGCTCATCTCCATCTTGTCGGCCCAGGCGATGAGGGTGCCGTAGCGGGAGATCTCGTAGTGTTCGACGGCCTGCGCGGCGGCAAGCATCGCGGCGTCGCGGATGGTGTCGTCCTTGGCCTCTTTCATGATCTCTTCGGCCTCCTCGATGATGCCATCGATGGCCGGACAGTCTTTGCCGGCGGCGCGCTTGCCGATGAGCTTGAAAACCTCATCGAGACGCTGCACCTGGCGCTCGGTCTCCCTGAGATGCTTCGTGAAAGCAGCTTCCAGTTTGTCGGAGCTGCTCTTCTTTGCCATCTTGGGCAGAGCTTTGAGGATCGCCTTTTCGGCGTAATAGATGTCTTTGAGAGTTTCTTCGAACAGCTCGCTGAATTTTTCCATGCGGGGGCTCCTGGGCGTCGGGGTGAGCCGGGAACGCCTTCCCCTGCGCTTCGTTCCTGGCGCCGCGCACTCTCCTCACGGCGCGCGCGGGACGAGGTGGCTTGGGCCACCGGCACCGGCAAACCGGGCGTCGCATTTGCTAGTCGCGTTTGCCGAGCCAGTGCCGCGGCACGTCTTCCAGCACGCAGAAGCCCCGCTCGGCCGTCCTGTGCACCAGGCTTGCGTGCTTTTCCTCGACGAGGTCCGCCGGCTTCAACTGAGCGCGGAGCACCCAGCCCTCGCGGCAGACACTGCGCGGCAGGTTCGACCCGGTCCGGTCGATCGATAACGCGTAGAACTCAGCCTCACCGCACTGCAACAGATAGATGTCGGCGGCGCGCATTTTAGGTCCGCCGCACCAGCCCAATCAGGACCAGAAGGATGACCGCTCCCAGCGTGGCAGCGACGATGTTGCCGGCCGTCGAGGTGGTGTAGAGGCCAAGGCTAGGGGCAAGAATGCCGGCAATCGCGGCCCCGACTATGCCGACGACAATGTTACCTACGAGGCCGAATCCGTAGCCCTTCACGAGCAGGCCGGCCAACCAGCCGGCAATGGCGCCAATAATAAGCCAGGCGATGACTGATTCCGCTGCGAGCATGGCTAATCTCCGTCATCTCCGCGAGCAAGCTGGGGAACCAACCGGCTGCTTCGGGTTTTGTTCCGTTCACGCTAGCCCCATGCTCAACCCCGTCGCGGCGAGGCCAAAAGCCATGAAAAACGAACAGCTCAGTTTCCGGCGGGGGTTCCGCCTCTCGGTCGGCAATGGCAAATCGCAAAGCGCTGTCATGGTATTGGCCCCCGGGGCCTCGGAAGGTGGCCCCGATAACTTCCACAGGGGTGCCGACCAGTGGCTTTATGTGGTCGAAGGCACGGGCGCGGCCATCATCAATGGCCACAGGAAAGCGCTCAAAGCCGGGACGATGCTCCTCATTGAGGCCGGCGACCGCCATGAAATCCGCAACACCAGCCGCACCTTGCTCAAGACCGTCAATGTCTACATCCCGCCGGCCTATCGCGACGAGGACCATGAATTGCCCGCGGGGCGCGGCGCCTCTTAGCCGCTGCGGGGGCGGTGCCCCTTGCGCCAGAACTCTCATCCCCGGACTGCCCCCAGCACGCCGCCAGTCGAGCTGGCGCTCGGGCTCAGCCCCAGATCGCGCGCGCGGCCGCCACCACCAGGCCCAACTTGGCGCGTTCGTCGACCTCGGTCAGCGGATTGCCGGCCGCGGTCGAGGCAAAGCCGCACTGCGGCCCAATGCCGAGACGCTCGAGGTCGATGAACTGGGCGGCCTCGTCGCTCCGACGTTTGAGGTCCTCGATCGACTCCAACTGCGGCGTCTTGGTGCTGATGAGCCCCAGCACCACGCCTTTTGTTGCGGGCACGAAGCGCAGCGGCCGGAAATCTCCCGCGCGCGCCGTGTCGTACTCGAGCAGGAAGTGGCTGACGTTTGTCCTCTGGAAAAAGCGCTCGGCCACGGAGTCGTATCCCCCTGCCGACAGATAGCGGCCGCGAAAATTGCCACGGCACATATGCACCCCGATCCACATGTCGGCGGGCGCCTCGGCGACGGCGGCGTTGATCGCCGCCACATAGGTGTCGATCAGAACATCGGGGTCCTGCCCCGCCGCCGTGACTTGGGCGCGAATGCTCGGATCGCACAGCATGGCCACGGCCACCTCGTCCAATTGCAGATAGCGACAGCCGGCGCGCGCGAGATCTTGAATTTCGGCGCGGTAGATCGCGGCCAGATCGGCAAAAAAAGTTTGCGCATCCGGATAGACGGCGGGATCGGCGAAATCCGTGCAGCGGTAGAAATGCATGGTCGAGGGCGCCGGCATGGTGATCTTGGGGGTAACCTTGGTCACTTGGCGCAAATATTGGAACTCGTCCGTTGCCAGCGCTTGCGTGCGCGCGAGCGTGCCACTGGCATAGGTGCCCGTGAATTGCGTCACCTGGCCTCTATCATCGCGAAAGGCGAACATCGCGGGCTTGATGCTGAAGCCCTGGCAGCGCGCAACGAAGCGTCCCCAGTAGGATGAGCGCCGGAACTCTCCATCGGTCACAACCTGCAACCCGGTGCTCTCCTGCAGTTCAACCACGCCGCGGATGGCGGCGTCCTGCGCCAAGCGCAACTGAGGATGCGCATCGCCCTCGCCACCCCATTGCCGAAAGGCCTCGCGCAACGCTTTCGGCCGCAGCAGACTGCCGACGTGGTCGGCACGAAACGGCGGGTGGAAAGCCCTGCTGGCGGCCATCGCACGCAACTCCCTAGCCTCATGCACTTTTTATAGACTTATAGAATCTATGGTTGTATAGAGCAAGCGAGCTGCGCGCCGCTGGGCTGCCGGCGTGCGCTCGAGGGCCTGCCGCATGAACACGCTTTGGCCGCGCTCGCGTCTTCTGCGCAATAGCCGCCTCCTGCGCCGCGCCGATGCCATTATCGATGCCGCGGCCCGCGTGTTTGCCGAACGCGGCTATCATGGCACCTCCACCCAGGCGATCGCCGATGTGCTCGGTCTCAGGCAAGCCTCGCTCTACTACTACTTCCCCTCCAAGGAGGCGGCGCTCGAACTCGTGTGCGAGCGGGGCGTCGATGGCTTTGTTGAGACCGCGGAGAGCATTGTTGCCGGGCCCGGCACGCCCCGCGATAAGCTCATCCGTCTGATTGCCGCGCACCTCGCTCCCAACGCCAGCAAGCGCGACTACGTCAAGGTCTTCATCAACGAGCGCCGCTATCTGGCGGATGCCAGCCGGCGTCGCATCGGCCGCAAAAGCCGGCGCATCGAGCGCTGCTTCGAGGAGGTGATCCGCGCCGGCCTCGCCGACGGCAGCCTCCGTGCCGGCGCCGATGTCCGCCTTTGCATGCTGGCCGTGCTCGGCATGGTGAACAGCGTCATCAATTGGCGCGAGGAAGACCAAGATCGGGGCATCAGCCGGATTGCTGCTGAGCTCGGCGAGCTTGTCGTGGCCGGCCTCGCCAAACCGGCGCCGGCGCGCCGGCGAGCGTGAGGCGTCGGGAGGCCAGCCATGCACCATCCCGCACCTCGCCTCGCCCCCGTGCAAGACCTGCGCCGCACGACGGCGCCCGCCCTGCTGCTGGAGCGCGCCCGCACCGCTCCCGACGGAACCGCCTTCCGAGCCAAAACGCGCGGCATCTATCAAGCCACGACCTGGGCGCAATACGCAACCCTTGTGGCGCGTGCGGCAAAGGGCATGAGTTTGCTCGGGCTTAAAGCCGGCGACCGCGTCGCCATCATGGCCGATGCCTGCGCGGCCTGGCTGATCGCAGACCTGGCGGCCCAGGCGCTCGGGGCCATCGTCTATGGCATCTATCCGACGGCCTCGGCGGCGGAGGTCGAATACCAAATGCGGGACGGCGGCGCGGCCCTCCTCGTCGCCGAGGACCAGGAATACGTCGACAAGATTTTGCCGTTCGTCGCTTCGCTGCCGCAGCTGCAGCGTCTGCTCATCGTCGATGAGACGGCGCTGTTTGCGCTCCGGCACGATAGGCTCATGACCTTCGCCGCCCTGTTGAACGAGGGCGCCGACGCCGACCTTGCCTGGCTTGCCGGCCAAGTGGCCAAGCTGCAACCGGAGCAGCCAGCCTTTATCGTTTACACCTCGGGCACATCGGGCCATCCCAAGGGCGCGCTCATCAGCCACGGCAAGCACCTCGCGGCCACGCGCTCGGTGGCGGCGCACTATCCGACCCTCAATGCCAAACCCCACCGCACCGTGGCCTACCTGCCGCTCTGCCACGTGCTCGGCCGCGATATCGCCGTCACCCTCCCGCTGCTCACGGGGCTCGTCCCCCACATCGGCGAAAGCATCGAGGACCTGAAAGAAACCCTGTTCGAGACGGCACCCACCGTCCTCTTCACCGTGCCGCGCTTTTTGCAGAAGCTCGCCTCCGAGGTCCTCGTCGGCCTCGCCGGCAGTACACCCTTCAAGCGCTTCACTTACGCACGTGCGATGGCCTTTGCCCGCCAGCAGGCGCGGCGGCGCTGGGAGCGGCGCGAAACCCCCGCCGAGGCCGCGCACGCCTGGCTTTGGCGGCAAATGATGTTTCGGCCGATCCTCAACAAAATCGGCTTCGACCAGCTCGAACTCGTGGTCTGCGGCGGCGCGCCCTTAGCCGCCGAAACGGCGACGCTCTGGCAAATGCTGGGCGTCAATGTTGTGGAAATGTACGGGCAGACCGAGACCGCCGGCGGCATCATCGCCGGACAACGCGAGGCCTTTGCCCGCCCGGGCGACGTCGGCACGGTTGCGGACGGCGTTGAGGTGATGCTGGGGAACGATGGCGAGATCCTGGTGCGCTCGTCCGATCTGTTCGAAGCCTACTGGGGCAAGCCCGAGGCCAGCCGCGCCATTCTCGGCGAAGACGGCTGGATGCACACCGGCGACGTGGGGCAATGGCAGAACGGCCGCCTCAAGCTGATCGACCGGGCCCGCGACTTTCTTGTCACCTCGGGCGGCAAGACCATTTCGCCCTCCTTTATCGAGAACATCCTGCGCGCCAGCCCCTACGTTGCCGAGGCAATCGTGCTGGGGCACGGCCGCAAGTACCTGACCGCCCTGATCGAGATCGATTTCGACGCCGTTGCCGAGTGGGCGCGCAGCAACAACGTGCCTTACCGCGGCTTTACCAGCCTGGCCCAGGAGCCCCGCGTTACCAGCCTGATCGCGCGTGCCCTCGAAGACGCCAACGCTCAGCTCGCGCGCGTTGAGCAGCTCAAGGCCTTTCGCATCCTCCCCAAAATGCTGGATCCCGAGGAGGAGGGGGAGCCCGTTACGCCGACCCGCAAGGTCAAACGGGACCAGATGCTGGAGCGGTTCAAAGCGCTGGTTGAGGACATGTACGATGACGAGGACGAGCGGGTGCTGGCGGCGGCAACCGCGGGAGTGACCGTTTAACGCGTGCGAACACATGAAAACGTGACGTCATACCTGGGAGGAGAGAGATGGCTTGCAGAATGCACGGCGCCGCGCTGGCGCTCTGCCTGCTGGCGGCACCGGCCGCGGCGCAGGACACCTATACCATTGGCCTCACCGGCGCCTTGACGGGCCCACCGGCCTCGACCTACGCCCCCGCCGTGGAGGCGCTCCGCATCTATGTCGATGGCCTCAACGCCGCCGGTGGCATCGCCGGCAAAAAGATCAATCTCATCTTGCAGGACGACGCCGCCGAGCCGGGCAAAGCGACCGCCAACGCCAAGAAGCTGTTGGGTCAGGACAACGTCCTCTTGTTGCTGAACGCCAGCTTGTCCTCGACCTTCGCGCCGGTGCTGGCCGAGGCAAAGCGGGCCGGCGTGCCGGTGCTGTTTGCAAGCTCCGTCTGTCCCAAGGAGGTCTATCCGCCCGCCGAGGCCCTGCAATTCTGCTCGACCGCCTTTGCCTCGACCTACGACAGTCGCGCAACCCTGGGCTTCATCAAGGACACCGCCAAAGAGCCCGTCAAAATCGGCTTCTCCGCCATGGCCATCCCGCTGTCGCGCGCCGAGATGGACTTCGCCGAGCAACAGGCGCCCGGGCTCGGCATGACGGTCGTGGGCAAGGAGGTGATCCCGCCGCCCACGCCGGACTACACACCCTTCGCCACCAAGCTCAAAGATGCCGGCGCCAACTGGGTCTTTTCCTGGGCGCCCTGGGTCACCCAGGTACGCACACTCGAGGCTCTGCGCCGGCTCGACTGGAAGGGTGACTACATCGCCTGGGCCCACATCGAGGCGGAAGGCGAATTGGCGCGGCTCAAAGATGGCTCCTTCTATGTCATCGGCGCCAACGCGCTGTTCCAGGACCAGCTGCCGATCCACAAGGAGATCGCCGAGGCGGCCAAGAAGGCTAGGGTTGCCTACCCCGTCGAGCAGCTGACCGAAGGCTGGATCGCCGGCATGGTGGTGGAAGCCGCGCTCAAGGCGGTGGGTTGGCCGGCAACCCCTGAGAAGCTCGCCGCCGCCATGAGCACGCTCAAGATCGACACCAAAGGCCTGCGCGGCGGCCCGATCGAATGGACCAAGGACAATCACTTCCGCACGCAACAATATTATCGCATCTACCGCTGGGATACGTCCAAGGGCGCCATCGTGCAGGTGAAGGACTGGACGGCCTTCCAGGTCAAGTAGCCACAAGGCTTGAGCGTCCCGTGCAGCTCGCCGTCAATATCCTCGTCTTGACCGCGATCTACGCCCTCATCGCCTGCGGCTATGTGCTGATTTACCGCGTGAGCCGTGTCCTCAACCTGGCGCACGGCGAACTCATGATGCTCTCCGCCTACCTCTTGCTTTGGACGGCGTCCCTGTTTGCCGGTCACCCGCTCACGGCCATCGCCGCCGCCTTGGCGCTCAGCGCCCTCGTGGGCGGCATGGTCTATCTTTTTTTGCTGCGCAAATTGACGGGGGAGATGGCGCTGGCCGCGGTGCTCACCACGGTGGCCCTCGGCGTCCTCTTGCGCGGCGCCACCGTCCTCGTCTGGTCGGCCCAGCAGCAATATCCGGCACAACCCCTCGGCGCGAGCAACAGCGCGCTGGCCCTGCCGGGCGGCGCCCGCATCTCCGTGTGGGCGGCGCTGCTCGTCGCCACCACGCTTGCCGTCTACGCAGCTCTCTTTGCCTTTTTGCACTGGGGACGCTGGGGCATGCGCATGCGCGCAGCCGGGCAAAACCCGCTGCTGGCGGCCCAGCGCGGCATCAACCTGCACGCCATCTATGCCCTGGCCTGGTCGCTCTCCACGCTGACGGGCGCGCTCGCCGGCATTCTGATCGCACTCGATTCCGGCCTCGGCCAGACCATGGCCATCATCGGCCTCAAGGCCTTTCCCGCCGCCCTCGTCGGCGGGCTCGACAGTCTCGCCGGTGCGCTGCTGGGCGCGCTGATCGTCGCCAGCGCCGAGGTGATGCTGATCCACTTTGTCGACCCCCTGCTGTCCGAAGTCGTGCCGTTTTTGGTGCTGATCGTCGTGCTGATGAACCGTCCCTGGGGTCTTTTCGGCACCCGCGAAGAGCTCGACCGTGTCTAGGCGCCCCCACGCCAGCGGCTATTTCCGCACCGACTATGGCGAGGACCTCGCGCTGTTGCCGACACGCCTCGAACGCTGGGCCCTCGTCGGCCTGCTCGTGGCCTTGCTCGGCCTGCCGCTCGTCGCCTCGCCCTTCCTGATCGATCTCGGCGCCCAAGTCTTCCTGGCCGTGATCGGCGCGCTCGCCCTGATGCTGCTCACGGGATACGCGGGCCAGGTCTCGCTGGGTCACGCCGGCCTGTTGGCGGCCGGCGCCTTCACGGTCGGCATCCTGTTCAAGGAATTCAAGGCGCCGTTTTTTGTCACCCTGCCGGCCGCGGCCGCCGTGGGCGCGCTGCTGGGCGTCGTCTTTGGCCTGCCGTCGCTCCGGGTGCGCGGCCTCTATCTGGCGGTCAGCACACTGGCGCTCAACTTTTTGGTGGCCTATCTCGGCGGCGAATACGAAACGCGACGTGGCTTCTCGACGGGGATTGTCGTCGATCCGCCGAGCCTTGCCGGGGTGTCGCTGAGCAACCCCAAGGCCTGGTATGTCGTCCTCCTCGCCGCCGCTGCTGGGACGCTCCTGCTCTGCGCCAATCTGCTGCGGGCCCGCTCGGGTCGCGCCTGGGCCGCCATCCGCGCCAACGAGACGGTGGCCGAAACGCTGGGGATCGGCGTTGCCTCTTATAAACTCCTGGCCTTTGTGTGGAGCTCGGCGCTGACCGCCGTCGCCGGCGCACTCTTTGCCTACTGGCGCGGTTTCGTGTCCGTCGAGGCCTTTTCGCTCTTTCTGTCCATCCAGTACGTGGCGATGATCATCATCGGCGGCATGGGCTCGCTCGCCGGCGCCATCCTCGGCGCCCTTTTCGTCACCCTCTTCCCCTACGCCATCGAGGCGGCGCTCGGCACTTTTGCCCGCGGTACGGCCTACGCCGGGGTCCTGTTCGCGGTCAACGCCGCCGCCTTTGGCGCGGTGATGATCGCCTTTCTGCTGCTCGAGCCGCAGGGGCTGATCGGCCTGTGGCGGCGCCTGGCAACCTACTTTTTGCTCTGGCCGTTCCGGCACCGTCCCGCCGGTGGAGGCCGCCGATGACCTCTCCCCAGCCCGGCCCCCTGCTCACCATCGACAAGCTGGCCGTCGTCTACCAGCGCGCCATTACCGCGCTCGAGGGCATTTCGCTCAGCGTGGCGGACGGGCAGATCGTCGGCATTCTCGGCGGCAACGGCGCCGGCAAGTCCACGCTCTTGCGGGCGATTTCGGGCTTCCATGGCCTCGACGATGCCCACATCACCGAAGGCGCGATCCACTTCAAGGGGCAGCGCATCGAGGGTGCCCAGCCCCACGTTACCACCGCAAGGGGTATCGTCTTGGTGCCGGAGCGCGGCAAGGTTTTCCCCAACCTGACCGTGGCCGAAAATCTGTTGGTGCCGGTGGCGGCACGGGGAGGGCGCGCCGGGCAGCGCCGGCGCGAGGCCCTCGTCTTCGACGTCTTCCCCCGCCTGGCGCCGATCCGGCAGCGCACGGCGGGACTGCTCTCCGGCGGCGAGCGGCAAATGCTGGCGATCGCCGCCGGCCTCGTCTGCCAACCCGAGCTGTTGCTGGTCGACGAGTTGTCACTGGGTTTGGCGCCCGTCGTCGTCGAGGAAATCTTGCAAAGCCTGGTGGCAATCCGCAAAGCGCTCTCCCTTACCCTCGTCATCGTGGAGCAGAACGCGGCCCTGACCTTGGGCGTGATCGACTACGGCTATGTCTTGGAAAATGGCCGCATCGTGCTCGACGGCAGCGCCGCGCGGCTTAGCGCCCATCCCGACGTGCGCGAATTCTACCTGGGACAATCGGCAGCCGGGCAGCGGCGCAGCTATCGCGATGTCAAGCAGTATCGGCGCAATCGGAGATGGTATGGCTGAGCTCGCCGTCGAGGACTTGAGCCTCGCCTTCGGCGGGCTCCAGGTGCTGGACAAGATTTCGTTGCAGGTCGGCCCGGCCGAGCTGGTGGCGCTGATCGGACCCAACGGCGCGGGCAAGACCAGCGTTCTCAATTGCATCAGCGGACTTTATCGGGGGCGCGGCCGCATTCGCTTTCGTGGCCGCGACATTACCGGCTTGGCGCCGCGCGTCATTGCCGGGCTCGGCATTGCCCGCACCTTCCAGCACGGCGAGCTCTTCCAGCACTTGAGCGTCCTCGACAATATCATGGTCGGACGGCACACGCGGGTTGCCACCCAGCCCCTTGAGGAAGCCCTGTTCTTGCCCAGCGTTCGCCGCCAGGAGATCGCGCAGCGCGCGGCCGTGGAACGCATCATCGAGTTCGTCGAACTGGAACGCGTGCGCTATGCGGATGCCGGTGCGCTGCCCTTCGGCACCCAGAAGCTCGTGGGCCTGGCGCGGGCGCTCGCGCTGGAGCCCGCCGTGCTGCTGCTCGATGAGCCTTCGGCCGGGCTCTCCCGCGACGAACGCGACGACCTCGCCCGCTTTCTCCTGCGGATCAAGCACGACCTGAAACTGCCGATGCTGTGGATCGAGCACGACATGCAGATGGTCGCCGACCTCGCCGACCGCATCCACGTCCTCAATTACGGCCGCACGCTGGCCTCGGGGTCCCCAGACAAAGTCCTGAACGACCCGAGCGTCGTCGCCGCCTATCTGGGCTCCCGCTCCTAGCGGGATTCGTATGCGTGCAGCTGCCCTTGCAGTTTATTGCTTTCATAGTCGAAGCGGCGAGATTTGAACTCGCGACCGCGCCAGTGAGGAAGCCCTCCTCGAACCTGGACCACGGCCGTGCTGCTTTTGAGATCGTGCGCGGCAGGTGCGCATTGTCCCGGCCGATCAAGGGTTTCGACTTGGGTGTGGTAGATTGCATCCCAAATTGGGATGAAGGAGCGGCCTCTCCTGCGGTGCCTTGGTGAGCGCGCTCGTCAATCGTTCCTTTTCAGCTTCCAGCTCGTTGAGGCTTGGAATTGACTTTTTTCGGAGCCTGTTCGGTCTTAGACATGAGTGACAACCTTGACCCAAACGGGTTGTAGCGGGGTTGCAAGGTTCTCTGCTGCCAAGTCGTTATATCCGAGATCATCGTCGATAAAGGTGACGAGCCAAATTCCTCGTCGACCTCCTTGATGCCGAGCCGCTGTCCGCCCAGGAGACGAGGACGTCGCGGTCGTGGAAGGGATATTCGATGTCTGGCAGGGGTAAAATGCGCTCCTTGGTCCGGCTACGTCGCCCAGGATCGCACAGGAAAATGTGAGATCTGGCGAGTCCATCGGCTAGCTGATAAGCAGATCGGGAGCGTTTGTGTGCGAGGAGCCCGTGCGCGCGAGTGGACAAAGCGGGACGATCCTATTCTATAGCGAAGCCAGCGACCCATGTTGGCCAACCGAACTTCAAAAGGCGTTGCCTGCATTCGTGGTCCGGACGCGTCCGGAAGACACCGACCCGTCGGACGTGGTCGCGGCCATCGTCTGGAAGTATCCGGCCGGAATGCTCCAGCAATTTGCGAACTTGCGGCTTATTCAGGTCCTAGGCGCGGGGGTCGATCATCTGTGGTCCGATCATTGCCTGCCCAAGCACGTACCAATTGCGAGGCTGGTCGACCCTGGGTTGACCGCGCGCATGACTGAATACGTGCTTCTGCATTCGCTAGCGCTGCACCGCCGGCTACCTGAGCTTCGAAACGCCCAGCGTAAGAATACATGGCACTACCTGCACCCCAGACCCCCGGCCGAGACTTGTGTGGGTATCATGGGACTCGGCGTGCTTGGCCGCAGTTGCGCCGGCGCTTTGGCAGGCATCGGTTTCAACGCGATCGGCTGGAGTCGTTCCCGCAAGCCAGACATTGCAGTCGAGACGTACATCGGCGTCGCAGACCTCGATGAGTTCAAGCGCCGCGCCGATATCATCGTTCTGCTGCTCCCGCTCACGGCTGCCACAGAGAACTTAGTAGATTCACACTTTCTGGCCGGTGTCCGCGATGGCGCGGCATTGATCAATGTTGCGCGCGGTGCGTTGATCGTGGAAACCGCTTTGATCGCCGCGCTCGACGGGGGCCGCTTGCGCCATGCCGTTTTGGATGTGTTCAGAACTGAGCCGTTGCCCGCTGAACACGTCTTCTGGAGCCATCCGAAAATTACCGTCACACCACACAACTCAAGCGCGACCAATCCGGCGACAGCACTGGGACAGATTGTCGAGAACATACGTCGCGCAATGGCGGGCGAGAAGCTTCTGCACCTGGTCGACCCGGTGATTGGCTATTGAGGCTTGGCCCAGGACATCCCCGCCGCGGCCCGCCACACACCCTCCATCTCTGCCTTCACGAACAGGTGGCCGGCGTCGGTGCCGTTAGCCCGGCGGGTGATGGCCCCAGTCGGCCGGGCGCGGACGCGGCCTGCCGTGAAAGAGTAGCCGCGCCCTTGCGCTGGGCGGGAACATCTGTCTGACGCAAAACGCATTTTATCCGCTGAACCAGCTCGCCAACAATCCGTGATCAAATTATCCACCACTTCTACAATGGCCACCCTATTCGGCACCGCGGCTCATATAGTCAAAGGCTGACAATACGTGGCAACGAACCACGTGCAAGAACTGCTCGACAGTCACATGTTCGTCGACGCCTCCCATGCCTGTCGGCGAGGGACCGTAGACGGTTGCGGGAACGTCCTTGTAGCGCCATAGGCGTGCGTCCGTGCCGCCCAAACTCACAACCGGTGTCGGATCGATCCCCGCGAGAGCGCGTGCATTGCGTCTCACGATCTCCACCATCTCCGTGTCGGGGGCATTCCAGCTCGGTGGGTCATAGATATCCTGCACATAACTGATCTCCGGATGGCGCGCGGCGATCCTATCCACCTCGGCAAGGACAGCGGGTGCCGTCACTCCGATGGGCAGGCGGATATCCACCTCGAAGTCGCACTCGGCTGCAACCATGTTAACTTTCAGGCCGCCATGGATCAGACCCACGTTAACTGTCACGCGCTGCAGTATTCCCGAAGCGCCCCTACCGTATGCTTGGTCGATCGCTGGTGCCGCTTGGTCAAGCACGGCAGCGATGTTGTTCACCCGCGCCACCGGTAACTCGACCAGGGCGGCAAGTTCGCCCATGACCTCGGCGGCAATGGCCGTGGCGCTGCGGCTCATGTGCGTATAGGCGCCGTGCGCGCCTGCGGTGCGAACGCGGAACTTGAGCCAGAGTTTGCCTTTCTCCCCGAACCGCAAAGTATGAGGGCTGCTCGGCTCGGCGTTTAAACAACAGTCCCCGATGACCTCTGGATGATGCTCGAAGAGATAGCGCGCACCCCATGGTCCGAACGTCTCCTCGTCCGAGACGATGCTCAGGGTCATCTGTCCGTGCAGGGCCTCACGCATTTCGCGCAGATAAAGGAACGTAAAGAGCGATGCGGTTGTGCCCGCCTTCATATCGCAGGCGCCGCGGCCGTAAACCTTGCCATCGACGAGGTCGCCGCCCCAAGGGTCACGCGTCCAGCCTTCACCGGATCCCACCGGAAAAACATCGATGTGGCCATTGAGGGCAAGGTGCCGCCCCGGTTTGTCCGCGGCGAAATTGGCGACGATATTTGGCATGATTGAATTTGGCGCGATGACCCGGTAGGCGACGCCGTGCGTGTCTAATAGCTTCTGGACGTGGCGAGCGGCAATGCGGGTGTCGCCCGGCGGGTTGGGGCTCGGACAACGGATGAATTCTTGGAGAAAAGCGGTCAGGAGCTCACGATCCCGGTCGATGCGGTCGAGCAGGAGGCGCTTTTCGGGCTCCATAGGCAGCTCCAGTGGTTCGTACCCATTCAGACGCTTACGGTTCATGGATCCGCTAGCGAGGCGATTGACCATGATCGACAAGTGAGGGAAGCTGTCAATTAACGGCTTGTTGTCGTTCTGATCCGCTCTGTGCGCGAAGATTGCGCTCGGGATCAAAAGGGGAGGCGAGTATGACTAAGCAGACTTGCGGCCCTCGTTTGGGCAGGCTCGATTTGACGCGCCGAACGCTTCTTGCCGGCGGGGCTACAGTCGTACTTGCGCCCGTCTATTGGAAGCAGGCTTCGGCGCAAGAGAAGCGCATCTTCATCCGTGACCCGGGCGGGCCGTATGCGCCAGGCTTCAAAGAAGCGTTTTATGAGCCGTTCACAAAGGCGACGGGTATCGAGGCCGTCGGGCTGCAAGGTCAGCACGAGCCGACAAGCCTCATCAAGGGCATGGTCGATACCAAGACTTACACCTGGGACATGGGGCTGATCTCGCTCCCTGCCGCTAATCAGCTGCGCGACGAAGGCCCGGGCTATCTCGAAAAGCTCAACATCAATTCGGCCCATATCGATACAACGCCTGCCGATTACAAGACCGAGTATTTCGTCGGCAATAATGTGTTTGCAACTATCCTTGCCTACCGCACAGACGCCTATGAGGGCAAAGGCAAGGAGCCACCTAAGAACTGGGCAGATCTATTTGACGTGAAAAAAGTTCCTGGTCGCCGCTCGATGCGAAAGCATCCATTCGACACCATCGAGCAGGCGCTCTTGGCCGACGGTGTTCCAGGTGAGAAGCTCTACCCGCTCGATTTCGACCGAGCCTTCAAGAAGCTCGATACGATCAAAAAAGACATTGCGGTTTGGTGGACCGGAGGTGCTCAGACTTCCCAGCTCCTGAAGAGTGGCGAGGTCGACATTTGTGCATGTTGGAATGCGCGCGCTCAGGCCGCGATCGACGACGGCGCCCCGGTCAAGATCGTCTGGACCCAGCATCTGTGGACACCGGAGGGCTGGTCGATCCTCAAGGGTACACCAAAGGCCGACATGTGTCGGGAGTTCATCAAATTCTCGGTTGATCCGGCACGGCAGGCGCTTTTCACAAAGCACCTTGCATATGGGCCGACGCATCCCGACGCGTATAAGACGATTGCCGCCGAGCGCGCCAAGGTGCTACCGACCGCACCGAGCTACCTGCCGGGACGCATCAAAGTGGACGATATGTTCTGGGCAGCGAACAAGGACAAAACGACAGAGCGCTTCAATACCTGGGTCGTGAGCTGACGTTTGTGCATGCTGGCGCATCGCCTGGTCCGGTAGGTGATCGCCATTATCTTGCCTGCCTAAGGATCCCTCGCCCGCCGTGCGTCAGCCGAAACTCAAGACCAGGGATCTCAGAAAGACATACGGCCCTGTCATCGCGCTAGCTGGTGCGAACCTCGAACTCGAGGAGGGCGAGTTTGTGACGCTGCTCGGACCGTCGGGCTCGGGCAAAACGACCATGCTGATGATGATCGCCGGTCTGGTCCAGCCTGATTCCGGTGAGGTCTGGATCGACGGCAGACTCGCAACGTACGCGCCACCTCACAAGCGCGATATAGGTATGGTCTTCCAAAACTACGCGCTCTTCCCGCACCTGACGGTTGCCGAGAATATCGCCTTTCCGCTGCGCATGCGCGGTATGAGTGGGACCGAGATACGACGTGAGGTAGACCGCGCCCTCGAACTTGTCCAGCTTCCCGAGGTCGGCGGCCGCCTACCCCGTGCGCTCTCTGGCGGACAGCAGCAGCGCATCGCGCTCGCCCGCTGCATCGTCTATCGTCCCTCGATCGTGCTCATGGACGAGCCGCTCGGCGCCCTCGATAAGAAGCTGCGAGACCAAATGAAGCTTGAGATCAAGCGGCTGCACACGGAACTCGGCATCAGCGTCCTTTATGTCACCCACGACCAGGAGGAGGCCATGATCATGTCGAACCGCGTATGTCTCATGAACAACGCACGTATCGAGCAAATTGGCTCCCCCGCCGATCTCTATTTCTCGCCGCGCAGCGTTTTCGCAGCGGACTTCATAGGGGAGTCGAACCTGCTCGAGGCGCAGGTCGCGGGCATCGATGGCCGCGAGGCGACGCTGATTGGCACCGCGGGCGTCTTGCTCAAGGCCAAGATCCGCGAGGGTTTTGTCGTTCAGCCGGGCGAGGCTGTAAAGCTCATGGTCCGTCCCGAGATGTTGAGCGTCCTCCAGGCCGGAGCGGAAGCCGACAATGTGCTGGAGGCCCGCCTGATCGATGTGATCATCGTCGGCGGGGTGACGAAGACATACGCCCGTCTCGCCGATGGCAAGCTCATCGCCGCCACTGGCCTCACGCACGGCCCACTTGATGCGGTCGCAAAGGACGCTTGCATCCGCCTCGGCTGGGCCAAGGAAAGCGGCGTCGTTCTTCCTCGGGATGACTCGGCTGCATGATCACCGCGAGGGGGCTAGAACCAAAAGCGGCGGGTGCATCACGGACCGAACGGTATGGCCGTCCGGGCGCCGCCTGGATGCGCTCGTGGCCGATGGTTCCGATCCTCGCCTTCCTGTTGGCTGCTTTCGTCTATCCCGTGGCCCAGCTGCTGTGGCTGAGCCTCTTCGGCAAAACGGGCACGTTCACGTTCGAGCACTACCAGCGTTTGTTCACGGCGCCGGTTTATTTCACGGTCATGCGCAACACGTTCGAGATCGCCGGCTGGACCACTTTATTGTGTATCCTCGGCGGCTATCCCATCGCCTATCTTCTTGCGACGACGACAGACCGCGCGCGCAACAGCCTCATCCTTTGGGTGCTCCTGCCGTTCTGGACAAGCTTTCTGGTGCGCACCTTCGCCTGGATCGTGCTGCTCGGACGTCGGGGCGCCATCAACAGTTTCCTGGAATCGGCTGGTTTAATCGAGGCGCCGCTGGCACTGCTCTTCAACATGACTGGTGTCATGGTCGGCATGGTGCACGCGCTGATGCCGCTCGCGGTCCTTACTATGCTGTCAGTGATGGAGACCATCGACCGCAACCTTATGCCGGCCGCCGCTACGCTTGGGGCGCGCGGCGGGCAGGCCTTCTGGCGCATCTACTTTCCACTGTCCCTGCCGGGGGTGGCCGCGGCGGGCCTCCTCGTCTTCATCACTGCGCTCGGCTTCTTCATCACACCGGCGCTGCTCGGCAGTCCGCGTCAGACCATGATCACCCAGGTGGTCATTCAACAAGTCGAGGAGATGTTGAATTACCCATTCGCAGGTGCCATCGCCATGCTGCTGTTGGCCATGGCACTCTTCGTCTTCTATCTCTACGACCGCGCGCTTGGCATGACCACACTGGCGGGCGGAGGTACCCAGAGCCAAAGCGGCGCTGGTGAACAGGGCCCGCTGGCACGCGCCTTCAGTGCCATGGGTGGTATGCTGACCGCAATTCTCGGCCGCGCCACCGATTGGGTGGCAATATTGTGGGAGGCGCTGGCGGCGGGCAAGCCTGATCGGACCGCACGCGTGTCGGGCCGTGTCATGCTGCGCCTTGGCGTAGCTTTTTTGTTGGTCTTCCTTGCCGCGCCGAGTTTCTTCATCGTGCCGGTCTCTTTCACGACCGACGCTTTCATCGAGTGGCCGCCTAAGTGGGGTTCGCTTAAGTGGTATGTTGCCGTTCTCGAACACCCCACTTGGATTACGGCCATAACGCGCTCGCTCATCGTCGGTTTTTTGACGGCGGCGCTTGCCATGTGTTTGGGCGCGCCGGCGGCCTTCTTCCTGGCGCGCGCCAGTTTCCTCGGCAAGACTGCCGCTATGGGATTCATTCTGACGCCGCTGATCCTGCCGCGCATTATCATCGCGGTGGCGCTTTTTTACTTCTATGCGCGCCTGGGTCTCATCGGCTCGCCTCTGGGCCTCATTCTCGGACACACTGTTCTCGCGCTGCCCTACGTAGTCATAACCATCATGGCGGTGTTGAAAAACTACGACCAGCGCATCGACCAGGCAGCGGCGAGCCTTGGTGCGTCACCTCCGCGCGTCCTTTGGCACGTAACCGTGCCGCTCATCCGTTCCGGCCTAATCGCGGCTTTCTTGTTTGCATTTGTGACCAGCTTTGACGAACTCACGATCGCACTTTTCGTCTCCGCGGGTGCCGCCACCACATTGCCAAAGCAGATGTGGGACGATGCCATCCTCAAGGTCTCGCCAACGCTGGCAGCCGTCTCGACGCTGTTGCTAGTATTCGTGACCATCGTCATCCTCGCCGCCGAGTTCTTCCAGCGCCGTGCAGCCAAGCGAGGCTAGCGGCGAACTCGACCACAGGGTGCTGCTCGAGGCGCAGTAGGGCTCCCCATGCGCTGCTCCGCCCTGGCGGCGCCGACAACCTGCTCGAGTAGGCGCACGAGATGTTTGCTGGTCTCAAGGGAAGCTAGGTCATTGCGTGCTGGTAACTGGTCCGCGCAACCAATGTGGCCAAACACCATGTTTGGTTGGCCATGGTCATATCGGCTCACCCTTAGCATCCAGGTTGCGCGCGCATTGCACAGATCCACCTTCTTCCGTCTCGAAGGGCGAGCTGACAGATACTCCGGCAATGACCTAATATTCCCGCGTCAGATCTACTCGATTGCGTAATCTCCTGCCTGCAATTGAACGCGCCACATTTTCGAAAATGAGATCGAGCGTCATCGGAATATAGCGATCAAGATCATCCGATGAACAATGCGGCGTAATTAGCAGATTCGGCGTATTCCAAAGGTCCGAGTTGGCCGGCAGCGGTTCGGGATCAAAGACATCAAGAATGGCACCCGCGAGCGCACCCGCCTTCAGCCTCGCGGCCAGTGCCCCGTAATCAACCAATTGTGCTCGAGAAAAATTGATGAACCCTGCGGTCTCCTTCATGAGCGCGAATTCGCGCTCACCGACCATGCCGTCGGTCGCCGAGGTAGACGGCGCAGTAACCACGATGAAATCAGCACGCGGCAGCACCGCATGCAATCGAGCTGGCCCGACAACCTCGTCACAGTAACGATGCGGTTGGCCGCTGCGGCGTACGCCAATGACATGCAGCCCGTAGCCTTTCGCCTGCCGCGCGCCGGCGCCCCCCAGATGTCCGACACCAACTATCAAGAGGGTCTTGCCCTTGAGCTGGCTTGTAAACAGCGGCAGCCATTCGCTTCGCGACTGCGCGTTCATTAACGTCGGAATACGATTGTTCAACATCAACAAGCACATAAGAATGTATTCGCCAGCCTTCTGCTGGTGGATACCGCGGTTATTGGTGATCTCCATACCTCTCGGAACCCAGTCGAAGGGACGCAAATATTCGATCCCGGCACCTATTAGGTGAATGGACCGAAGCAGGGGCGCCATTGCTCGCAGATTCTCACGCGGGACCTGCATGCTAGTGACAAACATGGCTGCCGTTCTCAAGTTCTCCGGCGCATCCACCAAGTCCCAACCCGTTGTGATGCGTACGTTACCAGCAAGGTCTGGCCGCCGTGCCAGCGCATTTTTACATAGCTCATCTGTCATGTGAAAGACGGGATTGGCCGCGCGCCGCGAATTGAAATGCACGTGAAATTGCTCGGTCTTCATCGCTGCGTGTCCGGCTTACTCATGACCGACCAAACCTAGGACAGATTAGGGCGCTTTGCCGACCTTCACGCAATCCTGAAGTGCGCTTCTACCGGCCGGCAAGCACGGCCATTGATCGGCAAGATATCCTGCGGGCATGCCGAGAAGGCGATGACGAGATCCATTTCTGCGCGTAGCCTCACGTAGCCGCCCGGCCGTGGCTTGGGTGGTGCGGCGAAGTTGAGTTCACCGCCTTGTTTCCAAGGAATGTTCATGAACAGATTGAGCGGGCACGGAACGTGCGACGATGTCAAACCGAGCTCAGCCAGCCCGGCCTTCAAGTTGTCCGCACAGTTGTCGTGATGCCCTTCAACCCCCAGGAAGGCATAACGGTAGCGATCGCAGGCCGCGATCAGCGTGTCGTGCACTCCACCGGAAGTGTCCTCGACGAGGGTGAGGAGGGGGCGCCGGCGATTGGTGCGAAGAATGTCACCGATCCGTGGCACAAGCCCAAGCGTATGCGCGCGCGTGTGCTCCATGGACATGAACTCGCCCAGGTCGTCGCGATTGAACGCCCAAGTGTCTACCACCTGCTCTCCGTGGGTATTGATCACCAAGACGTCCTGTCCGCGCGCCACGTGTACCGCCTTGCCCCGTCGTGCTGGTATCTCAAGCGTGCTTCCGTACATTCTGTTTGCCTCCCTCGGCTTTGAACCGATCATACGGCCCGCCGATGGACTGAATTAGACGGCACGCAACCTAGCATCGGGAAAGAAAAACGGTAGTGCGGTAAAAGGTGGCTGCGGCCACCCGCTTCGGTCAGCAGTTGCACTTCAAGTCTCGGTCAAATCGGGCCCCCGCAACCATCTTAATTTGCAGCTCCCTTTCCTGCAGAGACTCCGGCGCAGCAAAGGGGCGCCCAATTGGGCCCGTCCCAACCGGGCCTGTCATATTACGTAGGGAAGATTACCGACTGCTGCTACTGCTAACGTCTTGCCGTCGTCGGCAGCCCGTGGCGTGGCATTGGAGGAGCAGCCTGCTTCGGAGGATTGACAGCCGAGGACTGCTCTAGTTCGTTGATGCGCGCCCTCGCCAAATCACCGTAGAAAGTGTCCTTGTAACGCGCGATGAAGGCCTCGAGTGCTGCGATGCTCTTGGTGTCCTTGGCTCGGTCCCACGCCTCGGCCACCTCGCTGAGACGGGTCGTGGTCATCGGCGCCGGCTGTGAAAGGGGTGCGCCGCCGCCTTGCTCTCTCCGCCGAACATAAGGCGTTGTTGACGCTGAATACCGTCCTCCGTCCAAGGCACTTGATCGCCACCAGGTTTTTGTATCACGGCGACGCGCACGTTGTGGAACATGATGAGGTCGGTCTGACCGGGATTCACCAGCTCGGCCGCCGCCAATGCCGCTGCATACGGTCCGCTGCCCTGTCCGAGGTCGCTGGCCGTCTTGCCTGGCTCTGCGGCGAATGCCAGCAGCACGCCGCTCAGATGCTGGATTGGCAGGAAGCCTTGCCGCCAGGCACGCCCTGTAAGGTGCTGCGACACGCATCAAGCACCAGATAGTGGCCGCGTTCGGCGCCTCGCTGCGTAGGATCGCCAGAACCTCGCTATGCTTCACACCTTGCAAGCTGAGCTCTAGTGTGGATGGCTCGTCCACGTCCACCGGGATCAGGTAGTTTTCTCCTGCTGACGCGATGCCGTGTCCCGAATAGTAGAGAAACCCTACCGCATCAGGACCGACAGATCTCAATTTGCCAGCAAACTCGTGAACGGCGCGCAGCATCGCCACGCGTGTTGCGTTCTGAGTAGTCTTTAGGACTTCGAAACCGACAGACTTGAGAGCAGCGCCGACTATCCGAATGTCATTGAGAGGATTGCTGAGCGAGCCGACGCCGGCCTTGTAATCCTTATTGCCGATCAGCAGGGCGATGCGCTTTTCTGCCTGTGAAAATGCAGTCGTCGGCAAATGCAATAAAACAATGGCAACGATTACGCGCACCCACAGTGCCAACATGTTCCCCCGAAACGCGCTCAAGCATAGCCGAGGGCGGCAACCCGCTTATGCGACTTGATGCAAATCACATTTTACGTTTCAGCAAGTAAAGCGCGTTTAGCGGGACACTTGCATCCCGATGCCACACTAGCGGGTTTGAGCGGGTGTAAGAATGCCACGGCTGCCAAGTGCGTCGAGCGCGGGAGCTGACGCAGATTGCCGAGAAATATGCGGCAGCCCATTCGATCGGCGATTGCCGTCACCGGATCGCGCCAGTGTGTGTTGCCGGTTTGTCGCTGGCGCCAAGCGGCGACAACACTTCTCAATCACATTCAGTGAACATTGCATTTGGGGTGTGAGAGGTTGACAGATCTTTGCGACACACCGCCCAGTGACCCCATAAAAAGGGTAAGGCCGTCCTCAGCGTGCTGATTGCCCGGGAGCGGCTGCAGCCGCTGGCTGGGGCCCAGCAGCGCACGTCGTCCGACTACTGCAGCGCGCACTCGCGCGGCACGTAGCGAGCAGCAAAGGGAGGGTAGGAAGCGGGGATGACCAAACCAAGCATTGCACGCGAGCTGACGCGGCAAATGAAGTTCTACGGCCCCGGCCTCGGGCCCATCGATTACGACGACCTGGAGCGCAAGTTTCCGGACCGCACGAAGGAGGAGATCGGGGAGGCGGTGTTCCGTTGGGCCAACCGCCGAGCCGTTGCCAACTTGCTACGCTACGGCGAGCGCCAACTCGGTATGGAGACTGAGCTCATGGACCTCTTGGAGAGCTACACCGCCGGCGGCGAGTACGCAAATACCTTCACCGAACTGGAGGACGCGGCCAAACAGGCCGTCGCCTGCAGGGTGCCGGTCGGCTGGCAAGACGCCATCAATGTCGGCAATTTGACCGGCGAGGATGTGAAGAGAAAGACCGTCGGTGACGCGGCGCGGGCAATCCTGAGGTGGGTCTGGCGGGTGGACGTTTCCGTGTCCCTTAAGACCCTGCAGAAGACGACACCCTGGCCGCTCGACCTCAAGCTGCTCGACGAGGTGCTGCGCGAATTGGATAACAACAAGGAATAGAAATGACCGAGTGTGATCGATCACGACCGCTGATTTTTCCTGGCTTTCCGTAAGCGGAATGCAGGGAGTTTTTGTATGGACGCGATCGATCCCGTTGCGGGGAAAGCCGTTTTTTGGCACCCCCCGACCTTTTTTTGGGTAGGTGAAGAATTTGTGGCGCACGCCTGCTAGGCGCAGGCTGGTCGCACTTTGCGCGCCCGCTGTCGGTGTGTAAACCTTGGGCGTGCCCAACACGCGCTTCACGTTCGTTTACCCCTGTCTGCCCATTCGCGGCCAGGAGCCACCCAAGGGCCGGGCTGGGCGCATCAACCGAAATGGGATGGATATCGGCTAGTGGTGACAAAGGATCGGGACACAATCCGGCTCTTCTCAAAATGTGGGACTGACTGGACAGATCGCCTACCCGGCTTGGGGGAGGCCTTCCTGGAGCTTCCGACACTCTCCGCCGTCCTAGATGGCGAACTATGCGTTTGCGATGACCGTGGCCGACCCGATTTCCGCGCGCCCTTCACGCTGAGATGCGGCAGCGCCGTCCCGACCTATCGCGCAGCGGGCCGTGGCGTCACTGGGTCAAGACGCAGTGCCCGAACCGGAAGCGCGAGAATGCCGAGCGGCATCGCCTGTTCGAGCAGCCGAGCAAGCCGAACATCAGCGAGCGGGAGCGCGCACTGCAGAGGAAGCGCGAGGAACTCGCCCGCATAGAAGACGCTCAAGGCAAGGGATATGCCCCAGCATTGATCAGCGAGTGCGCGCAGAAGACCCGCGTCTTCGTCAATCGGCCGGCCCCACCTGGGCCTATCCACCGCCACCAACGGCTCACTTCATCAAAGAAAAACTCCGGGATTTGGGTGCAGGTCGCTCGAGGTGTTGGGCAGCGCTTGCAGTTGACCTGACGTGGTCGTCGATATAGCCGCGCCGAGCGTGTCCTCCGGGAGCGATTCTACACGGTCGATTGCGTTCGCCTCCCTTGGAGGGTTACTGGCGCTGCTACTATTCAGGCAGCCCCGCTTTTCGCAAGCCATCAAAGTAGTGTTGGGCATCCTCGACATTTTTGAACGTTATCGTCGGCCTGGTAATGCCGCTAATTGTGTAACCAGGTTCAATTCGCATGACCTCAGCGACCGCCGCCCGGGCCTCCTCAAACCTGCCCATTTGCGCGTAGGCCGCGGCCAGCCACGTGTGAGCAAAGCGCACGTTTGGCGATCGGGTGACACAGTCGCGCAGTAATGCTACTGCCTGCGCATGTTCCTTAAGCATGTAATGGGCATGTCCCAATAATCCCGCTGCGAAGGGGGCAGCGAACGGATCAATTCGCATATAGCGATTGATGATGTCGACTGCCCGGCGCGGATCTCCTGCGCGTATCACGGCGACGCCGAAGGGCCAGTTTACGTGGTTTGGATTGAGCGCAACCGCTCTTTCGAACGCCGCAATCGAGGCGTCTAGATCGTGCCTGGCAAACAAAGCAAATCCGAGCGAGGCTTGGGCTTCTGGTAAATTGGGATTGATCTCGACGGCTTTGCGGGCGAGCTGGTAAGCCTGATCGAGGACACCGCGATTGAGAAAATCAGTGTCAACTCGGTTGTACCAAACGGAAATGTACGTTTGCGCCAGGAGGGCGTAGGAGCGAGCGTAGTTTGGATCCAATTCCAGCGACCGCTGCAGAAGGTGCCGCGCCTCGTAAATGCGGTCTACCGCGAACGATCTCTGCCAACTGATTACGGCGTCAAAGGCTCTGAGGTAGTAGTCATAGGCCTGCCAGCTGCCCGGTGGCTTCGTGCGCGTGCGCTCGCTTTCGGCCATCCTCACGTGAGCGGCAAGAATTCCGACGATTGTGCGGACCACCTCATCCTGGACGGCAAAGATGCCCTCGAGCGCACAATCATACCGCTCAGCCCAGCGATGGGCGCCCGTATCGGAAACGATCAGCTGTGCGGAAATACGAAAACGATCGCTCGCTCGGGGTACACTCCCGTCAAGTACGTAGCGAACCCCTAGCTCGCGTCCAACCTGGCGGACATCGGCCGGTTTGCCCTTGTATTGGAAGCTCGAATTGCGGGCGATCACAAACAACTCAGAGAAGCGGGACAGCTCCGTGATGATGTCCTCGACGATTCCGTCCCCCAAGTATGCCTGTCGCGGGTCACCGTTGATATCGGCGAACGGCAGAACAGCGATTGATGGTTTATCCGGCAGAGCGAGGGCAGGTGTGCGCGGTTCTTCGGGCGCATCTATCGATGTGCTTTCCTGCTGCTCCAGCACTGAGCCCACAAAACGGAACCCCTTACGGGGTAGTGTTTTGATCAGGCGCTGTTCCTCGCCACTATCCCCGATCGGGCTGCATTGAGCCGGGTTGTCACCGCAGCATCAGAAACGATGCGCCCCTTCCAGATGGCGTCGATCAGGTCATCCTTACTGATGACCCGGTCCCGGTTGCGGATTAGGTAGTCCAGGAGATCAAACACCTGCGGTGTAATGGAAACTGGATTTGCACCGCGATGCAGCTCCCGCGTGTCGGTGTCAAGCACGCAATCTTCGAAGAAATACCGCAACCTCGGGACCCTATATTCTTGGGCAATCCAAACGGCGCACACCCTACCACGCACCAGTCGGCCGAAAAATCAGGTGCCGGTAAGGAAAATGTAAATTGCCGGTAAAGCACCACCTTCAGCATCCGGGCATCTTCCTCTGAGCAAAGAACGACAGCCCATTGCGAGGTCAGCGATCGAGCAATCGTGCTTAGAGCACCTCCGCGCGGTCGAGCAAATCGATCAAGGAGATAGCCATGCTCGACTATCTAACCGCGGCAAACACTTATGGGTTCGCGCGTGCTGACGGACGCCATGGCTCGCTAGGCCGTTTCATCGCCGCGGTGGCTGGCTGGCGCCAGCGCCGTAGGCTAGCCGGAGAGCTCTACGCCTTGAACGATCGCATGCTCGAGGACATCGGCATCAGCCGATGGGAGATTGAGTTGATTGTGAACTCTCCGAACCGAGATTCCTCAGATCGCGTCGTGAAGTGCTGTCGGTGAGCGACCGCGCATTTCCCGCTGCGTGTGGTCCCTAAACTTTCTTCGAGGATGCCATGGTCAAATCCACCAAGGCCTGGCGGTTCGACGGGGGTATTACCGACATTAGCGCGCGTGGTGCGTGCTGCTCGGATAGTCGCCGAGATCGCCTTCAAGCCTAAGCCAGCCGCAGCCGCGCAACGATGGCGTGATGCCATCTCGGGCAATCGACCTTGCCGACTCCCAAGTCTCGAGCCGCCGGCGCCCTTCGGCCTGCTGACGCTGGGTCAGCTTGGGTTTGCGGCCGAATTGGACGCCGCGAGCCTTGGCAGCCTTCCTGCCGTCCTGCGCCCCGACCGTCGGGGCTGGCATCATCACCCGTTCGTCGAGTGATTGCTCGCACAGGTGTAAGGGGCAGGAAACGCCCGCCCCTCACCGCCACCCCCCATACAAAAATCCCCACCGAAACTGGCCCGTAGAAAGCCCGAAATAAGACTCCGAAGCACACTAGCAATTGACGCACAGATCTTGGCCATGGTCGCCACATACCGACTGAGGCCCTTTTTCGGTAGTCATTCGGGCTGTCCTTGCTGCTGGTAGTCCGTGCCGCTAGGCTACAACCATTCGTAGTCCCAGCTGGCCCGAGGGCCACCGATGCAGTGTTCGAACTGCGGGCATCACAACCGCGTCGGTGCGAAATTCTGCGAGGAGTGCGCTACATCTCTGGCGCGCACCTGCGCGAGTTGCGGGACCCAACTCTCGCTGACGGCCAAATTTTGCCCCGAATGCGCCCATCCCACGAGCGCCGAAGTGCTGCACCGCCGTTTCATCTCTCCCGAAACCTTCACGCCTTGGCATTTGGCCGAAAAGATCCTGACATCGAAGACTGCGCTCGAGGGTGAGCGCAAGCAGGTCACAGTTCTCTTCGCAGATCTGAAAAGCTCCATGGAGTTTCTGGCCGACCGCGATCCAGAGGACGCACGCAAGATCCTAGACGCCGTGGTTGAGCGGATGATGGAGGCAGTCCATCACTTCGAAGGCACGGTGAGCGAGGTGCGAGGTGACGGCATTATGGCCCTCTTTGGCGCCCCCCTCGCCCACGAGGACCACGCGATACGAGCATGTTACGCCGCCCTTCGCATGCAGGAGTCGGTGAATCGCTACGCAGATGAACTTCGGCGGAGCGAAGGCCTATTTGTGCAAATCCGAGTTGGGATCAATTCCGGTGACGTGGTGGTACGCTCCATCGGAAGCGATTTGCGAATGGACTACTCGGCGGTAGGCCGGGCCACGCACATGGCGGCCCGCATGGAGCAATTGGCGTCGCCAGGCAGTACACAGCTCACCGCCGACACGCTGCGCCTGGCGGAAGGCTTCGTCGAGGTTACCTCGCTTGGTCCGGTGCCGATCAAGGGGCTTGTCGAGCCAGTCGAGGTGTTCGAGCTAGTGGGGGCGGGCGCTGCCCGCACCCGCCTCGAGGCCGCGGCCCGGCGCGGTCTCACGCGATTTGTCGGCAGGAAAGCCGAGCTGGAGCAACTCCGAGACGCCTTCGACCAAACGAACCTGGGCCGTGGCCAGGTGGTCGCCGTGGTCGGGGAGCCTGGCGTGGGCAAGTCACGGCTCGTCCACGAGTTTGCCCATTCCCAGCGTCTGCAGGGTTGGCTGGTCCTCGAATGCGCCACGGTCCCGTATGGCAAGGCGACGAGCTACCTGCCAGTGATCGATCTCCTCAAGGACTACTTCAAGATCCGGGACCGGGATGAGATCCACGAGATCCGGGAGAAGGTGACTGGGAAGCTGCTAACGCTAGATGAGTCCCTGAGGCGAGGCCGATTGCCGATGTTGGCCCTGCTCGACGTCCCCTTTGATGACGCTTCGTGGCATGCCCTCGATCCCGCGCAGCGGCGCCGCCGCACGTTTGATGCGGTGAGGCGGTTGTTGTTGCGCGAAGCGCGCGCGCAACCTCTCCTCCTGATCTTTGAAGACCTCCACTGGATCGATGGGGAGACCCAGAGCTTGCTCGACAGCCTTGTTGATGGTCTGCCAGCTGCGCGACTCTTGCTCCTTGTCACCTACCGTCCCGATTACAGCCACGCTTGGGGCATTAAGACTTACTACCGCCAGCTCAGAGTCGATCAGCTACCACCCGACAGTGCCGACGAGCTGCTCGATACGCTCCTCGGCACCGACGCGGCAGCCTCCCCGCTTAAGCGACTCTTGATCGAGCAGACGGAAGCAAATCCCCTCTTCCTCGAGGAGAGCGTGCGGTCTCTGGTGGAGACGGGGGCCCTTGCCGGCGAGCGCGGCGCCTATCGGCTCGCCCGGCCCCTCGAGCAGCTGAAGATACCCGCCACTGTACAGGCCATTCTGGCCGCGCGTATCGACCGTCTGGCGCCGGAGGCCAAGCGGCTTCTTCAGGCCGCCGCCGTCATCGGCAAGGTTGTGCCCATGGCGCTGCTCCTGGCCATTGCCGACGCGCCGGAGCAGGAGGTGCGCGCTGACCTTCCCCGCCTCCAGGCTGCCGAGTTCCTATACGCGGCCGGGTTCTTTCCGGAGATCGAGTACACTTTCAAGCACGCGCTGACCCACGAAGTAGCCTTTGGGAGTCTGCTCCAGGACCGACGGCGCACCCTCCACGTGCGAATCGTGGAGACCATAGAACGGACCTATCCGGACCGGTTGAGCGAGCATGCCGACCGCCTGGCCCGTCATGCGTTTCTGGGCGAGGAATGGATAAAGGCGGCAACCTACCTGCAGCAGGCTGGCGCCAAGGCCCTGGCCCGCTCGGCCCACCGAGAAGCTGTAACGCGCTTCGAGGAAGCGCTGAGAGCGTTGACCCACCTGCCTGAGACTCAAATGAGGTTGGAGCAGGCAATCGATGTTCGTTTTGGCCTTCGAAACGCCCTGCTCCCGTTGGCGGAATGGGCAAGGATCGAAGAGTATCTCCGGGAAGCTAAAGCCCTCGCCTGGAAGATAAGTGATCGGCGCCGAATCGCAACGGTATCGGGCTACATGGCCGGCCTTCACTTGAACACGGACGGTCGCGCGGGCGACATACGCGCGTTCGCCCAGGAGGTCGAGGCCATCGGTGTGTCGCTCAGTGATCTTCCGCTCCAGGCTGCCGGCCTCTACTACCACGTCTGGCTGGGCACCCTCTCGGGCGACTATCGCGGAACCGAACGTTATTGCCGTACATTAATCGAGGCGCTCCCTGGCGATCTATCTTACCAGCGTTTTGGCCTCGTTGCGTATCCGGCGGTAGTGTCGCGGGCCTTCCTGGCCCGCACTCTGGCGGAACTAGGAATGTTCCGGGAGGGACGCGAACATGGCCAGCAAGCCGTCCGGCTCGCCGAAGAGCTCGATCACCCTTTCAGCCTCATCTGGTCCTGCTTGAACCTTGGACGACTGGAAGGCCTACGCGGAGAATTCACTCAGGCCATTAGAACTCTCGAACGTGCGGCCGATCTCTCCCGCGAGTGGAAAATCGCGTACTTGACTCCGATCGCCTTGGCGGGTCTGGGGCACGTCTACGTCGAATCCGGACGCGTCGAGGAAGGCGTCTCTAGGCTGGAACAAGCTTTGGCCGGCTACGTGACCGCCGGGATCGGATTTCTGCTGTCGATGAGCCAGGTTCAGTTCGGCGAAGCATGCTTGCTTGCGGGTCGGGTGGAGGAAGCGAGGGACTGCAGCACGCGCGCCCTGGCGCTCGCCCGCGAGCGCGGCGAGCGCGGCCATGAGGCTTGGGCCCACCGCCTCCTCGGCGAGACGGCGTCACATGGCGACTGCCCGGACGTGGCGGCGGCCGAAGCCCATTACGCCACCTCGGCAGCCTTGGCCTCAGAACTCGGCATGCGCCCCCTCGTCGCTCACTGCCACTTCAGCTTCGGCAAACTGAAAAGGCAAGCAGGCGAGCGGCGGGCGGCCAAGGAAAAGTTGACGAAGGCGATGAATTTGTTTCGAGAGATGGGTATGCGGTTCTGGTTCGAGATGGTCGGGGCGGAGATGGACGCGCTAAAGTCGGACGGGCAGTCCCCCACGCCGCGACATCGGCCTCGCCATCGCTGAGGGCCTCACCTGTCGCTTCTCCCGCTCACCACCGCCGACACCCTGGCCTTGTTCCGCACCCTGCCTTCGCCAGACCAAGCTCCGCGCCGGCCTCACCCCCGAGCGCGAATCCGAACTGTTGGTGGAGCTGAGAACCTAAGATCGGGGGACCGCGCATGCGATCACTGCTGGTCAAAAGGCAGGTCCGCTTTGGATTCTCGATCTCGAGAAGCTCTAAGACGGCAGACCCCGGACGCCTTAGGCACCGCAGTATCAGCTATAGGGGCGTACAAGAGAAATGTTCCGAAGCTTCGATGCTATCTTCCGCGTGCGTTTGGCTAGAGCCGACGCACAGCTCAATTCCCAGCCGACGATGTGCGCAGGAGCGAGAATATAGTCGGTTTTCTGGGTAACGGCCGACGCTCCGGACATCCCCGCGAGCGGGCGGTCGGTGACCCAAATTGACCCGAATGTATGGTCCGGCCGCGCGTTGCAAGAGGGATGACAGTTCGGCTGGGGGTGCTGCGGTCTTGCATCAATGTATCAGGCCTCGAACGTGGGGCATTTTCATCTGCTCCGGGCCACCATGGATATGCGCGCGCATTCGATCTCGTTAGCGGACATGTCTCGATGGACAATTCGGGTCACCAGGTTTCGAATGCGCCGTGAAGACCGTTCCTCCATGCCTTGCTCTTACCTCTCGCAGACCTCGGCGGGAAAACATCAGTGACGGATCAGGTTGGGCATTTGTTTTCCATCCAGTTCCTTAGTTCGGTCAGGGCGGCCGTTCCTTCGCCCCGGCCTGCCTGCCGCTCTGGGCGCCGCGCGCAGGGCGCAGTCGAGACTGGCCGGCAGGCAACGCCTGCCGCTTGCGCCGGTGCTTCCAGGCCATGTCTCGACGGCGTCGAGCACGGTCGCCAACATCAGGCAGGCTGGGGCGCATGACTGGTCTCGGTACGGATGTGGAAACTACGGCCGGAGTGCAGCACGCCCCAAGCAATGCGGGCGAGCTTGTTGGCGAGCGCGACGGCGAGCTTGTTGTAGTGGAGCCGTTGCGCCGCCGCCCCGATCCAGTGCTTGAGGCCGTAACGCTCCCAGCTTTGCGGCCTCAGCAGCACGACGCGGGCCGCTTGCACGAACAATTGCCGCAGATAGCGGTTCCCACGTTTGGATATGCGGCCCAAGATCGGCCGACCGCCGGTGGAGGTCTGTTTGGGCACGAGACCAAGCCAGGCAGCGAAATCGCGGCCTTTGTCAAAGACATCGCCCTTGCCAATTCCCGCCACTGTGGCGCTGGAGATGAGCGGGCCGATTCCAGGCACGCTCATCAGCCGCACGGCGCCCTCGTCAGCGTGTGCCAGCTCCTCGATCTCGGCCGATACCGCTTCAATGCGCTCATCGAGGCGGCGCCAGTCGCCGGCGAGGTCCTCGACGATATGCACCATGCGCGGTGTCAGCTTGTCCGTCATGGCGAGTGCGCGCGGCAGCTCGGCACGCAACGACCGCCAACCCTGGCGGATGGCGATGCCGCGCTCGAGCAGGAAGGCGCGGATCTGGTTGATGACGCCGGTGCGTTGCGACATCAGCCGCTCGCGGACACGGTGGAGGGCCTGCAGATCGAGCTGCGCGGGTGTTTTCAGCGCCACGTATCTGACGGTCGGGCGTGTCACGGCCTCGGCAATCGCCTGCGCATCGTTGAAGTCATTCTTCTGCTTGCGGCAGAACGGGCGCACGTACTTGGCCGCCATCAGTCGCACGTCGTGGCCGAGGGCCTCAAGGCGGCGGCCCAGGTGATGGGCGCCGACGCAGGCCTCCATGCCGACCAGGCAGGGGGCCATGTTGGCCAAGCGGGCCTCGATTTGGGCCCGGGACAGCCGCTCGCGCAGCACGATGGCGCCACGCTTGTCCAGGCCGATCAGATGGAAGGTGTTCTTGCCGATGTCGACGCCGAGCGTGGCGATAACAGCGGGCTTTGCTTTGGGTAGACGGTTCATGGGATTGGCTCCTTGCTCCTGTTTCCCCCCTCAGCAGAGAAGATGGGGAGCGCGGCCGGACCATCCCATTAACGGAAGTTGGGGCGTCTCGCGAACCGTAGGCTTCTGCTCGTCAGCTTGCCGGAAGGTCGCGCAGAAACTCAAGCAGCGCCGCGTTGACCTCGGTCGGCCGCTCTTGTTGAAGCCAGTGACCGGCATCCTCCATCAGCCGGACGTAGCGAAGGTCGGCGCATTGCTTACGCATCAATTCGACCATATCGACGCCGGGTATCATGCGGAGGACGGGTTCGAGGCTGCCAGCCATAAAGGCGGTCGGGTGCGTAAGTAACTTGCCGTCAAACGCGGCAAGATCTTCGAAATCGCGTTCGGAGTTGCGATAGCGATTGAGCGGGCCCCGGAAGCCACCGTTCCGAAATTGGCTGACGAAGTAATCGAGATCAGCCTCAGTTAGCCAAACCGGAAACGGATTTGGATCAACGAGGCGATCGAGAAGGCCTGGCCCTGTCGGATTTTCGATCTTGGCTTGCGCTTTTTGCGCTTCGCCCGAACCCCAGTAGTAAATCTTGCGCAAGCTTGTCAGCACATCGGCCTCCAGTTCAGTCTCGGCCACGCCGGGCTCCTGATAATAGAGCTGGTAGAAGAAGCGATCCTTGTAGATGTAGCGAAACAATTGGATGCTCGGCATCGGCCCCCGACCGAGAGCCGGTACGCTGAGCCCCACCACTGCACGTACGCGCTCGGGATGAAACCTAGCTGTGCAGTAGGCAATCGCCGCGCCCCAGTCGTGGCCGACGACGATTGCGCGTTCCGCGCCGAGCGACGCGACCAGACCGCTGATATCAGCGCATATGGTCTTGAGCGAGTAGGCCTCGATTGCGGAAGGTTTGTCGCTGCCGCCATAGCCGCGCACGTCCGGCGCAGCAACGCGATAGCCGGCGTCGGCGAGTGCCGGGATTTGGTGGCGCCACGAATACCAGCTCTCGGGAAACCCATGGATCAATATGACAAGGGGGCCTGCTCCAGCCAATGCCACACGGAGGCGGATGCCGTTGGTATCGATATTCTGCTGGTCCGGTCTCATGGGGTTGTTCCTGACTGAATGGCCGCCATCATACCTGACGGCGAGGCGAGGATCATCTCGACCCACCAAAAAATCCGGCGCACAACTTGGCCCAACTTCCGGTTCTCTGGCACTCAAGAGAAGGTCCTTGAGCGCTCACGAGCATGCCGGGAATAGGGAGTATTCCGGACACAAATCAGAGCCTCGGGCAGACAACCTTGATGCCTCTTCGTGACCCAGAGCCGTCCTGGCGTTCGTGCGACCGTTGCGATGCAGCATCCGTTCTGAGCTGCTGCGATCAGGATTGAGGAGTGATACCATGCTCGCATCTCTCCAATTCCAATGCGGGGATCGAATGAAGCGGCGGAAGTTCATGGCGCTTGTTGGGTGTACCGCGGTTGCATGGCCGCTCGCCGCCGAAGCCCAGCCAGCGAATAAGGTGTGGCGGGTCGGTCTCGTCAGCGTCGGCACCGATCCAGCGCGGCCGGCTAGGTGGCAGCCGGTGATGGAGGCGCTGCGCGAACTCGGCTACGTCGAGGGCCGAAACCTCGAGGTCGGGCGTGCCTTCGCCAGCGGGCGTTTCGAGGAACTGCCTCGCCTCGTCGACGAACTGCTGCGTTCGGGCGTGGATGTCATGGTTGTCACTGGGTCGCGCGAAATAATCGCCGCCCGGCGTGCCACATCCACCGTTCCTATCGTGATGTTGCTTGCCGCCGATCCCGTCGCGGAAGGTTTTGTGGCCTCGCTGGCACGGCCGGGCGGGAACGTCACGGGATTCACCACCCTAATCCCGGGTCTCGTTCAGAAGTACGTTCAGTTTCTTCACGAAGCGGTACCCTCGGCATCACATTTTGCCGTAGTTGCGAATCCCCCGAATCCCATCCCCGCTGTCCGACGGGACCTTGAAGCCGCGAGCAAGACCGCCGGGACCATGCTCTCGATCATTCCTGTGCACCGACCAGACGATTTCGATGGCGCCCTCGCTCGGGCGAAGCGAGATGGGGTCGGCGCCATCCTCGGGACCCCCGACGGGTTGACGATTCTGCACCGCAAGTTGCTTGTCGACGCCTCGCTCAAGCACCGATTGCCTGGAATCTACTGGGACCGGGTGTTTGTGGAGGACGGCGGGCTCATGAGCTACAGCGCCAATTTCGCAGATTTGCAACGGCGCGGCGCGGTGGTCGTCGACAAGATCATCAAGGGCGCAAAGCCCGCCGATCTCCCCGTCGAGCAGCCGATCAAGTTCGATCTTGTGATCAATCTCAAGACCGCCAAGGCTTTTGGGTTGACAGTGCCGCCCTCACTACTCGCCCGAGCCGATGAGATGATCGAATAGGTGCGCCAGCTGCAAGCTGGTGTGATCCAGCCGGTGAAAGACCGGTCCAAGTAAGGGGTAGCGTCCGCTTGGTAGCGAGTGTTGGTGCAGCGAGGCTAGCTGCCATTCCTGCGGGTGAAAGTCCCGTCAGCATAGATGCTATGGGGCGAGCGGCGATGACATCGGGGTCAATCAGCGGATTGTTAAACAAGCGATGGCTCCATCGGCGCTGATGTCAAACCCAGCCGATGGAGCCCATCGATGCGCAAGCCGAAGAAGCAGAAGAAGCCGCTCAACGACCTGAGCCGTTCCCTTACACCGTTCGAACCTAACCAAACTTTAACCGCCGTGGTCGAACTCAGCAAAAAGACATGGCTCGTAGCCGGGATCATACCTGGCGTGGAGCGCCAGCCGTTGAAGAAGCTCGCACCCGACGAGGACGGGCTCCTAAAGCTGCTCGAGCGCTGGCGAGCGGAAGCGGAGAAGGCAGGGCACAAGATCACTCGCATCACCGTCGCCTTCGAGACCGGCCGTGACGGCTTCTGGCTCGCCCGCTGGCTGAGAGCGCGCGGTATCGAGGCCCACGTCATTCATGCCGCGAGTGTAGCGGTGTCGCGCGAGCACCGGCGTGCCAAGACCGACCGCCTCGATACCCAGCAGCTCATGCGCGCATTTCTCGGCTGGCTTCGCGGCGAGCGCAACCACTGCAAGATGGCCGCCATTCCATCCTCGGCGGAGGAAGATGGCCGACGCCCCCACCGCGAGCGCGAGACCCTCGTTGGCGAGCACACCACGATCATCAACCGCATCAAGGCGACCCTGGCACGGCTCGGTATCCGCAACTTCAACCCGAAGCTCAAGAAGGCGCCGGAGCGCCTAGACCACCTGCGCACGCCCGAGGACGAGCCAATCCCGCCCAACACGCTCGCTGAGCTGCAGCGTGACCTCGCGCGAAAGCAGCTCATCGCCGAGCAGATCGGGCAGATCGAGAAGGCGCGCCTGGAGCAACTGAAGCAGGCCCCCAAAGCTGGACCCAATCTCATGGTCTTCCTTCTGGCGCGCGTGATCGGGATTGGCATTGAGACTGCGGACATGCTGGTCAAGGAGATCTTGTCGCGGAACCTGCGCGATCGCCGCGCGGTGGCGCGCTACGGGGGCCTCACGGGCTCGCCCGAGGAGAGCGGGAGCCAGCGTCGCGAGAAGGGGCTCGCCCGATCCGGCAATGCTCGAGTGCGGAAGGGGATGATCCAACTCGCCTGGCGCTTTCTCGAGTTCCAGAAGGAGAGCGCCTTGGCCAAGTGGTTTGAAGCTCGCACCAAGAACAACCGCGGCTTGCGCAAGAAGATGATCGTGGCGCTGGCGCGCAAGCTCCTCATCGCCTTGTGGCGCTACGTCCGCGATGGCGTAGTGCCCGAGGGTGTTGGCCTTCGTCCCGCGCACTAAAGGGAAAGGGCGCTCACTAACGTAACACCTGACGGTTTCGGCCTTGTCCACACGACTGTGACGGGTCGCCGATGACGGTTCGAGGTGGCGGTAACCCGATGGACTCCATGGCCAACAACGCCGTAGCAGAGAATGGGCCCGCCGCTTCGGAGCTTCGCTGCCGATGCGCATCACTGCATCATGGTTTGGGCCTTTCGCCCGCCGCATACAAGGATGTGGCACGAACATTCGTGCACCACGCGCGAGCTCCCCTCGACTTCGTCATCCCGACCATAACAAGTGTGCCGTCGTGCTCGGAGCCGTAAAGGACAAGCCCTTGCGGGTGGCGCTCACGCGCCATCCTTTGACTGCTCCTGCGCGCGCCGGCCGCTCGTTCCGTGTGGGTCGGGGCGAGGAAACGGGTTGTCCAGGTCGAACAAGGAAACTGACGTTGAAAAATATCGATAGGCCCCGTGGGGCACCCCCTTGACAAAATCGGCCCCATACTAGGAGACCTGAGGCTTACTCGATGTCGGGGAAAATGCGGGAGCATGAAGCCCGTGGTCGCAACCGGTCGCCTCCTCCAA
>Ga0081455_10000388_pt1 | contig 58204 bp, 53 predicted proteins | sample TabmetS3T2R1_FD_70207 | JGI IMG/M metagenome (GOLD analysis project Ga0081455, IMG submission 70207) | Tabebuia heterophylla rhizosphere microbial communities from the University of Puerto Rico - S3T2R1 | ecosystem: Host-associated > Plants > Roots > Rhizosphere ...
CGGGCGTCCAACGTCCATTTTCGCCCCGCCAATGCTCAAATCGACCCCTTTCCACACGCGCACCGCGCCGCTGGTCCGTGCCCAAACCTGGCGCCGGTGGGCCGGCTACCAAGTCGCGAGCGCCTACGAGCCGCACCCGGAACGCGAATACGCTGCGATCCGGAACGCCGCCGCGCTGTTCGACGTCTCGCCGTTACACAAATACCGCATCACAGGACCTGACGCCGCGCGCTTGCTGGATCGCATCGCGACGCGAAACGTCCTCAAGTGCGCGGTCGGACAGGTGCTGTACACGCCGTGGTGTGACGCCGACGGCAAGGTCATCGACGACGGGACGATCAGCCGTCTCGACGACACCACGTTTCGACTCACGAGCGCCGAGCCGAACGTCCGGTGGTTGACGATGAATAGCGTCGGGCTCGATGTGACGATCGAGGATTTCTCGGAGCGAACCGCGGCGCTGGCGTTGCAAGGCCCGAGAGCCCGTATGATCCTCGAGCAGATTTCGCCAGCCGACTTCTCGGCGCTGAAATATTTCCGGCTCGTGCACACGACGCTGCGCGGCATCCCCGTCACAATCTCGCGCACGGGCTATACCGGTGACCTCGGCTACGAGTTGTGGGTCGAGGCCGATTCCGCGATTCCGCTTTGGGATGCGCTCATCCACGCGGGGACGTCGCACGGGATCACGCCGGCGGGCATCTGGGCGCTCGACATCGCGCGCATCGAAGCGGGACTGATCATGCTCGACGTCGACTACGTCTCGTCACATCACGCATTGATCCCGGACCAGAAATCCTCGCCACTCGAGATCAACCTCGCGTGGACGGTGAGCCGTGACAAAGGTCCGTACAACGGTCGTCGTGCGCTGCGCAATGAACAGGCGCGCGGGTCGGCGTGGGCGTTCGTCGGCATCGACGTGGCGTGGACATCGCTCGAGGCGTTGTACGCCGCGCGAGGACTTCCGCCACAACTTCCGTCGGTCGCATGGCGCGGAAGCGCGCCACTGTACCGAGATGGTCGTCAGGTCGGTTATGCCACGAGCGGCTGCTGGTCGCCGCTGCTCAAGAAGTACATCGCGCTCGCACACGTGCAGGCGCCGCATTTCGCCGACGGCACCAGCGTCGAGCTCGAGCTTACGGTCGAGCACCGCCGCCAGCGAGCGAACGCCACGGTGTGCAAACTTCCCTTCTTTGATCCGGAGCGGAAGCGCGCATGAGCTCACGCAATGGCGGAAGCTACGACGCGATCGTGGTCGGCGGCGGGCACAACGGACTCGTTTGTGCGGCGTATCTCGCGCGCGCGGGACGCAAAACGCTGGTGCTCGAGCGACGCCCGCTCGTCGGCGGCGCGGCAGTGACCGAGCAGATCTTTCCGGGCTTCACCTTCTCCGTCTTCTCGTATGTCGTGAGCCTCTTGCGGCCCGAGATCATTCGCGATCTCGAGTTGCCGAAGCACGGCTTGCACATCCTGCCGCTCGAAAGCACCGTGACGCCGCTCTCGAACGGCGACTATCTCGCCGGTTGGGGCGACTCCGACCTCACTCGTCGCGAGATCTATCGCCACTCACCGAAGGATGCGGACGCGTACGCGGAGTTCGGCCGGCTGATGTGTCACATGGCGCGCGCGGTGAAGCCGCTGCTGGGCATGATCCCGCCGGATCCGACGGCGCTCAGCATCGGCGACTTGAAGGGCATGATGAAGCTCGGGGGTCATCTGCGCTCGCTCGGCGCCGCGCGCTTCCATCAGCTCTACAAGCTCATGACGATGAGCTCTGCGGACTATCTCGACGAGTGGTTCGAGCTCGGGCCGCTGAAAGCGACGAAGTCGGCGAGCGGCATCATCGGCACGTTCATGGGGCCGCGCTCGCCGGGCTCCGCGTACGTGCTGCTGCATCACTACATGGGCGAGATCGACGGCGCGTTCCGCGCATGGGGCTTCTGCAAGGGTGGTAACGGCACGGTGAGCAAGGCCATCGCCGGCGCGGCACGCGCGTTCGGCGCAACGCTGCGCACCGAAGCGCCGGTGAAGCAAGTGCTCGTGAAGAATGGCCGCGCGACGGGCGTCGTGCTCGAGAGCGGCGAGGAGATCGCGGCGCCGATCGTCGTGTCCGGGCTCGATGCGCGCCGCACGTATCTCGATCTCGTCGAGAGCAAAGAGCTGCCCGATGAGCTGCTGACGCAGGTGCGGCGCTTCCGCTTCCGGGGCTCCTCCGGCAAGGTGAATCTCGCGCTGTCCGAGCTGCCGCAGTTCACGTGCATGCCGGGCATCGGTCACTGGCACAAGGGCGCGTTCTCGATCAGCCCGAGCGTCGACTATCTCGAGCGTGCGTATGACGATGCGAAGTACGGCTCGTTCTCGAAAAAGCCGTACATGGACATCGTGTTCCCCTCGATGATCGATCCGAACATGGCGCCGCCGGGTCAGCACGTCGCCAGCATCTTCGTGCAGTACGCGCCCTACAAGGTCGATGGCGGCTGGACGGATGCGAAGCGCGAAGCTTTTGGCGATGCGGTCATCGACACGCTGAGCGAATACGCGCCGAACCTGAAGTCCGCAATCGTCGGCCGCCAAGTCCTGACGCCGGCGGACATCGAGCGCACCGTCGGCCTTTCGGAGGGTAATATCTTTCAAGGCGAGCTGGCGCTCCAGCAGCTCTTCTTCCTGCGGCCGGCCGCGCGCTGGGCGAGCTATCGCACGCCGATCCGCGGCTATTACCAGTGCGGCGCGAGCAGCCATCCAGGCGGCGGGGTGATGGGCGCGGCGGGGCGGCTCGCGGCACTCCGCATCCTCGCGGACCACTGAGACGCGCGGCATGGCACGCACTTTCGACACCATCATCGTCGGCGGGGATCCGGATGCGCTCGTCGCTGCGCTCCGGTTCGCGCAACGGGGCCAGAAGGTCCTGCTGGTCGAGGCGAACGCGGAGCTCGGCGGCGTCTATCGTGAGATCGAGTTCGCGCCTGGATTTCGGGCCGCGCCGCTCGCCCACGACACGGGGCACTTGTCGCTGGACATCGTGGGTCTGCTCGGTGCAAGCCCCGAAGCAGAGCCGGTATCCGATCCGGCCGTCATCTCTTTGTCGGACAACTCACCCTTGCTGCTGCGCTCGTCGATTGCGGATACCGCCGAGGGTCTGCGCGCGTTCTCGCAGCACGACTCGCAGAACTGGCCCGCCTTCGCCGAGCGCATGGCGCAGCTGGCGGGATTCCTTGCGGAGCTGTACCGCGTGCCGCCGCCGCGCATCGACTTCGACACGGCCGGCGAGTTGTTCGGCCTCGCGGGGCTCGGCCGAAAATTCCGTGGTCTCGGACAGAGCGGCATGATCGAGCTGCTGCGGACTCTGCCGATGGCCTTGGGAGACCTCCTCGACGACTGGTTCGAGTCCGATCGCCTGAAGGGCACGCTCGCGGCGCTCGGCGTGATGGATGTGTGTCAGGGGCCGATCGCCGGCGGCACGGCCTATACGTTCCTGCATCGACACGTCGGCGCGGTGCCGGGTGTGTTCAGCGAACGTCTGCGACTCAAAGGCGGCACTACGACTTTAGTCTCGATGCTCGCCGACAAGGCGCGCGCGGCCGGCGTCACCCTCGAGACGAACGCGGCGGCGAGTCGCGTGATCGTGCGCGACGGCCGCGTTGCAGGCCTTACCCTCGCGTCGGGCGAGGAGATCGGCGCGCGCACAGTTGTATCGAGCCTGGACCCGTATCGCAGTCTGTTGCGGCTGCTCGATCCGGTACACCTCGATCCAGAGCTGATCCATGCCGTGCGAAATATCCGTTTTCGTGGGGTGACGACGAAAATCCTGGTTGCGCTCGAAGCGTTGCCACCGATTCCGGGGGTGAGCGCGCCGCCGACCGGCGCTGTGCTCATTGCCCCCAGCATTCGGCAGGTCGAACGTGCGTATGACGCTACGAAGTACGGCCGCGGCTCCGAGGAGCCCTTCATCGAATTGCGCTTCCCGACCGTCGCCGAGCCGCGCCTCGCCCCGGCGGGCAAGCACGTGGCGGTGGTGCATGTGCAGTTCACACCCTACGGCCTGCGCGAAGGACGCTGGGATCGCATCCGCGAGAAGATCATTGCCGACCGCGCGTTCGCCATCATCGAGCGCCACATTCCCGGGTTCACCGGCCGCGTCAGCGCGCGCACCGTCCTCAGCCCCGCCGCCCTCGAATCCCGCTTCGGGGTGCGTGAAGGCGCGCTCTCGCAAGGCGAGCTGATGCTCGATCAGATTCTCTTCATGCGTCCCGTGGCCGGTGTGTCGCGCTACGCGACGCCGGTTCCCGGGTATTTCTTGTGTGGGACCGGTACGCATCCCGGCCCGGGCATCGTCGGTCAGTCCGGCTTGCTCGCCTCACGCGCGGCGTTGGCGGCGTCCGCGTCCCGCGCTTTGTAGGCTATCCACCCAGCCCTCGCACAGCTGCACGGCTTCTTGCGGCGAGAAGGTTTCCGGGTCGAGACACCATTCGAGCCATAAGCCGTCGAGTAACGCCTGCGCTCCGATGGCCGCAAGGCGCAGGTTCATGCGGAATTTGCCGGATTCCCTCTGGAGCGCCGCCAACGCCTCGCGCAGCATCTCCACATAACCGCCGTACGCTTCGGCGTGCACCTTCTGAATCTCGCGGGAATGGTGGTAGAGGCCCCACAGCACGATCCACACCGTGAGCGTGTCGCGGTCGAGATTCGGCGGCGAAAAAATTGCGCGAAACAATGCATGCAAGCGCTCCCGCGGCGACTGCGGCGCATGTTCCATCGCATCGAGCACTGCCTGGTTCAGCTGGGCGTTGAAGTGTCGATACGCCTCGGCGACGAGCGCATTCTTCGTCGGAAAGTGATGGTTGATGAGCCCGATGGAGACGCCGGCCTCCGCGCTGATCCGCCGGACCGACAGCCCTTCGTGCCCATCGCGCTTCAAGCATTGGATGGTGGCCTCGATCAAGCGCAGCCTGCGCACTTCGGGCACATGGCGCTCGAACCGGGGTTTACGCGGTGACATGACGTGATGATGCCAAAGCGCGCGACCGCGCGTGGGTTTTAGCGCGCGATGGCACCTCCCGGCGCTCGGCCGGCGACCTCCGGCATCCGCACCACGGCGCGATACTGCCGTTCCTCACGAATGTTGAGGGGGTTTTGCGCGCGTCGTGGTCTAGGAACGAGAGGCATGCATGGAAGTTGTCTTGCAGCGGCCGACCTTCGTCGTGGACGCAGGCCGGAAGGGACTATATGCATCGCGCGAGCACGCAATGTTCTGCGCCGAGCGCGCCCATGCGCCGGTGTCTTGCGCCGTGTGCACGCAATCTCCTGCAGGACATTCGCAACAGGCGCGATTCGCGCATTCCATGCAAATTCATTAGGATACCCACGCGTTCTCCACCACCCCGGAATCGACCCTGTCACGCCAATGAATCTTCAAACTCTGCAAGCTGAATTGAACCGTCTCGAGCGCCGCCGCCAGACGCTCGAAAAACGCATCAAGGCGCGCGCGTCGAAGCAGTTCGCGGCCCTGCCGGCCCGCGTGGGTCTGAAGAGCATCGACGAGTTGATCCTGCAGCTGCTGCCGTTCGGCTCGAACAGCTTGCGCTCGAAGCTGAATGCAGGACATGCCGGCAACGGCTCCAGCGCGCCGAGCAGCAAGCGGCGCGGACGTCCGCCGCTGCGTTCGCGCGGCACGCGCTATGGCGCCGATGTGAAAGCGGCCGTGAAGCGCGCAGTCGAAGAGGGCGGCAAGACGGTTGCGGAGATTTCGCGCGAGTACGGTCCGTCGGTCTTCTCGATCAAGGACTGGAAGAAGAAGTGGGGTCTCACCCGCAAGCGCAAGAAGAAGTAAGCGCTGTTCTACTTCGCCGGCGGTGGCTCGCTGCGCTCGCAGCCCGCGAGCTGCCGCACGGCGTCGATCACTACCTCGGGTCGATCGCGTTGAATGTAGTGGCTCGCGCCATCTACACGGATATGTTGCGCACCGGGGAAATCCGCCGCGATCTCATCCTGCATGCGCGCGGCGGCCGCGCGTGAAGTAGGTGTCTCCGCCTTCGGTCCCACCGTGCTGGACAAGACGATCGTGGGCACGAACTCGGCAGAGGGACTGTCGTGCACCTGTTCTCCAGCCGAGATGCTGTCCTTGAATTCTCGTCGCATGATCCACGGCATGAAAAGGGTAACTTCGCGGCCGCGCGTGTAAGCGGTGTTCGCCGACTGATCGATCTCCATGTGCTGATTCCAGTGCGTGGAGTCCACCAACACCAGTCCCACTACGTCGCGCGGAAAGTTTCTGGCGAAGTACTGCATGTACAGCCCGCCGAGCGAATGGCCCACCAGCACGTAAGGCGGCGCAAGGTTGCGCTTTGCGAGCTCCTCGCGCAGCTCACCGACGATGGTCGCCGAGTCGCGCGGACCGTCTTCCGCGGGATCGCTGCCGATATACCCCGCGCGCGTGTAAGCCAACGTGCGCGCGCAATGGTCCGCAATCCTGGGCTGGATATCCTTCCAGACATCGAGGGTATCTCCGAGACCCGACTCCAGGATAACCGTACGCGTGCCTTGTCCCTCGATGTGCACCTTGTGACTCAGCATGTCTTTCGACGCCGCGTCGGTCGTGACCCCAAAGGACAACGCCCCGACTGCAAGTCCTATTGACAAGCAAGTGATGAGTGACCGAGCGGGCGAAATTGCCATGTTTCCGACTATGGTCCGTAGAGCAGCAGTCCCGTACATCGCATCGTTACGCGGTGACACGCAATCGCAAGGCAGCGGTGGCATTCGGTAAAGTTCTCAAGGAAGTACGGGAACGCAAAAACCTTTCCCAGGAGGAGCTTGCGTTCCGCAGCGGCATCTCACGCACATACCCCTCCCTCCTCGAACGCGCGCGGCGGCAGCCCTCGCTGACCGTCCTCCTCGCCGTTGCGGAAGGACTCGAAGTCCGGCCGGACTTTCTGCTCAACCGCACCATAGAAGAGTTGAAAGGTTAAATACCCGTGGCGGCGGCACAAACGGCGGCAGCACTGCGCAAGGGCCAGATCAGCCGGCGGTTCGGTGAAGTTCTGCGCAAGCAGCGCCTGGCGCGCGGCTGGTCGCAGTCGACGTTGTCGATGAGGTCTCATGTCGACCGCACCTACATCAGTCAAATCGAATGCGGGATCCACTCCCCGACGATCACCGTGCTGTGCCGATTGTCGCGGGCCCTGCAAGTATCGCCCTCCGTGCTGGTCGGACAGCTTGAACGCCGTCTCGGAATAGCATCCGGATCGCGCTGACGACACTGGGGCGATCTTTAGTGATGGAGCGGCTTCTTCAACAGCTCGTCACGGTCCTTGGAGCGCACGTGGACGCGTGAGCGGGACTGGCCCCGCGCAAGCGTGAGCGGGATGTCCGTCCCGGCCGGCCCGAGGCGCCACACTTTGCGGAGCAGATCCGGCAAGCCGCTGACGCGCTGGCCGGCCACTTCGAGCACCCGATCGCCGAGCCGCACGCCCGCGCGGGCGGCCGGGCCGTCTGTCGCGAGCCCGTTCACGACCAACTGACCCTGGGATTCGGTGGCGTAGAGGCCGAGCCAGGGGCGCGGCGTGCGGGCGGCTCGTCCCTGCTGCGACAGATCCCCGAAGATGGGTTCGAGCAGGTCGATGGGGACGAACATGTTCGCGTCGATCGATTCCCCGCCGATCGGCTCCTGCACGAGGAGCGAGCCGATGCCGAGAAGCTTGCCGTCCATGCCGATGAGGGCGGCGCCCGACCAATGCGGATGCGCCGGTGCCGTGAACACGGCTTCATCGAGCAAGTATTCCCAGTAGCCGGCGAATTCGCGCTTGTCGACCACCCGCGCCGTGAGCGTATGCCCTTGACCGCCATGACTGAGCACCAGCACGTCGGATCCGATCGGTGCGGCGGCCATCGTGCCGCGCTCGAGCGCCGGCAGGGACACCCGGCCAAGCGGAGCGACGAGCCCAAAGCCCGTCACGTAGTCGTACGCGAGAGCGTGGGCGGGGATGACCGTGCCGTCGCGCGTCGTCATCCAAATGGTCTCGGCTTCGGTGATGAGATAACCGATCGTCAGCACCAGCCCGTCCGGCCGAATCACGACGCCGCTGCCGAGCCGTTTGACCCCGAGGATCGAGGCCGTGAACGCGTCCTCCGGCACCTCCGCGTGCAGCAGGACGACCGCGTCCAGCGCTTTCTCCAGGTTGAAGGCCAGCGCCTCACCCTTCGGTTGCAGGGCTTCGGGGAAAGCCCACTCGGTCGTTTCATCCATTCTTGAAGTCCTGGTCGCGCAGATTGAACAGGCGTTTCTTGTCCTCGTCGGTCATGGTCGCCGCTGCGGCCTGCAGGTCCGCGCCGGCGTTCGCGCCTCGCTGCACGGCCGGCCGGGCGCCGACCGTCGCGAACCACCGTTTGACATTGGGGAAGTCGTCGAGGTTCTGCTCCTGCCAGTCGTGGCGCACGACCCACGGCCAGGCGGCGATGTCGGCGATCGAATAGTCCCCGGCGAGGTACTCGTGGCGTCCGAGCTGTTTGTCCATCACTTTGTACAGGCGCGCCGTCTCGGATCGGAATCGGTGCATGCCGTATTCGATCTTCTGTGGCGCGTACTTGAGGAAGTGATGGGCTTGCCCGGCCGAGGGACCCAGGCCGCCGACTTGCCAGTACACCCACTGCAACACGCGATACTTGCCGTGAAGGTCCTGCGGCAAGAGCTTGCCCGTCTTCTCGGCGAGGTATTGCAGGATCGCCCCGGACTCGAACATCACGAGCGCGCCGCCCGTCGCGTCCGCGTCGACGATCGCCGGCATTTTGTTGTTCGGATTGAGCGCCTCGTACTCCGGCGTGAACTGGTCGCCCTTGTTGATGTTCACCGGAACGATCCGGTACGCAAGCTCGACCTCCTCGAGCATGATGGTGATCTTCTTACCGTTGCCGGTCGGCCAGAAATACACGTCGATCAAGCGCAACTCCTCGTCGAATCGCGGGAAGTCTAGTCGGTGCTCCAGCATGGGGCATCTATCGCCGGAGGGACTGTCCGCGGCCTAGGCGCAGCACGAAAAGGGCCCGCGGACGAGGTCGCGGGGGCGCCTGGCGATCCCGCGCGCTCAGCCGTTCTCGCGCGCCAAATAGCTGTGGAGTTGCGCCACCACGGCTGCGCCTTCGCCCACCGCCGCGGCCACGCGCTTCACCGAGCCGGCGCGCACGTCGCCGATCGCGAAGATGCCGGGCTGATTGGTTTCGAGCGGCAAGGCGCGCTCGCTGTCCGTGCCGGTGAGGATGAAGCCCTTCGCATCGGTGGCGACCGCGCAGGACTTCACCCAGTCTGCGTTCGGATCGGCGCCGATGAACAGGAACACGTGACGAATGGCGTGCTCTTCGGTTTCGCCGTTGCGCCGATTGCGCCAGACGACCCCGCGCAAGCCGGTTTCGAGCGAGCCCTGCAGCTCGATGAGCTCCGTCTGCGTATGCACCTCGATGTTCGGCAGGGCATCGATGCGGTCGATCAGATAGCGCGACATGCTGTCGTGCAGACTCGGTCCCCGTATGAGCACGTGTACGAACGCCGCTTGGCTCGCGAGATACACGGCTGCCTGCCCGGCGGAGTTGCCGCCGCCCACGAGCGCGACTTCGCGCCGCGCGCACAGCTTCCCCTCCAGCGGCGAGGCCCAGTAGTAAATGCCGCGGCCTTCGAAATCCGAGAGGTTGCCGAGACTCAAGCGCCGATACCGCGCGCCGGATGCGATGACGACCGAGGAGGCGCGCACGCGTGCGCCGTCATCCAACTCGAGCTCGAAGGTGCGCGGCGTTCGCGTCCCAAATCCTTTCAGCGTCGCGAGCGTCGCTTGCGCCTTGCACGCGAGCCCGCACTCGAGCGTGCGCACTTCGACGGGAATGCCGAAGGTCGCGCCGAACTTCTGCGCTTGGTTGAAGGCGCGGCCGGCGAGCGCGCCGCCGGAGATGCCCGTCGGAAAACCGAGATAATTTTCGATGCGTGCGGACGCGCCGGCTTGTCCGCCGAAGGAGCGCGCATCGAGCACCGCGACCGAGAGTCCTTCGGAGCCCGCGTACACGGCCGCAGCGAGTCCGGCGGGTCCTGCGCCGACGATCGCTACGTCGTACCCGTGCTCGGGCGTGAACGAGGGCAGGAGGCCGAGGCACTGCGCGAGCTGCTTCTCCGTCGGATTGCAGAGACGCGTGCCATCCGGGCAAAGCGCGATCGGCAGATTCTCCGTGCCGAGAGACATGCTGGCCAGAAGGTGCGTCGCTTCCTCGTCCTTGTCTGCATCGAGGAACTCGTGCGGCACCCCGTTCCGGCGCAGGAAGCCTTGGAGGCGGAGCGCGTCATAGGTGTCGGGCCTGCCGATCAGCACTGCGCCCGCGCCGGATTCCAGCAGCGCGACGCGTCTCAAAATGAAGGCGCGCATCAGGATCTCGCCGATCTCGGCATCGCCGATGATGAGCGCGCGCAGCTGCGTCGGATCGAACGGCACCGCGCGGCAGCCCTCGTCCCCCGCGCGCTGCTCGACGTACGACGGACCGCGCCCGAGCTGACTGAGCTCGCCCGCGAAATTGCCGGCCGTGTGCGCTGTAATGAGATCGGTGTGGCCGACGGCATCCCGGCGTCGCGCTTCGAGCGAGCCGGTCAACACCAAGAACGCCGGTGCGCCGGCGTGCCCGAACGGCACCACGAGCTGATTCGGCTCGAACGTCAGCGGGGTACCGCCGAAGCGGCGCGCATTTTCCACCTGGCGCGGCGTGAGCAGCGGCAGCATCTGCTCGCGCCGTCGCTCGAGGATGCTCGATGGAGTGAATGCCATGACGACTCTTCGCGTCTCGCGAGCTGTCAGCGTGTCTTCTTACGCTTCCCGCCGGGCTTGCGGTTGCGTTCGCCCGGCGCCACGCCGGGTGCGCGCATGCCGGCGGCGAGGAATCGTACGACATAGTTGGACACCGCGTGCCAATCGATGTCGGAGAGGTCTTCGTCGATGAACTGCGTGAGACGCTCCGTATAGGACTCCGCGAATGTGAATGCGCCGACCACGCAGTTCGCGCGCCAGTAGAACTCGCTGTGGTCCACGTTCGGGCTCACGCGCCGGAGCAGCGAAAAGAATAGGTTCGCGGATTCACTGAAGATTTCGCCCATCACCTGCACGACTTCGGTGGAGGGATCGACGAGGGCGCGCCCGAGGAGCAGACGTACCCCGGGCGCATCCGCCGCGGGCGTGCCGGGCAGGATGAAGCTCGGCTCGATCTGGGCCTTGAGGACCTCCACGATGCTCACCGGCTTGCCGGCGCGCATGGCTTTGTCGAGCTCGCGAAAGCGGCGCATGTGCTCGTCGTGAATGGGTTTCAGGCGCCGCTCGAAGACCTCGCGGAACAGGGCGCGCTTGCTGCCCCAGTAGTGCGACAGCATCCCGAGATTGGCATTCGAGAGTTTCGCGATGGCCCGGATTTTGGTGCCTTCGTAGCCATGCACGCAGAACAGACGCTCGGCCGAGACGAGAAAGCGCGTGTGCGTGATCTCGTTGGCCGCCGGCGGCTGCAGGCGGGGTCTCATTGCCGTGGCTCGCGCTCGCGCCATGTGATGTGGAGTCCATGTGGTGATGGAATCTCGCAGGCCTGAGGGTCTGCAGCCTGCAAGGTCCCGGGCGCGGGATTGTGTAGTAGAGTCCGGCGAGCGGTCCAGTCACCGTTCGCTGCGCGGATGTTGATGAGTACGACTCATACGCGTATCGGTGATACGCAAGGTGATGCCCTCGACGCGGCGGCGCGTGGCTCGTTCATCACCTGAAGATCGAAAAGAACGAGCGCCGCGCGGCCGTCGGAATGGTGGGCCCGCCCGGCCCTTGCGGCACGCGCACGAACTTTCTCGTGTCGTAGCCCTGCGCGGCGAGCCGTTTCATGATGCCGGCATACGTCTCCTCGGGCAGCGCCCGGCTGCGCGACAGAACCCAACCGTAGCGCCGGCTCGGATGCCCGACCACGGCCCAGCGATAGCTCGGGTCCAGATCGACGACGACATACTTCACGTTGAGCACGCGATAGAACGGCACGCGCCACTCGGCATTGCTCTGCGTGTCGTGCACCGTGGCGATCGTGTTCACCCGGCGCCTCATCGGCGCGCTGAAGCTGCCCTCGCGGCAGGCGAACTTGTTGTCGATGCGCCCGTCCGCCCGCATCGCGTAGCCTTCGATCGAGTCGACGCAATCCTTCTCGCGCGAGCTCGGTATGTTGGCGACGATGAACCAGCCGCCCATGTAGCGCGGCAGATCGACGTACGACACCGACTTCAGCGGACGCGCGCTCTTGCCGCCCATCGATACGCAACCCGCCACCGCGGCCAGCACCATCAGGGCCGGCAGAAACCATGAAATCCCCGTGCGACGCATGATATTTCCCCTGAACCGAAGCGATTCCCTTCCCGCCTACGGGCGTAACCGTGCTCCAGATGCGCGCGCGCTACAATGCGTCGCCGTCAGGAGACGTTCATGCCTGCACTCATCGATCTGAGCCACACCATTCACGACGGCCTCGTCACGTTCAAAGGTCTGCCGGCGCCGGTGATTTGCGACTATTTGAGCCGCGCGGATTCGCGCAAGAACTATGAGGCCGGCACCGAATTCCAGATCGGCCGCATCGACATGGTGTCGAACACTGGCACGTACATCGATTGCCCCTTCCATCGCTACGCGGATGGCAAGGACCTCAGCGAGACCGCGCTCGAGCGCTTCGTGAACATTCCGGCAGTCGTGGTGCGCGTCGACCATCGCTCGCGCATCGATGTGCGCGCGAGCGACTTCGACGGCGTGGACGTGTTCGGCAAGGCGGTGCTCGTCGACACGGGCTGGAGCAGGCACTGGAAGACGCCGCAGTACTTCGAGAACCACTCCTTTCTAACCGCGGAGGCCGCGGAGCGGCTGCGCGATCGAGGCGCGGTGCTCGTCGGCATCGACTCACACAACATCGACGACACGCGCGCGCGCAATAGCCGGCCCGTGCACACGATCTTGCTGCGCGAAGAGATTCTCATCGTCGAACACTTGCGCGGGCTCGAGCTCTTGCCGGAGCGCGAGCTCACCTTCAGCGCCGTGCCGCCGAAGTTCACAGGCGTGGGGACGTTTCCGGTGCGCGCGTTCGCGCAAGTGCCCTGATGGCGGCAGCGCGCGGCACGGTGGAGATCCTCGAGCGGCTCGTCGCGTGTGCGACGGTGTCGCGCGATTCGAATTTGCCGCTCATCGATTGGGTGCGCAATTTCCTCGGCGATCACGGGATCGAATCGCATCTCGTGCATGATGAGACGGGTCGCAAGTCCAACTTGTTCGCGAGCATCGGGCCGGAAGTGGAGGCCGGGCTCGTGCTCTCCGGGCACACGGATGTGGTGCCGGTCGATGGACAGGCGTGGAACAGCGACCCGTTCGCGCTCACGGCGCGCGAGTCGCGGTTGTATGCGCGCGGATCCTGCGACATGAAGGGGTTCATCGCCGCGGCGTTGTCCCGCGTGCCCGCGCTGCGTGCGATGCAGCTCACGCGGCCCGTGCACTTCATGTTTTCGTATGACGAGGAAGTAGGGTGCCTCGGCGCGCCGCGGATGATCGCTGCTGCGAGTGAGCGCATTCCGAAGCCGGGCGTCGTGATCGTCGGCGAGCCGACGAGCATGCGCGTCGCGAACGAGCACAAAGGCATTTGCACGAGCCGCACGACGGTGACCGGGTCGGAGGCGCATTCGAGCCTGACGCATCAGGGCGTGAGTGCGGTGATGTTGGCCGCGGGGTTGATCGCGCGTCTCGATGGCATCGCCCGCGAGCTGGCTGCTGCGCCGGCGCGCGGCGCTGAAAGAGCGTCACGCTTCGTTCCGCCGCACACGACCGTGAGTGTGAACACGATCCAAGGCGGGACGGCGACCAACATCCTCGCGGGGCAATGCGAGTTCACCTGGGACATCCGTGCGCTGCCCGGCGAATCCCCCGAGCGCACGCTCGCCGCTCTCGCCGAATTTGCTGCGCGCGAGCGCCAACGACTGAGCGGCGAGGGGAAGCGCTGTTCCATCGAGACGACGGTTTTGGCCGACGTGCCGGCCCTCGAAGCGGACCATGGATTGGCGGAACAACTCGCGCGGGCCGTTTCTGAGTCCAAAGAGGATACGACCACCGTGGCCTTCGCCACGGAGGGCGGGCAGTTTCAACGCGCCGGCTGGTCGACCGTGGTGTGCGGCCCGGGGAGCATCGAGCAAGCTCACAAGCCCGACGAGTTCATCGAGCGCTCGCAGCTCCAAGCGTGCGAAACATTTCTCGACCGCGCGATCGCGCGGCAGTGTCGGAGCGAAGCTCGCTAGGGAAGCACTCGTCGCAGCCACGCGGCGATGTCCGCGACTTCCTCGGCGCACACGGAGTGCGGCATCGGATAGCTATGCCACTCGACTGCGTAGCCCAACTTCTCGAGGAGCTGGCGCGATTCGTCGCCGAGCGGGTACGGCACCACGGGATCCTGCGTTCCGTGCGCCATGAAAATTGGCGTCGCTTGATTGGCGGGCGAGCGCTCGGCTTCGAGCTGCGGCGCGAGCAGCATGTAGCACGACAGCGCCATCACGCCGGCGAGCTTTTCGGGATAGCGCGTGCCGGCCAGCAGCGACATGGCGCCGCCTTGCGAGAATCCGGCGAGTGCAATGCGCTCGGTCGGAATGCCGCGCTCGTTCTCGCGCTCGACCAGCGCACGTACGATCGCGTCGGAGGCGCGAATGCCTTTCTCGTCCTGCTGTGAATGGCGGTCGATGCCGACGATGTCGTACCACGCGCGCATCGCATATCCGCCATTGATCGTCACGGGCCGCACCGGCGCGTTCGGAAACACGAAGCGCAGCGCGCGCTCGTTCGGGCGCACGATCTCCGGCACGATCGGCTCGAAGTCGTGCCCGTCCGCCCCGAGGCCGTGCATCCAAATGACACTGCCGGTGGGGTGCTCGCCGGTTTCGACTTCGATGGTTTCGACGTTCGCCATGTGCTGCTCGCTCGTTTCGTGACACCGAAGGGTGGCACAAAGGCGCGTGAGAATGCTACGCGCCTGGCTCGTTGTGCAAACGGCTGCGGCAAACGCATGTAGCCAACGACTGCGAAGATCACCAGCGCCAACAACAGCGGACGACCGCTGGCGCAAACAGTGCCGCGCTGCAGGCATTTATGCGCGTTTTCACCACGAATCCGCATCGTCACGACGACTGTCGGCTACACAGAAACGTTTGCGGTCGATCAGCCGGCGCGCACGCAACTCGTCGCACTGCCGGACATCACGATCGATCTCTCGTCGCTGTTCACCGCGATCTGACGTTTCAATAACGCGGCCGCGATACGAACGCCACGATCGCGGCAACGAACGCCGGAGCCGAATTCTCGACCAGCGCCGCATGATCGGCGCCCGCAAGCACCACCCATTGACGATCCGCGGTACCGAGCTTGGTAAACAGCGTCAACTGTGCGTCGACGGGCGTGTAAGGATCGTGCTCGCCGTGGATCACTAGCGTCGGCGTCACGACCTTCGCGGGATCGAGCTCGTCGTACTTCTCCAGCTCGCGCCAGTCGACTCGTACGGGATCGGCCGAGAGCGCCGCGGCGACATAGGCATCCACGATTTTCTGTGAGACGACCTGTGGCGTGATGAAGTCGCTCGCGGCCCGCTCGCGCGTGTTGACCTCCCGAAGCGGTGTAGCCGGCGCGGGCTGAACGGGCGCGGGCGAGGCGGCGTTGCGCGGATAGCCGTACAGCACGAGATGCGAGATCAGATTCGGATGACGCTGCGCCGTGAGTTGCGAGACGAGCGATCCTTGCGACCACCCGAGCAGCGTCGGTTTCTCGAGGTGCCGCTCGCGCGCGAGCCACTCGAGCGCTGCGACGACATCGCCGGTCGCGCGGTCCGGCGTCATCCATCCGGTCGCGTCGCGCGGCGACTTGCCATAACCGCGCAGATCGAGCGCGAACGCCGAGTACCCTTTCTCGTTCAGCGCCTGCATGACCGAGCGCCGCTCGCCGGGCACCTGCAGATCGAAATCCGGCAGCGCACTCCACGTGCGCCCGTGAATGAGCACGATGACGCCGCGCGGGCGCGCAATCTCGCGTGCCCACAATGACAGCGGCAGTCCGTCGTCTGCTGCGACGATGAATTGTTCGAGCTTGCCGGAGGCAGCCCACACGGCTGCCGGCGACACGATGACGATGAGGAGAACGAGTATCCGTAGGGTGTTGCGCATGGCCACCAGCATACGCAACCGTCACGCTTCGCGCGCCTATTTTTCCGAGAAAACCTGACGCCAACCTGACGCGTTCGTAATACGACACCTGCGGCGCGCGCGTGTATGCTCGGGGCATGCGCGTTCTGGTTGTAGAAGACGATCACGTAGTCGGCGATGCCGTGCAACGTGCGTTGTCGCTCGAAGGTTATGCGGCGGATCACGTCGAAACGGCGGAGCGCGCGAAATCCGCTCTGCACACGGAGAACTTCGATCTCGCCATCGTCGACATCGGCCTGCCGCGCGAAGACGGCCTGCAGCTCGTGCGCGATCTGCGTCGCCGCGGGCGCAATCTCCCGGTTTTGATGCTCACCGCGCGCGACGGTTTGTCGGATCGCGTGAGCGCGCTCGATCTCGGCGCGGACGACTATCTCACCAAGCCGTTTCAGGTCGCGGAGCTGCTCGCGCGCTGTCGCGCGCTCGTGCGTCGCGCGAACGGCGTGGCCAGCACCGAGCTGGTGTTCGGCCCGCTGAAGCTCGATCTCGCGCACAAGCAGGTGACGGTGCACGGCAACCCGCTGGACATCACGCGCCGCGAATGGTCGGTGCTCGAATGCCTGGTGCTCAATGCGGGGCGCGTCGTATCGAAAGAAAAACTGCTGAGCGCCGTAGCGAGCTGGAACGACGAGCTCACACCGAATGCGGTGGAGGTGTACGTGTCTCGGTTGCGGACCAAGCTCGCCGACGCCGCCGTCATACGGGTGATTCGTGGACTGGGCTACCGCCTCGACGAGCCCAAGCCCTAGACGCGTGTGGTCGATCAGGCGGCGCTTGCTCGCGCTGCTCGTCCTGCCCGCATTCGTGGTGTTGCTGGCGGGCACGATCAGCGACTACTACACGAGCATCAATCCCGTGCGCGACGCCTACGATCGCGCGCTCGCCGATTCGGCCTTGGCCATTGCCGGCTACGTCCGCACGAGCGACGACGCGCGCGTCATGCTCATCCTGCCCGAAGAAGCGATTCGCGTGCTGCGTGCGGACCCGATCGACTCGATCTACTTCCGCGTCGCGGGGCCCGACGGCGGGCTCATCGCCGGCGATCAGGACTTGCCGAGTGCGCGCGACGCGCGAGCGAACCCGGCATTCGATACGGTGACCTATCGCGACGAGCCCACGCGCCTCGTGAGTTATCGCAGTGTCTCGCCGGCCGGCATGGTGACGACGACCGTCGGCGAGACCATGAACAAGCGCGCCGTCGTGCGCCGGCAATTGCTGTCGACCGTGCTCACGGCGGATTTGGTCGAGCTCGTGGCCATCATGGCGCTCGTCTGGATCGGTGTGAGCCTCGCGTTGCGTCCATTGATGGCGCTGCGCGAGCAGATCGCGCGGCGTTCGGCGCGCGAGCTGGAGCCGCTCAGCGCGCGCGCCGTGCCGGCCGAAGTGCGCACGCTCGTCGACGCGCTGAACAGGCTCTTCCGGCGGATCGACGCGAGCAGCCGCTCGCAACAACAGTTCCTCGAGAGCGCGACTCATCAGTTGCGCACGCCGCTCGCCGGCATCCAGGCGCAGCTCGAGCTGTTGATCGCCGAAGAGTGCGCACCCGCGAAGCGCGACAGACTGAACCTCACGCTCGGTGCGACGCGCCGCTTGTCGCACACCACGCAGCAGCTGCTCGCGCTCGCGCGCTCGGATCATGCCGCCTCGACGTACGCGGATTTTCGCGGAGTGGACCTCGCCGCCGTCGTGGAAGCCAGCGTTGCGGATCACGTGAGTCGTGCCGTCGCCGCCGATATCGATTTGGGTGCGGAGCTTAAGACCGCGGGCGTGTACGGGATCGCATGGCTACTCGCGGAGGCGGTGAACAATCTCGTCGACAACGCCATCACGTACACGCCGGCGGGCGGTTCCATCACGGTTCGATGCGGCTCGAGCGGCGCGACGGGGGTCGTGGAGGTCGTGGATACGGGCGTCGGTATTCCCGTAGAAGAGCGCGCCCGCGTCACGGACCGCTTCTATCGCGGCAATCTCTCACGCGGCTCGGGCAGTGGACTCGGGCTCGCGATCGTCGCGGACGTGGCCCAACTCCACGGCGCCACGCTGTCGATCACAGCGGGCGCCGAGGAGCGCGGCACGTGCGTACGGCTCGAGTTCCGGCAGCCGAGCTGATCCGTCATCCGAAGTGAAACGACGCGGCGATCGCGACCGGAAAGGTCCATCGGCCTTCCGCGTCGTGCGAGCCGTCGTACCCGAGCTCGGTCAGCATCGGATCGTCGGCGCTCGGCGGCGTGCCCAGATGATCCGCACCCGCGCTGAAGCGCACGCCGAAGCTCGTGTTCGGGTTGAACTCGACGCCGGCTTCGAGGCTTTGACTGAACACCGTGGCGGGACGCGTGAAGCGCACGTTCGTGAGATCGATCGCCGCATCCGGCGTGGTGTAGATCGCGCGCAGCGCATCGAGACGCGTCGCGCCGAGCGCGATGCCGGCGAACGGCTCCCAGGGCGTGCCCGTCGTCCAGAAATAGCGCGACCCGACCTCGAGCGATTCGTTGTCCTGGTCGGCAAAGCGCGCGTCCAGCGGCCCGCTGCCGCCGAGCGCATCCGTCGAGAGGAATCCGACGCGACGCGTGCGGCCGTCGAGCGCCGCGTAGCCGAAGCGGCCGTAGGTCTGCAGGTTCGGGCTGAACGAGTAGTTCAGCTCGAGACCGGTGGCGAAGTCTTCGCGGAACAGATCCTCATAGCGCAGCTTGTCGAGCGAGAGCGTGCCGCTCGTGCCGCTGAACTCCGGATTGATTGTGCCGAGATCGGGAATGGTGCTCGACAGCGGCGAGCGTAGCGAGCCCGCTTCCGAGACCGTGTCGCCGCCGTACACGGCGATGCCCCACGGACTGTCCGCGGGCGTCTGTGCGTTTGCGGCCCGCGCGCCCGCGATGATCGCGAGCGAAGCAAGGATGCCGAGATTGCGAGTGTTCATTCAGTTGCTCCTCCAGTGAAGCACGCGATCGACGATGCGCGTTCTAGCTGACGGCAAACTGACGTACGCATTTCGTATGAAATGGCGGCGACTGCTGCAAATCGTGTCCTTGTGAGAATCACCGGGTGAGCGTCACGAGCAAGGTCACAGAGCCATGGCGCTGGAGATGTCTATCGTGACTCCCGGCGGTGCGACGATCGGCATTGCGCCCAGTTGATCGGCAATGAACGTCTGTTGATAGCCCGTAGGTGTGGGGTTGCGCGATACAAGGAGGTGCTTGGCCTGCGTATCGAAGATCCAATGCTCGGGGATGCCGTACCGTGCGTACAGAGCGGACTTGATCCGCTGGTCATAGCGCAGGGTAGTTTCGCTGACTTCGATGACGAGCAGCGTGTCGGAATTGACAGGGTTCTTGTGCGCATAGAAATCTGCGCGTCGCGGGAGCAACGCGAGACCCGGCTGGAGCTCGGAGAAGTCCCCGAGCTGCACACCCGATTGCCTCCAGACGAGCACGCGATGGGATACCGCGCGGACGAATAGCTCGTGCAAGCAGCTCACCGTGCCGCCGTGACGGGGTCCGATGGGTGGCATGTCGATGATCTCTCCGTCGATCAGCTCTACTCGTGCCTCCGGCGCGAAGAAGCCCAACTCCGCCATGCGGTGGTACTCCTCGACCGTAATACGATGCCGACGCGGGAACTCGTCCATTGCGACACTCATGAGTTGCTCCGGGAAGGCCAGTCTACCGCGACAGTGTGGGCGCGTTGAGAAGAAGCAGCGACACGCATTCGTGTTGGAAACACGAAGAAATGCCTGCAGTGCGATGAGCTCACGCGAGCGGCTATCGCCAGTGTTTTGGCGTGCGTGTTATTGCTGCCGCCGAGGACAGCAGAGTTTTTCTAGCGGCGAGCCACGCGCGCGATCACTACGCAAGCAGGAGGGGTCGATGTAGCGTCGGGGCCGCAGAGCGCGGCCCCGACGGTCAGCGTCGCGATTAGAACTGGTAGCCGACGCCCAGCGTCGTTTCGAACGTATTGAGGGAGTGATCGAAGGTGTCGACCACCTTGTCGAGGTAGCGGTAGCGACCTTCGAGACGGAATAGCAGATTGTCCGTCGCGTAGTACTTCGCACCAATTCCGGCGTTCAACGTGAAGCCATCGTCGTCACGGATTCTCACCGGTTGCGCATTCACGGTCCCGATCAGGTCGTGATCGAGATCTGCCGACGCGTAGCCCGCGCCTGCGAGCACGTACGGTACCAAGCGTGTCCCCGTGTTGAAGTGGTACACGGCGTCGATATCGAGCGTCCATAGATCGAGATCGACGTCACCGCCGGCGAGTCCCGTCACCTTGTTCGGGCTGTAGCCGAGCGCGGTCTCGATGCCCCAAGCGTCCGTGAAGTTGTAACCGTAGCGCAGCCCGAATGTGACATCGTCGTCCAGCTTGGGCTTGCTACCCGAAATACGCGTATCCGTGAGGTCATCGCCGAAGAGAGCGCCGGCATACGCTTCCACTTCCTGGGAGCCCGCCTTCACTTGCGCGCCGGCCGGCAGCGCGTTCAGCAGCAGCGCGCCAAGGCCCGCGAGACCTGTCACTTTCCAGAGAACCTTCATCGACATCTCCTTCAACTCAACTTGTTCGTGCAATCAGGGGTGCACGGGAGGCAGCGTAGAGGTCGAGACGTCCGTGCCGCATCGATCGGCCGAGCGAACGGCGCGTGCCATGGCGAACGAGCGCGCGCTCGCTCCATCGGGAGACGGGTGGCCAGCCCGCGAGGTGCGGAACTTCGGATTCAAGATCGCGCTGTCGCGCGCTGGTCACGGCTGGCCGCACGAGGACGCGAGCGTCGTCCCACGCGCAAGGAACTACCCGATTGGGGTATTCGCCAGCCAGCTGCCTGCGGTATCGTCGGGGTCCCCATGAACGACGTCGCCATTGCGCCGCGTCCCACCCGCGAGCGTCTGCTCGGTGCGCTCTACGAAGCCGCTGAGCTCGAGCACAACTTGATGTGCACGTATCTCTACGCAGCGTTCAGTCTGCGTAGCGGGGAAGCGGAAGGACTCTCCAAGGACGAAGCCGCGGCGGTGGCGCGTTGGCGCCAGACCATCATCGATGTTGCGATCGACGAGATGGGACACCTCGCGGCCGTGTGGAACATCACCGCCGCGCTCGGCGGCGCGCCGCGTTTCGGGCGCGGCAACTTTCCGCTCGATCCCGGCATGCTGCCGGCGGGCATCGTCGTGAAGCTCGCGCCGTTCAACGAAGAGGTGCTCCAGCACTTCATCTTTCTCGAGCGGCCCGAAGGCTCCACGGAGCCGGACGGCGCCGGTTTCGTGCCGGAGCTGCAATTCAAGCGCGGCACGACGCGGCTGTCGATCACGCCTATGGCGACGGACTACGACACCGTCGGCACCTTCTACGCGCGACTCGGCGAGAACTTACGGCTGTTCGTCGAGCGGCACGGCGAGTCCGCGGCGTTTTGCGGCGATCCGTTGCTGCAGCTGTCGGAACACGAAGTGTCGCTGCACGGCGCGAAGCCGGTCATTTGTTTGAAGACGGCGCTGGCGGCGTTCGATGCGATCGTTCAGCAGGGCGAGGGGGCGCGGGAGGATGCGACGGGGTCGCACTATCAGCGCTTCCTATCTGTTCGCTCGGAGCTGACTGCGTTGAAGGCGGCGAATCCGGCGTTTCAGCCGGCCTTTCCGGCTGCCGTGAATCCGGTGCTTCGGCCGCCCATGCGCCCGCAAGGCCGGGTCTGGCTCGAGAATGAAGAGGCATTCGCTACGGTGGATGTCGCGAATGCCAGCTACGCGTTGATGCTTCGGTTGTTGGCGTATTCGTACACAGTGCGCCGGCCTGCGGCTGAGAAGGCGTTGGCGGTTGATCTGGCGCTCGGGTTGATGCGATCGATGACACAGCTCGCGGAGCGGGCGGCGCGGTTGCCGGCGGGGCCCTCGAATCCTGCTTGTAATGCGGGGATGTCGTTTACGGCTTTGCGTGATGCTGCGCCCTTGTTGCCTGGAGTCAGCGCGCATCGGTATTTCACCGAGCGCTTTGCCGAGTTGGAGCAGGCGGCACGCGTTTGTGCGCGGTCTGCTGATGCGCGGGCTGTCGGCGCGGCGCGATTGATTGCGGGGCTCGCACAGCGCGCATCGCGAGGGTTTGCGGCGGCGAGTGAGGGATCGAAGAGTCCGAGCTCGGCCGCGGCGGATGATGCGGGCGCGGCTCGGGTCGGCGTGGGTTCTGCGACGAGGGCGCCCTTGGGGGCGCCGGCTCAAAGTCAGTCGGCCCAGAATCAGGCCGTCCTCCGCACGGAGGCGGGGGTTCCTATTCCGACCGTCGTCAACGGCACGGAGCACATCGAGGGTGAGCACCTGACGCTTCTCTACGAAACGAAGAAGTGCATTCACGCCCGGTTCTGCGTGACCGGCGCGCCGAAGGTATTCATCGCCAACGTGCAGGGGCCCTGGATCGACCCCGACGGCATCGAAGTCGACAAGCTCGTCGAGATCGCGCACGCCTGTCCGTCCGGCGCTATTCGTTACCACCGCAAGGACGGCAAGCACGATGAAGTGGCCCCGCAAGTGAATCTCCTCGCGATTCGCGAGGCAGGTCCGTACGCCGTGCGCGCGCCGATCACATTGAACGGCGACTTCGCGGGATTTCGCGCGACGCTCTGCCGCTGCGGCGCCTCGAAGAACAAGCCGTTCTGCGACGGCTCGCATCACGAAGTGAAGTTCGCCGCGAGCGGTGAGCCCGCCACCGGCAAGGCGGACATGCTCGCCGTGCGGGACGGTCCGCTCGCCATCGATCCGCAAATCGATGGTCCGCTTCAAGTGCGCGGCAATCTCGAGATCACGAGCGGCACGGGCCGTGTCGTCGCGCGCGTCGTGCAAGCGAAACTGTGTCGCTGCGGTGGCAGTAACGCCAAGCCGTTCTGCGACGGTACGCACGCGAGGATCGGCTTCAAATCGGACTGACGCCGACTGACGTCGATGGCGACCCGAAGTTCGACGTCGCCGGCTTTAGCGGGCGTAGCGGGCGCGGTTCATGCTGCGCGGCCTCCTGCGCAAGGGCGCGCTGACCGGGCGTATCCTTGCTGCTCACTCGATCGACCAGCGAGCCGCCACATGTCTTTCAGAACCAGCACTCTCGCCAACGACGTCTATCGCTATGTGCTCGACGCCGCGAGCCGCGAACCGCCCGTGCTCGCGCGCCTGCGTGAAGCCACCGCTCCGCTGCCCGAGGCGGAGATGCAAATCGGCCCCGACCAAGGGCAATTCATGGCGCTGCTCGCCAAGCTCATCGGCGCGCAACGCTGCATCGAAATCGGCACCTACACGGGCTACTCCGCGCTCGCCGTGGCGCTGGCCCTCCCGGCGGAGGGCAAGCTCATCGCCTGCGACATCAGCGACGAGTTCACGAAAGTCGGCCGCCCTTTCTGGCGCGAGGCGGGCGTCGAATCCCGCATCGACCTGCGCCTGCAGCCGGCGCTGAAAACGCTCGACGAGCTGCTGGCGCAAGGCCGGCAGAACACCTTCGACTTCGCCTTCGTCGACGCGGACAAGCCCAACTACATCGCCTACTACGAGAAGCTGCTGCACCTCGTGCGCCCCGGCGGGCTGATCCTCGCGGACAACACGCTCGCCGTGTCCGGTGCTCCGATCATTCGTCAGACTGGCGGCATCGCCAAAGCGTTGCGCGAATTCAACGAGCACGTCCACCACGACGAGCGTGTCGATCTCTCCCTGATCCCCATCGGTGAAGGCCTCACGGTGATGCGCAGGCGCTGACCCCTACATGTGGCGCGGCCGGCGATGCTCCACGCCCGGCGGCTTCGGCTGCGACTTCGGCTTCTTCAACGTCGCTCCCTCGATGTGGTCGCTCGGAATCGTCGGCGCGAACGTCGGCGGATTGTCCGCGCGCATGTGCGTGGCGAGCTCGAACCCGGACGCGAGCTTGATGAGCTGCGGCTCGCTGAACGCCGTGCCGAAGAAGCTGATCCCGAGCGGAATGCCGAACACCATCGCCGCCGGCACCTGCACGATGGGTATCCCGCGCCTGCCGCGAGCCCCGAGCTCCCGAAGATGAAGTGATCGCCATAGAGCAGGTCCGTCGCCCACGCCGGATTGTCGGTCGGCGCGATCACGGCATCCAGATCGAAATCGGCTAGCGCCTTGTCGATGCCGTTCACGCCGGAGAGGCGGTCGATCTCGAGGGCTTGGTTATAGGTCATGTTGTCGAAGTCGGGCTGCGGATCGTTCGGCCCCGGCGCCATGGCGGCCGTCAGCTCGAAGATCTCCTGCCCGAAGAACGGCATTTCCTTCTCGGCATTCGCGTTGTTGAACGCGATCACGTCCGTCAGCGTCTTGCCCGCGAGCGGCACGCGCGTGCGCGTCGCGAGATAGCTGCGCAAGTCGTCGCGGAACTCGAAGCACAGCACGAGAAACTCGCCGTCCGCCGGCGCGAACGTGAAGCCCGCGCCGTCGAGATCGACGAGCGTCGCGCCCGCGGCTTTCATCTGTTCGAGGACTTCATCGAACGCCGCGATGACTTGCGCCGGCGCGGAGTCGATGCCCTGACGTGTCACGCCGAGGCGCGCGCCGTTCAAGCCGTTCTTGTCGAGTGGTGAAGTCCGTCGGAATGTTCGCCGGTCGCGCGCGACCTTGCCAGCCGAGCGGCACGCCGCCCGTTGCCGGATCGCGTCCGTCGGCCGTACGACTCTGAATGACCGACAGCGCCGCCGCCGCGTCGGCGACCGCGCGGGCATGCGGCCCGACGGTATCTTGTGTGTGCGAGATCGGCACGACGCCCGCGCGACTCGTGAGTCCGACGGTCGGCTTGATGCCGACGACGCCGTTCGCGTTGCCGGGACATACGATGCTGCCGTCGGTTTCCGTGCCGAGCGAGACGGCTGCGAAGTTCGCCGTCACCGCGGCGCCCGATCCCGAGCTCGAACCGCACGGATTGCGATTGATGCCGTAAGGGTTGTTCGTCGTCCCGCCGACGCCCGACCGGCCGCTCGTCGATGTGAACGAGCGGAAGTTCGCCCACTCGGACAAGTTCGTTTTGCCGAGAATCACCGCGCCACCGGCGCGCAGTCGCGCGGCGATCGTCGAGTCGTGCGGGGCCGGCGCACCCTTGAGGCCGAACGTGCCGGCGGTGGTCTGCATGCGATCGCCCGTATCGATGTTGCCTTCAACAGCACGGGAATGCCGTGCAAGGGTCCGAGGACTTTGCCTTGCCGGCGCAGCGCATCCGCCCAACGCGCCGTGGTGATGGCATCCGGATTCAGCTCCATCACCGAGTTGACGCCGGGTCCGTCCTGATCGAACGCGAGAATGCGCGCGATGTACGCGCGCGTGAGCGCCTCGGACGTCAAGCGACCGGAGGCCATCGCCGCCTGCAACTCGGCGACGGTCGCATCTTCATAACGAAAGTGGGAAGCGGAGGTGTCGGCGGAGCCGACAAGCGCGACAGCGGTGCACTCCTTGCACGGAGCTTGGACGCGAGCTGTGGGCCTGCGACTATTTGAGCGGCTTGTACGTCAACCAGTCCGGGAAGCCCCAGCCGAGACGGATGGCGCCGATACGCAAGGTCGCAATCAGGATCATCGCCAGCGGCGCGAGCGTCGCGCTGTTCGAGTGCGTGCTGTCGAGCGAGGCCACGTAAGGAATCAGCCCGACCAAAATTGGGGACATGTAGAGCTCGCGTCGTGAGAGCAGCGTCGGCTGACCGACGAGTAAGTCGCGAATGATGCCGCCACCGATTCCCGTGATCACGCCCATGACTACGGCGACACCGCTGCCGAACCCGAGCGCCAGTGCCTTCTCCGCCGCCATCACGGCGAAGACTGCCGTGGCGATCGCGTCGAGGTACAGAAAGACGCGGTAGGTCGCGCGGAAACGCTGCTCGAGGAAGAACGTTGCGACTGCCGCGCCCGTGGCGACATAGAGGAACGTCTGATCGTGCAGCCAGAACACCGGCGCATTGAGGGTGATGTCGCGCAGCGTGCCCCCGCCGATTGCCGTGACGACGCCGATGATGACGAAGCTCATCACGTCCATGTTCTGTTTGGCGGCGGCGAGCACGCCGGTGATCGCGAAGATTGCGGTCGCAATCTGAAAGAGAACGTCGTTGGAGGCCATATCGTCGAACCACTTTGTTATTGGAGGGCGGCGGGTGCCGTGAGCATACTGCACCGACCTTCGGAGGGAAGCGGTCGTCACTGCCGCCGCACACTGACGCAGGGGTCCGCCGCTCGGGTATCCTCCGCGCTCGCACTGAACGCGGGGAGGTCTCATGGCAGACGACACGTGCTTTCGGCCCATCATCTACGTGCGCGGCTATGCCATGTCGCGCAACGAGATCGACGACACGACGGCCGATCCCTTCTGTGGCTTCAATCTCGGTTCGACGGTGTTGCGCGCCACGCCCGATCCGAAGCAACCGCCGAAGAAGTTCGTATTCGAGTCGCCGCTCGTGCGGCTGCAGTCCGATTACGAATACGGCGATGTCTATCAGAACGGCGTCGACATTCTCGACCCGGATTGGAGCGGCACCATCAAGTCGCGCGCCGTCGTCATCTATCGGTACTACGAGTCCGCATCGAGTCTGCTGGGTAACTCGAAGACGCCGCAGATCGAGCAGTTCGCGAAGGGGTTGAGTGATCTCATCCTTCGGGTACGCGAGCTCGTGTGCGCAGATCCCGCGAACAACACGACGACACGGGACTTCCGCTGCTATCTCGTTGCGCACTCCATGGGCGGGCTCGTGTGCCGGGCCTTCCTGCAGAATTCGGCGCTCGGCACGGACGCGGCACGCAAGTGCGTCGATAAATACTTCACGTACGCCACGCCTCACAACGGCATCGACATGGCGGGGGTCAACGTGCCGGAATGGCTCGGCGCGAACGACATCAACAACTTCAATCGGGATCGCATGGCGAAGTACCTCGATCTCGAAGCGCTCTACAAAAAGACGAAACGCGTCGACTGGTTGGAGGAAGAGCTGTTTCCGTCGAACCGCGTGTTCTGCATGGTCGGCACGAATCGCGGCGACTACGGCGTAGCCGCGGGCGTGTCGCGTACGTTTGCCGGCCATGGTAGCGATGGGCTGGTGCGCATCGAGAATGCGTCGGTGTGGGGTGTGAACGCGAAGGGGCAGACGTCCGTGCCGTGCGCGACGGCGTACACGTATCGCTCGCATTCCGGCTATTTCGGCATCGTGAACAGCGAGGAGGCGTATCAAAACCTCGTGCGCTTTCTGTTCGGCGATGTGCGGGTCGACATCTGGCTCGACATCGACGACGTGCGCGTGCCGCAGGAATTGGAAGCCGACGACGCGAAGGGCACGCTGAACGGGCTCTACCAGTTCGAGACTCTCGCGGCCGTGCGCGGCAGCCGCTGGTATTTGAGCCGCCGCATTGCCGAGGAGGATTCCCCCGCATGCCGCCAACACAAAGACATTCGCGATCCGGCGAACAAGGCGGCGCGCAAGGTATACCTCTCGACCGTGTTCCTCGCGAATCGCTTTCGTGTGAATCAGAACCGGCCGACGCTCGCGTATAGCCTCATGCTCGGCGTGCGCTGTCCCGACTACGAGGTCGACAAGAAGTTTTGGCCGAACCGGCACTATGAAGGCCAGTATTTGTTTCGGGACTCGGTGGTGCTGGAGCTCACGCCGCCGCAAGTGGCGGACGGTGATTGGGCAGTGTCGTACGACTGGCAGAGCGACAACGTCGGCCAGTCGAGCACGCCGATTCCGACGAAGGGCCTGAAGAGCGGGGCCGTCGAAGTCAGCGTTCCGTTCGTGACGGGTGATGCGACGGCGCCGCGCTCGCCGGGGATCACCGGCAAGCTGCGCTTCATCATTGCCGAGTGGAACGGCTAGGAGCTCGCGCGCGCGGCACGAATACTGCTGCCCATTCCGGTGGTTACAGTCGACATTGGAGGCTTTATGCCGGAGAAACGCACCCTCGAGCGCGCAGCGCGCGACAGGCGTCGGGGCAAGGCTCCGTCTACGCAAGCAGGCGAGTTCGTTCGCGAGGAAATGGACCACATTCGTGAAGGCAAGCACGGCGCGCGCTCGACGAAGCAAGCGATCGCGATCGGGTTATCGAAAGCGCGGCGTTCGGGCGTGGACTTGCCGCCGCCGAAGAGTGGCTCCTCGGGCACGCGCCGGAGCGCATCGCGTGACTACGCACGCGGCCACGGATCGCCGCGACGTGCGAAGGCCAGTGCGAAGCGCTCGCGCGCGACGTCGCGGGCACTGAAGCGCGAAGGCCGGAGCGCTGCTTCGCATCGCGCGTTGGCCAAGCAAGCGCGCGGTAGCGCGCGCCGTCGGTCGAAGACCAGCCGTTCAGCATCGGCACGGCGCGCCTCACGGACGAAGGGCGCATCGATGCGCTCGGCCGCAGCCCGTAAGGCGGCCCGCACGCGTCAGGCTAGAGCGCACTAGCAGGCGTCACTGACACGACGTAGTCCGCCAACGCGCCGCGGACTACGTCGGCGATGCGTGCACCCGCACGCCGGCTTCAACCCCTCGAACGCAAACAAATTGTGATCGTCACCGGCGATGAGCTGCGTCAGCTCCGAAGTGCCGATTTCAATGCTGCCGCCATGTGGCGCAATCACGGTCACCGGCGAGTCCGGGCGCGCCACCGCGCGGACGCGATAGTCCGTGCCCCACACCTCGGTTTGCGCGAGCTGCGCGAACGTCTCGTACTTGTCGCCCATACGGTCCAGCATAATAGACTCGTGACATGGCCCGGCCTCTCGACCCCTACGCCGCCAAACGCAGTTTTGCCCGCACTCCGGAACCGGCACCGAAGCTGGTCGAGCGCGCGGGTCCGCTGCTGTTCGTCATTCAAAAGCATGCGGCGCGCCGCCTGCACTACGATTTCCGGCTGGAGCTGGATGGGGTGCTCAAGTCCTGGGCCGTACCCAAGGGTGTGTCTTACGAGCTGGGCGAGAAGCGGCTCGCGGTAGAGACCGAGGACCATCCGTTCGACTACGCCTCGTTCGAAGGCGTGATCCCCGAGAAAGAGTACGGTGCCGGCAACGTTATCGTCTGGGACTGCGGCGTGTATTCGCCCGACGAAGATGGGCAGTACGCGTTCGCGGATCGCGCCGCGGCCGAGCGGCGTGTCCGTGAGGAGCTGGCGGCCGGCAAGCTCAGCTTGTTCATGCGCGGTGAGAAGATCAAAGGCTCGTTCGCGCTCGTCCGCACATCCGATGCGAAACAGTGGCTCCTCATCAAGCACAAGGACCGCTTCGCGAACAGCGGGGACGTGCTGTCGCTCAACCAATCGGTGCTGACCGGCGCCACGCTCGACGACGTGGAGCGCGAAGCGCCTGCCGTGTGGACTCCGGGGCAAACGGGCGCGTCCGCGGGACAGATCGAAGCGGCGCGTCTCGTCCCGCACGGTCCGCCGGAAGCCGTGCCGCAGAAGCTCGCGCCGATGCTCGCGGAATTGGGCGAGATCGCGAAGTCCGATCCGGATTGGCTCTACGAACCGAAGCTCGATGGCTACCGCGTCATCGCGACTCTGCAGCAGGGTGATGTGCGCCTCATCTCCCGCCGTGGCATCGACTACACGCCGTTCTTTCCGGAGATCGTCGCGGACATCAAGGCGCAGGCCGTCGAATCCATGGTGCTCGATGGGGAGCTCGTCGCGCTCGATCCCGACGGCCGCCCCTCGTTCAACGCTCTGCAGAATCGCGCGCAATTGAAAACGGAGCGCGAAATCGCCGAGGCGCAGCGCGCCGCGCCGGTCGTGCTCCTGTGCTTCGATCTGCTGCACTTCGCGGGGCTGAATCTGCGCAACTCGCCGTACGTCGAGCGACGCCGCTACCTCTCACAGTGCGTGCTGCCGTCGTCGCACATTCAGCTCGTGCACGCCACGGATGATGCGGAGAAGCTCTACGCCGTCTCGCTCGCAAGCGGCTTCGAAGGCATCGTCGCGAAGAAGAAGGATAGCCTGTACCAGCCCGGCAAGCGTTCGGCGGCATGGCTCAAGGTGAAAGCCACGCAAACGAACGAGTTCGTCGTCGGCGGCTACACGAAAGGGAAGGGCGCGCGCGAGCCGCTCGGCGCGCTGCTGCTCGGCTACTGGGCCGGCAACAAGCTGCAATACGCGGGGCATGCGGGCTCGGGGCTCACGGACGGCGTCGTCGCGGATTTGCTCGAACGTTTCGCCAAGATCGCGCGCAAGGATTCGCCGTTCGCGGAGAAGCCGCCGCTCCATCGGCCGACGACGTGGCTCGAACCGAAGCTCGTCGTCGAAATCACCTTCACGGATTGGACGCCCGACGGCTATCTGCGCGCGCCGGTGTTCATTCGGGTGCGCGATGACATCGCACCGAAGTCGATCAAAGGTTTTCCGAAAGCGGCGGAGCGCAGGAAGGCCGCGCGGCCTGCGCCGACGCCGTCCGACGAAGTCAGCGAGATTCTCGATCAGCTCAAAGGCGACGCGAAGCAGCTGACGCTCACCATCGGCGGCAAGGCGAGCGTGAAGCTCACCAATCTCGACCGCGTGTACTGGCCCGCGGACGAGCGCTTCGCGCAGCCGCCGATCACCAAGCGCGACTTCATCCGCTATCTCGCCGCGGTGTCGCGTCACATGCTGCCGCACTTGAAAGACCGGCCGCTCACGATGATCCGCATGCCCGAAGGCATTGATGGCGAGCGCTTCTATCAGAAACACTGGGAGGCCTCGCGGCCGGAGTTCGTCGAGACCGTGACGGTCTTCTCCGAGCACAAGGACGAGCAGCACGCCTACATCATGGCGAACAACCTACCGACGCTGCTCTGGTGCGGCCAGAACGGCACGCTCGAATTCCACGTCTGGCACTCGCGCGCCAAGGTGGGGCCGGATGCGGCCGTCGAGGGTACGGACTTTGCGGGCAGCTTGGAGTCGCTCGAGGCCTCGGTGCTCAACTATCCGGATTACCTGGTGTTTGACATCGACCCGTACATCTATTCCGGCAAGGAAGCGAAGGGTGCGGAGCCGGAGCTCAACAAGCGCGGCTTCTCGGTGGGCCGCAGCGTCGCGTTCTGGCTGCGGGACCTGCTGAAGAGCATGTCCTTGAACGCAGTCGTGAAAACCTCCGGCAAGACGGGCTTACACGTCTTCGTGCCCATCGAGCGGACCGTCACCTTCGACGGCGCCCGCGAGATCGTCGAGATGGTGGGGCGGCACCTGATGAGAGAGCATCCCAAGGAGATCACCATGGAATGGCAGACGGTGAAACGCACCGGGAAAATCTTCATCGATCACAACATGAATGTCCGAGGCAAGACACTGAACGTCGCCTACTCCCCCCGCGGGGTGGCGGGCGCGCCGGTATCCATGCCGCTCACCTGGGAGGAGCTGGAAGCGGCCGAACCGCTCGATTTCCGGGTCGGAAATGTGCTGGAACGCTTGGAAAGGACGCGCGACCGGTGGCATGATGTATTCGCGTCGAAACAGAGTCTTACACGAGCTTTCGGAAGTACCGGTCGAAAGTGACCGGACCCTGAGTCCACTCAACGAGGCTTCTAGAATGGCTGCGCCGCGCTCAATTGGGTCACTGACAATTTCATTCGGTCTGGTCGCCATACCGGTGAAGCTGTACACCGCGACCCAGTCTGCGAATACCATTTCGTTCAACTTGCTGCACAAGACGTGCGGCTCGCGCTTGAAGCAACAGTACCTCTGCATCAAAGAGGGCGTCGAGGTCACGCGCGACGAGATGGTGAAGGGTTACGAGTTCGCAAAGGATCAGTACGTGCAGTTCACGCCCGAAGAGATCAAGGCGCTGGAAGAAGTCGGCACGCACTCGATCGACATTTCCGAGTTCGTGCCGATCGAGTCCATCGATCCAGTCTTCTTCGACAAAACCTATTACCTCTCGCCCGACAAAGGCGCCGGCAAGCCGTACGGCCTGCTGTCGGAGGCGTTGAAGGAAGCGAAGCTCGTCGCCGTGGGTCGCTGGGCCACGCGCGGCAAGTCGTACATCGTGGCGCTGCGGCCAGTCGGCGATGTGCTCACCATGCAGCAGCTGCACTTCGCGGCGGACGTGCGTTCCTCGAACGAAGTGGAAGTGCCGAAGGCGGAGGTGAAGCCGGCGGAGCTCAAACTCGCGCGCCAACTCATCGATTCCCAGACCGTCGAGAAATTCGATCCCGCTTCGTACAAGGATGATTTGCGGGAGCGAATCCAGGCCGAGATCGACAAGAAAGTTCAAGGCCAGGAGATCTCGGTTTCCGAAGTGCAGCCGGAAGCCGCAGGTGGCAAGGTCATCGACCTGATGGAAGCGCTGCGCGCCAGCCTCGAGAAAACGGAATCGGCACGGACGTCGACCGCTCAGCTCGGCCCCCGCAAGGCCCCCAAGCGCGTCGAACAGCCTGCAAAGACGGCGCGCAAGGCCAGCCGGCGGTAACTCTATCGCTGGGGGTCGGGGATGCAGTCATACAGCGTGCGGGATGTCGAGCGCGTCCTGCGGCTGTCCCGCGGCACTATCCGCGGACTGATCCATGTCGGGTTCGTGAAACCCGCGCGCGGTGCCAAGCGCGAGTATCGGTTCTCGTTTCAGGACCTCATCGTGCTGCGCGCGGCCCGCGCGTTGATTCAAGCGAAGGTCTCGCGCCGGCGCATTCGCCGCTCGCTCGAAGACTTGCGCAAGCATTTGCCCGAAGAAGCGCCGTTGTCGGGGCTCAGCATTTGCGCGGTCGGCGATCGCGTGGTCGTGCGCGAGGGCAAGAATCACTTTCAGGTCGACGATGGGCAGTACGTGCTGGGGCTCGATGTCGAGATCGAGAACGGCGTGCTGCGCGTGGTGGAGGTCAAGGAGCCGGCGCCGGCCGAGCCGGTCGAAGATTGGTTCGAGAAAGCGCTCGAGCTCGAGAGCACCGATGCCGGCGCAGCGCTGAAGGCTTACGAACGCGCTGTCGAGACCGACGCGGAGAACGCGTCCGCGTGGATCAACTGGGGTCGCTTACTGCACGAGCAGGGCGCTACCAAAGAGGCGGAGCGCGTCTATCGACGCGCAGTGACGCAAGTCGGCACCGACTCGCTGCTGATGTTCAATTTCGGCGTGCTGCTCGAAGACCTGGGCCGCACGTCGCAGGCCGTCGATGCGTACGTGAGCGCCATCGGTGAGGACCCGAACCTCGCCGATTGCCACTACAACCTCGCGCGGTTGTACGACTCCCTCGGCAAGCCGCAGCAAGCCATTCGACATCTCGGCCAGTATCGACGCCTGGTGGCGAGCGAGCCTCGCTGACTCCGATGGCCGTTTGGGTGGGCACGTCCGGCTACAGCTACCCTGAGTGGCGCGGCAGCTTCTATCCCGAGAAATTCCCGACGACGAAGATGCTGCCGTACTACGCGGAGCGCTTTCCGACCGTCGAGATCAACAACACGCATTATCGGATGCCGAACGAGGAATTGGTCGCGGGCTGGGCTGCGCAGACGCCCGAGCGCTATCAGCTCACGTTGAAGGCGCCGAAGCGCATCACGCACGACACGCGGCTGAAGAATTGCGAGGATTCGACGCAACGATTCCTCGAAGTGGCGAACGCGCTGGGCGCGAAGCTCGGTGTGCTGTTGTTTCAGTTGCCGCCGTTCTTCAAGAAGGATATCGCTGTGTTCGATGCGTTCCTCGCAACGCTGCCGGCCGGCACGCGAGGCGCGTTCGAGTTCCGGCATCCTTCGTGGCTCGACGACGAGGTGTACGGGCGGCTCGCGGCGAAGAATCTGGCGCTATGCGTCGCCGATAGCGAGAAGTTTTCGACGCCCACCGAGATCACGGCGGACTACGCGTACTTCCGGTTGCGCGATGAGGGTTACCAGCGCGCGGACATCGAGGGATGGGCTCGGACGATTCAGCAGAAGACCGCGGCCTGTCGCGACGTGTACGTATACTTCAAGCACGAGGAAGAAGGCATCGGCCCGGAGTTCGCGCGGATTTTGATCGACGCGTTAGGGCTGCCGAAGCCCTGACCGTCACGCGGCTCAGGCACTGTTCGTGCTTCCCGCCTCCCATGCCGCGTCTCTCACGCCCAATAAAGATCATCATCGCCTGCGTGCTGCTCGCCGCCCTGGCGTGGGGCGTTGATTGGCAGGAGATGCCGGCGCACCTTGCGCGGCTCGACTGGGTACTGGGCGGCCTCGCCGTGCTGGTTGTAGTGCTGGAGATGCCGGTGAATGCGTGGAAGTGGTGGTGGTCGCTGCGCCTTCACGACTTGCGCTTCTCGTGGGTCTACCTGTTCCGCACGGGGTGCTTCGGCTTCTTCTTCAACAATTTCCTGCCCTCGGGCATCGGCGGCGACGTCTATCGCATCGTGCGCACCGCCGGCCGGGAGGGAGAGCGATCGCGGGCGGTTTCGGCAGTGCTCGTCGAGCGCATCGTCGGGCTCGCGGCGATGCTCTTCAACGGGTTGATCGGCGCTGTGCTGCTGATGCGGACGTACGACCTCGCACGGTGGTACGTGCACGTCGCGGCCGTCGGCTTGGTCGCGCTCGTCCTGTTCGCAGGAATGTTGTACTTCGGCGCGTTCGCGGGAGTGAAGCGCCGATTGCTGAGCATTCGATTTCTCGAGCCGGTGTGGGATAACTTGCGACGCATCGCGCGGCTGCGAGCAGAGTGGGCGCCGCTCATCGCAACCTCGTTTCTGTTTCAGCTTCTCGCGGCAGCGTGTTTGTATCTGTCGTTCGCTGGAACCGGCGCGACGATCAGCGTCGCGGCCGCGTTGCTGATCACCGCAGCGGCAGGCATTGCGTCGGTGCTCCCGATTTCGATCAGCGGTATCGGTGTCGTCGAGGGCTCGATCGCGGGGACGGCTGTGGCACTCGGTGTCGAGTACGACGCTGCAGTGCTCGCCGCGATCATCGTGCGGCTCGTGACGCTCCCCGTCAGCGCAGCGTGCGGGCTGCTATATCTGACCGAAAGCGATGCGCTCGCTCCGGGAAGTGCGCGCAAAACCAGCTGAGCACTCGCCTATGCGAACAGTAGCGCGCCGCGGCTGAGCAGATCCAACGGCTCGCTGGCGAAGGGCAGTAGCTTAGCGAGCCACCAATAGCCGCGGAGCACGCCAACTTCGACAGCCGGCCGCTGCGCATGCAAGGTGCGTGCGAGCCCGTCGCGCAGTGCCACCTTCGGTTCCCAGTCCAACACGCGCCGCGCGTGCGATGAATCGAACGCCGCATCGTTCGTGTAGAAATCCATCCGTCGCCGATACAGCGGCGGATTGATTTTGAACCGATTGCAAAGGTCCTCGGTGAGCGCCGCCAGGCCGAGCATCGGCCGCAAAGGCAGTCGCGGCCCGCAGCTGCGACGATTCGCCAAATGCGCCAGCGTCCGCAGCATCTCCCGCAGCGGTACGGCTTCGGGTCCCGCCACGATCATCTCTTCATTCGCCGCGCCCGGCTGAGTGCACGCGCGAAGGAACGCATCGGCGAGATCCGACACGTACACCATGTGACGGCGCCCTTCGCCCGCGCCGAACAGCGGAAAACGGCCGCGCGCCGCGCTACGGAACAACTTGAGCAGCCGCTCGTCGCGCGGTCCGTAGACTGCCGTCGGGCGCAGAATGACGTACTCCATACCGAGCGCTCGGGCGCCGCGACGAACCTCGTCCTCGGCCTCGACCTTACTACGCTCGTACGCGTTCCACGGCGACACGGGTTTCGACTCGTCGATCACGCCCGGCACGCGCTGGCCATAGATACCGGCGGTGCTGCAAAGAACGAAGCGCTGCACGCCGTGTGCGTGTGCAGCCGCGAGGAGGTTCGCCGTTCCCACGACGTTGACGCGTCGGAAATACGCTTCATCGATTCCGGCTTCGCGAAATGCGGCGGCGAAATGCACGACGCAATCGACGTCGTCCATCACCTGTCGCCAATCGGCGCCATCGAGAACATCGCCCGAAATCATCCGCGCACCAAGTCTGCGCAGGTGCACGTAAGTCGGGCGCTGATCCACTCGATCGCCGCGACACAAACCGACGACATCGTGCCCAGCCGCAAGGGCGTGCTCGACGAAGTGACTGCCGATGAATCCGCACGCACCGGTGACCAAGAGCTTCATGCGTTCTCCTGCTGAGCCGAAGCGCCGGGCCCAGCAGGAAGCATTCCCAGAGCTTGCGAATCAGTGTGCGAGACTTTGCGCGAGCGCTTGTCGAAGCGTGGCAGTGGGATCGTCCACGGCATCTTCGCTGCGCCATGCGACGAACCCATCGGGGCGCACGAGACACGCGCCGCGCGGCGAGACTCCATACAACTTTGTGAAGCGCGCGCCGGCGTCGTCGAAGTCCTTGCCGATGCACCACGCATCGAGATCGAGTCGTCCGTAGCTCGCGGCAGCAGTCGCCGCTCCGCGCATCCACGGCTCGCCGTCGGCGCCGACGAGCAGCAGGTAGTGTCCGGTCAAGTCGATAGTCGAAAGTCGCTTGCCGTTGCGTGTGAGCCAGAGGTGCGGCGCTCGCGATCCGGGCATGCCAAGTGTCGTGCGCGGATCGGCATGCGTACCTTGCGGCGAGCCGTACAAATAACCGAGCTCGATGTCGAAGTCATGCGCAAGCGGCTCCGTCTTCTGGCTCGACTGCAGCCACGGTGCCGTTCGCGCGACGTATCGCGAGAACGCTTGTTCGACGGTGAAGCGCGCTACGGGCTTGCGCTCACTCTCGTACGTGTCGAGCAAGCGAGGATGCGCGTACCCCTTCAGCACGGCCGCGAGCTTCCACGCGAGATTGTGTGCATCGTGAATACCGGTGTTGCCGCCGAATCCGCCATTCGGCGGCATGAGGTGCGCGGCGTCGCCCGCGATGAAGATGCGACCCTGTTGAAAGCGTTGCGCCACGTCCGCGACCGCGCGCCAGCGTGTGCAGCCGTCGATCGTCACCTTCAGATCGGGAACGCCGACGCCCGCGCGAATCAACTCGATGAGCCGTGCGTCGCTCACATCTGCAGCAGCATTCGCCGCGGCCTGCGGGTCCTGCTTCGGATCGCCGACGGTGTTCACCGCGAGAAAGCCGGCCTGCGCTGCGCGATCCATGCGGAAGAATCCGCCGAGCACGGGATTGTTGACGTAGATGATGCTCCACGCGTGATCCGCGATCCAAGGCGACAGATCCGCAGTGAAATAGATCGTCAGCGAATTGGAGAACGCGCCGCGGCCCTCATAGCCGATGCCGAGAGAGTCGCGCACTCTCGAGTGCACACCGTCGGCAGCGATCAGATACTTGCCGCGCAGCTCGCGTTCTGCGCCACCGCCGACGTTCTTCACCGTGACGGTGACGCCCTGCGCATCCTGCTGCACGCTGACGATTTCCGTGCCTTGCATGACGGTCGCGGCCGCTTGGCGCGCGCGCTCGCGCAGAATGGGCTCGAGACTCGGTTGATTCAGAAACAAGCGCCGGCACGGGCTCACCGCGTCCACACCCTCGTTCAGATTGGGAATGATGTCGGCGAGCTTGCGCCCGGCCACCGCATCCATCGCGATGATCGCGCCTTCGGGCACGAAGTCCTTCTCGGACGCTTCGCGCACGCGAGTCTCGATGCCGACCGAGCGGAACATCTCGAGCGTGCGCATGTGAAAGAACGCGGCGCGCGGCAGCGGCGAGCTCACTTTCAGGCGCTCGATCGCCACCGACGCAATGCCCTGGTGGGCGAGGAACGTTGCGGCCGACAAGCCGACCATGCCGCCGCCCGCGATCAGCACCGGCACGTCGTCCGCCGCCGGGACTTCTCCTTCGACGCTCATTGCCCGCCCCCTCGACTCACGTATCGCGAATGCCGATCACGAGCGCCGCCCGATAGCCCGTGCTATCCGGCGCCACGTCGCAGAATGCACCGCCGTTGCGGCCGGTGCGCGCATACATGTCGGTCTCATTGTACGTGTCGCGGTTGCGGGTGCGCGCGACGTAGGCTTGCGAGCCGGCGAATACGTGGTCGCTGACGGTGTCCGGAAAAAAGATCTGGCTCACCGCGACTTCGCGCGGCTGCAGGAACACCTTGAAATGCACGTGTGGCGTGCGGCCGTAGTACCAGCTCGGGTAGACCGTGCGGAAACGCGTGAGCCCATCGCGGTCGGTCAGCTGTGTGCCGCGCAGAAAAGTCCGGCCGCTCGCCGATTGCTCGGGCGCAGCACCGACGCCGCGCTGCCCTTCATAGCCGGAGTAGATGCCACGTGCATTGGAGTGCCACACATCGACGCGTGCGTTGCGAATGGCGGAGCAGCCGTTCACCGTCACGATGCGCAATTCGAGCGTCAGCGGCACGCCCGGCTGATGATCCGTGATATCGGAGCGGATCAGCTTCGGATCGAAGTAGTAGGGGCCTTCGCTCGTCACCGGCGTGAGTACGCAACTCGTCGTGCCCGCCGCGGCGTCGGCAGCGAGCCCTCGCGTGCCGAGCGCGCCGGCGAACGACACGCTCATACCCGCGAGGAGGTCGCGACGATTCAATTTGCGCTGTAGCCGCGCGCGTCGAGACAGGCGATCAGCGCACGCCGGTAATCATCGTCGGCCGTCGGTGACGATTGGGTTTCGGGCGTTGCCGTCGTGGGATCGTAGCCCGTTTGCGAGACCGCCCACTGATGGCATTCGTAGCGATCGGTCGACGTCTGTTCTTCCGACTGCCCATTGCGCGGGTAAACGTAGACGCTGGCCGAGCCACCAGTCCCGCTGGACTGTTCAACCGCGGCTCTGCCGGATGCCTCGGAGGCGGGCACCGCGGCGGGCGGCGGATCCGTCACGACGTAGCCGTAACGCGCGGGGCTCCAGGTGTAATAGATGCTGTTGTAGTAGTAGTACGGCACGCCGCCGTAATAGAAGGTCGAGCAGCCGATGGGCAGCACGGGCCAGAAGGTGACGAAGCTCGACCGATAATAGGTGTGCGGCCAGAAGGCGCCGTTCCAATAGCCGCCGTGCCAATGCCGATGCGGGCCGAAACCCGGTCGATACGCGAATCCGGGGCGCGACACGAAGTTGCGGCCGCTATCGAACCCGGGGCGATGATTGAAGCCCGCCCGATCGTTGACGCTCGGACGATTGAAGTCCGGACGTGTGTTGAAGCCCGGGCGCCGGAAGGTGTCCGCGCTGCCCGGCCGATCGGCGCCGCGGTTGACCTCGGGTCGCGTCGTGAAGCTGGGGCGATCACCGCGGTTGAAGCTCGAGCGGTCGTTGAAGTTGCGGCTCACACCGAGGTCGGGGCGCGTCGTCGTGAAGCCAGGCCGCGAGCCCGGCGAGTAGCCCGGGCGCGTGGCATCCGGAATGCGCACTCCCGTGTACGGCCGATTGAAACCGGAGAGGCCGCCGTTGAAGTTGGACCGCGCGCTTGGCGCCGTGCGCATCGAGCCGCCGTAGTTGCGGCCCGAGCTGAAGTTGCCGCCTCGGGACTCGCCGCCGCTGCGGAAGCTGCCGCCGCTTCTGAAATTTCCGCCGCCGCCGGCACTGAAATTTCCGCCGCGCGGCGCGGAGAACGAGCGATTGGCGCCGCCACCGCCGCCGCCCTCGTGCGAGAAGGAGCGTCCGCCTTGATGTCCGCCGGCAAAGGAGCCGCCGCCACCGTGACCGCGGCCGTCGGCCAGCGCAACGGAGCCCGCGATCAGACTCGCCGCCGCAGCGGCCAGCCCCGTCGAAAGCCGTCGAGAGTGAGTATTCATAGGCGTGAAATTGGGCGTGAAATTGCGGCTGAAAAGGGCACGTACATTTCGTTGCAAAAGCATTAGACGCCCAACCTCATCGACTGTTCAAGCCGCGCACCTCGCGGTCAGGCCCGACCGCGCGCAGGCGTGTCGCTCAGCGCCGTCGGCGCGCGCGAACTCATTGTTTTGGCTACACCGGGTTTGCAACTTGACCGGTACTCGAAGCATGTATATAGCCGTTGAGTTATAGAACCGTGGAGTTTCCAATGAGTCCCGCCGCCACCCTCGACGCCACGTTTGCCGCGCTCGCCGACCCCACGCGGCGCGCGATCCTCGCGCGGCTCGCGGCGGGCGAGGCCTCGGTGAACGAGCTCGCCGCGCCGTTCGAAATGAGCCAACCGGCGATCTCGAAGCACCTGAAGGTGCTCGAGCGCGCCGGCCTCGTGAGCCGCGGACGCGAGGCGCAGCGCCGGCCGTGTCGTCTCGAAGCGCAGCCGTTCGCGGAGGCGCACGCCTGGCTCGAGCGCTACCGGCAGTTCTGGGAACAGAGCTTCCAGCGCCTCGATGGGTTGCTCGAGGAAATGAAGTCGCAGGCGAAGACGCCGCCGAAGAAACGGGCCCGCAGCAAACGAGGAGAGTCCCGATGAAGAACACCGGCGCCTTGCAAGTCACCACCCCGAGCGACCACGAGATTCGCCTCACCCGCGTGCTCGATGCGCCTCGTCAGATGGTGTGGGATACGTTCACGAAGCCCGCGCTGATGAAAACGCTGGTTCGGGCCGCGCGGCTGGTCGATGGCGGAATGCACGATCGATCTGCGCGTCGGCGGCGGTTGGCGCCTCATCCTGCAGGGGCCGCACGGCAAGAAGATGGGCATGCGCGGCGCAGCTGTTGGCGGACACGAGAGCCTAACCAAAGCGCCCGGTCACATAGTCGTCGGTACGGCGATCGCGCGGCGCCGTGAAGATGCTCTGCGTGGGGCCGACCTCGACGAGCCGACCGAGGTACATGAACGCGGTCGTGTCGGAGATGCGCGCCGCCTGCTGCAGATTGTGAGTGACGATCACGATGCAAAAGCGGTTGCAGAGCGTGAGCAGCGTCTCTTCGATGCGCAGCGTGGAGATGGGATCGAGCGCCGCAGTCGGTTCGTCGAACAGGATCACCTCCGGCCGGACGGCAATCGTGCGCGCGATACACAAGCGCTGTTGCTGACCGCCGGAGAGCCCGCGCCCGTCCTCATCGAGCTTGTCTTTCACCTCGTCCCAGAGCGCCGCGTCGCGCAGCGCCTGCTCGACGCGCTCCGCGACTTCCACGCGCGGCAAGCGTTGCGCGAGCCGAATGCCGAACGCCACGTTATCGAACACCGACATGGGAAAGGGCGTGGGCTTCTGAAAGACCATGCCGACACGAAACCGCAAGCTCGCGATATCGATGCGCGACTCGAGGATGTCGTTGCCGTCGAGCAGCACTTCGCCGGTCGCGCGATGCCCAGGGTAGAGCGCGTACATGCGGTTCAGCACGCGCAGGAGCGTCGACTTGCCGCACCCCGATGGTCCGATGAACGCCGTGATGCTGCGATCGGCGAGCGATAGGTTGACGTCCGCGAGCGCACGCTGCTCGCCATAGAAGAAGTCGAGATGCCGAATGTCGATCTTGTTCATGGCTTGCGCTGCCGTTGCATGGCCGAGACGATCATGCGCGCGACGATGCTGAGCACGAGAATCGCGAGGGTGATGGTCAGCGCGCCCGACCACGCGAGCTGCTGCCATTCCGGATAAGGACTCAGCGCGAACTGGAAGATCACGACAGGCAGATTCGCCATCGGCGCATCGAGGTTCGTGCTCCAGAACTGATTGTTGAGCGCAGTGAAGAGGAGCGGAGCGGTTTCGCCGCTGATGCGCGCAATTGCGAGCAACAGGCCCGTGAGGATGCCGCTGCGTGCGGCGGGGTAGATCACGTTCGTGATCGTGCGCCACGGATGCACGCCGAGTGCGGTCGATGCGTCCTTCATACCCTGCGGCACCAATCTCAACATGTCCTCGGTGGTGCGCACCGTCACGGGAATTGCGATGACGCCCAACGCAACGGCGCCTGCCAGTGCAGAGAAGTGACCCATGCGGATCACCAGTGCCTCGTACGTGAAGAGCCCGATGATGATCGACGGTGCGCTCAGCAGCACATCGTTGACGAATCGGACGACGACGCTGAGCTTCGCCGCGCGCCCGTATTCGGCGAGGTAAGTGCCCGCCAGAATCCCGATCGGCGCGCCGATCGCGATGCCCAGCAGCGTCATCACGAGACTGCCGTACAGCGCGTTGAGCAGCCCGCCGGCGCTGCCGGGCGGCGGCGTCATCTCGGTGAAGAGCGAGAGCGAAACACCCGCGAGCCCTTTGCTGATCAGCGTCCAGAGAATCGTGCCGAGACACACGAGTCCCAGGAGGGTCGCCGCGCCGGAGAGAGCCAGCGCGATCACACTGGTCGCCTTGCGTCTTTGTAGCCGGTTCATGCGGAAGAGAGCGCCTTGCGATTCAATCGCAGCAGCATCACTCGCGCAGCGGCGATGACCGCGAAGGTAATTACGAACAACAACACGCCGAGCGCGACCAGCGACGATGTGTACAGGTCGCCGACCGCCTCGGTGAATTCGTTGGCGATGGACGCCGAGATCGTCGTGCCCGGCGCGAGCAGCGACGCGTTCATGCGATGGGCGTTGCCGATGACGAACGTGACTGCCATCGTTTCCCCGAGCGCGCGCCCGAGCCCGAGCATCACGCCGCCGACGACGCCGGCGCGTGAGTGCGGCACGACGACTTTCGAGATGACTTCCCACGTGGTCGCGCCGAGACCGTACGCCGATTCTTTGAGCACGTCGGGCACCGTCTCGAAGACGTCGCGCATGACAGCGGAGATGAACGGCAGCACCATGATCGCCAGCACGAGCCCCGCCGTCAGAATGCCGATGCCGAACGGCGGCCCCTGAAACAACTTGCCGAGCAGCGGAATCGGTCCGATGTGTTCGATCAACCACGGCTGCACGTGCTGCTGGAGCAGCGGCGATAGCACGAACAATCCCCAAATGCCGAAGATGATGCTCGGCACGGCCGCGAGCAGCTCGATCGCGATGCCCACGGGCCGCTTCAGCCACGCAGGCGCGAGCTCCGTGAGAAAGATTGCGACTCCGAAGCTCACCGGCACGGCGATCAGCATCGCGATCAACGATGTGACGAGCGTTCCGTAAATCGCCGCGAGCGCGCCGAACTTCTCCGTCACCGGATTCCAGATTGCCTTCGTGAGGAATTCCAGCTTGAACTGCGAGAGCGCCGGCCAGCTGCCCTTCACGAGCGCGAGCACCACGCCTCCCAACAGCAGCAACACCAGCACCGCCGCGATGAAGGTCGCCGCGCGGAAGATCCGCTCGGCGACCCGTTCGCGTCCTGCTCGCTGTGCAGCGTCGCGCAGCCTTATCGCGTCATCCATCGATCAGTTCATCGCCAGCGCGGCCGCGGGGACGCCCTTGATCTGCGACTTCCACGTGGCGCGCACCTGCTCGATCAGCGCCTTCGGCAGCGGCACGTAGTCGAGCTGGCTCGCCATGTCCGCCCCGTTCTTGTACGACCAGTTGAAGAACTTCAACGCTTCGGCGGCGGCCGCCGGATCCGCCGGCTGCGCGTGAATCAAGATGAAGCTCGCGCCCGTGATCGGCCAACTCGCCGCGCCCGGCTGATCCGTGAGGATCAGGTAATAGCCCTCGGCATGCTTCCAGTCCGCGTTCGCGGCGGCCGCTTGGAACGCTTCGGCCTGCGGCGCAACGGTCTTGCCGGCCTTGTTCACCATGAGCGCATTCGCCATCTTGTTCTGCTTGGCATAGGCGTACTCGACGTAGCCGATCGCGCCCTGGGTCTGCGCGGTCATGTTGGCGACGCCTTCGTTGCCCTTCGCGCCGATACCCGCCGGCCACTGCACCGATGTCGCCGCACCGATCGAATCCTTGAACTTCGGGCTCGCCTTCGAGAGGTAGTCCGTGAACAGGAAGTTCGTGCCCGAGCCGTCCGAGCGATACACCGGCGCGATCGCCACATCCGGCAGCGTCACCTTCGGATTCAGCTTCTTGATCCTCGGGTCGCTCCACTTCGCGATTTCGCCCATGTAGATGCTTGCGAGCGTCGCCCCGTCGAGCGTGAGCTGGCCGGGACCGACGCCCTTGACGTTCACGACGGGCACGACGCCGCCGATGATCATCGGAAACTGCACGAGACCCTGCGCCTTCAGCTCCTCGGGCTTCAGCGGCATGTCGGACGCGCCGAACGTCACCGTCTTCGCTTCGATCTGCTTGATGCCGGCGCCCGAGCCGATCGACTGATAGTTGAGACCGACGCCCGTCTGCTTCTTGTAGGCGTCCGCCCACTTCGAATAGACGGGATACGGGAACGTCGCACCGGCGCCGGAAATATCCGTGGCCTGCGCGACGGCGCACACGGCCAACGCGGCGGTCGCCGCCAGCAGTGTCCGCCTGAAAGAGAGCATGGTCATATCGCCTCCTGAGTGGTTGTCATGGGTCTTCAGAACTGCACCTGGCCCCAAACGCCGAATTCCCTGTACTTGCCTTCATCGAGACCGCCGATCACGCCGTTCGCGGTATTGATCGTGCTGGTGGCCGGTGTGATGCCGCCGTCGACTTTTTCGTACTTGTAGACGAACGCGACGTCGATGTTCTTGCGCGGGTGGCTCGCGAGGCCGACGTCGAAGTAGCGGTCCTTCAAATCCGGGCTCAGCGTCTTGCTCGGCTTCGCTGCGTCCGCGCGGCCGAACACACCCCATTGCGGGTTGAAGTTGTACGAGGCCCAGACGGAGGCGCCGTCGCCTTCGTCTTCCGCGACGGTGGTGACGTTGTTCCAGTTCTTGATGTGAAAATACTCGCCGCCGACACGCAGTCCTTCGTGCACGTACGCGGCGAGCGCGTCATAGCGCTCCGCGGAGTGCTGCGATGGAGTGGTGCTGTTGGTGACGTCCTTGCCGAGCTTGCCGTTGTAGCCGCCGAGGGCGAGCGTCAGGCCTGGGACCGGGACGAAGCCGACGCGGCCTTCGACATCCATGCTGTTCGTGCGCGTCGGGTTCTTGTAGCCGGCGCCGTTCACCACCGACAGCGCGTAATTCACCATGCCGTCGGAGGCCTTGCCGAGGGCGTGCACGCCCCAGTCCGCGGAGGTGCCGAACTTGAGACGATCGACGATCACGTTCTCGACGTAACGATAGCCGTAGAGGTCCTCGACGAACGGCACCCACGGCAGATCGGCCGAGCCGGCGCGCGCGACGAACGCATCCGAGAGCTTGGCTTGCACGTAGGCCTTCTTGATGAAGACCTGCGTCTCGCTGTCGTTGCTCACGTAGTTGAAGTCCGTCGTGATGTTCGCGGACCAGATGTCGTCGAAGTTGTGCGTGACGCCGAGGTAGAAGCGTTTCACGTCGAGTCCGGTGCCGTTGGCGGCGGAATCGACGCCGTCGTTCTGCAGGTCGAGGTGCGTCAGGTCGACGAACATCTTGCCGCTGATCGTCGTCGACTCGTCCGCGGCGAGCGCAGGGGCAGCTGCGAGCGCGCCGAGCAGCGTGACGGCACAGGGAACGACGTAGGGGGATTTGAACATCAGGAGCTCCGCGTAGTGGGGTTAGAGGTGGGCGCCTCGTGACGCGCCACCTGTTCTGCACGACGCCAATCCATGGCCGCCGGGCGATCGCTCAAGCGATAGCCGCGGCGATTGATGGTTTGTAGAAAGCCGGCACAACCGAGCTGCGCCAACGCTCGCCGCAAGCGGCACACGCTCACGTCCACCGTTCTCGCGGTGACGTTCGAGCGGCCGCCCCAGATTCGAAACAGCAGCACGTCGCGCGGAATCACTTCATGCGCGTGCGCCATGAAGAATCGCAGGACGTCGGCCTCGGTCGGGCTCAGCGGCGTTGCGCGCTGGCCGCGACGAACGACGCAGCGCTCTTCATCGAAGCGCAAGCCGCCGAGCGGCGCGCTCTGACCGGCCGTGCTCCGCTCGTGTGCAGCGGCACCGACTCGGGCGACGAACTCCTCGGGCGAGATCGGATGCGTGATGAAGTCGTCCACGCCGCAGTCGCGCGCATGCTTCACGTCGCTTCGGCGCCCGCGTTCCACGAACAGGGCGACGGGCAACTCGCTCGTCTCAGCCGAATTGCGCAACCCTTGCACGAAGTCCTGCGCGCCCCCATCGAGCAGGGCGACACAGATCAGCAGCAGGTTCGGGCAGCGACGCGCGATTTGCAGTCGGGCGCTTGGCGGGTCCGAGGCTTCTGCGACGGCGAATCCCGCGCAGCGCAGCCCGAATGCATGTTGCTGTCTGCGCGAGGCGTTGGCGTCGACGATGAGGATGCGTTTGGCTGACACGGGCGCGCATTAGAAAAATCGCGCATTGCAGTGGTGTGTCAGCGCCGATTAAGAATAATTAATAGGGACGTGTGCTCGGGCGCGACGGCGCGTACAGTTCGTCATAGTCACTGCAAAGGAGACACGACATGAAGCGGACTGCGCTCGCGATATTGGGATTGCTCGTGCAGATCACGGCATGCGAAGCGGATCCCGCGCTCGTCGTGCCTCCACCTGCAGTCGACAATCCGAAGATTTCTTCAGATTCGCTGCAGACCGCGGTGCTTGCAGGCGGATGCTTTTGGGGCACGCAAGGTGTGTTCGAGCATCTGCACGGCGTGCGTCGAGTCGTGTCGGGCTACGCGGGCGGCGAGAAGAGTACGGCGGAGTACGAAACCGTGAGCACCGGTCGCACCGGTCACGCGGAGTCCGTGCAGATCACGTTCGATCCGCAGCAGGTGTCGTACGGTCAGATTCTGCAAGTCTTCTTTTCAGTGGCGCATGATCCCACGCAACTGAATCGCCAGGGGCCCGACACCGGCCCCCAGTATCGCTCGGCGATTTTCTACGCCGACGACACGCAGAAGAAGATCGCCGAAGCGTACATCGCGCAGCTCCAGAAGACGGGCGCGTTTCGCAAGCCCATCGTCACGCGCGTCGATCCGCTGCGAGGCTTCTATCCGGCGGAGGCGTACCACCAGGATTTCTTGCTGCGCAATCCCTCCGATCCCTACATCGTGTTCAACGATCTGCCGAAGATTCGAAGCTTCCAGAAGGCGCTGCCGCCGCTCTATGTGGAGAAGCCCGTGACGGTGCAGTAGTGCCGAGGTGCACGATCGTCCCGAGAATCGCCATCGCCCACACGATGACCGGGCTCGACGGCAAGTCGAGCAGCGCCGATAGCGCGAGGCCCACTGCGTAGCTCGCGAGGGCGAGAGCGTACCCGATCGCGAGTTGGTGCTTCGCCTGATAGCGATACGTCGCGATCGCCGGAATGATCAAGCTCGTGAACACGAGATACACGCCGACGAGCTGCACGGACATCGTCACCATGAAGGCAAAGAGCACGTAGAAGCCGATGCGGCCGAGCCGCTGGCGCCACTTGAACCACGCGACGAGGAAGATCGCGGTGAGCACCCCCGCGCGCACGAGCTGCGACGGCGAGACCCACAGGATCTGTCCGGCGAGCAGGTCTTTGAGATCTTCGCCGCCATGCGGATCGTTCGCGAGCAACAGAATCTGTGCCGTCGATGCGAGCACGAACAGCACGCCGATCAGCGCCTCTTGCGCTTCCGGACGCTTGCGTTCGGTCCAGGTGAGCAGCAGCGCGCCGAGCAGCGCGGCGCCGACGGCCGCGACTTGCGTGATCCAGCCTTCGGCGCCGAACCCGACGGAGTGCGCGGCAATCACGCCGAGCCCGGCGACCTGCGCGATCGCGAGATCGATGAACACGATGCCGCGCGAGAGCACTTGCTGTCCGAGCGGCACGTGCGAGAGCACGACGAGCAGTCCCGCGATCAGCGCGGGCCAGAGGATGCTGAGTTGGGTCGTAAAGGCGCTCATTTCATCGCTCCGAGCAGGCGCGTGATGGTGTCGTCGAAGAGGCTGTAGAGGTCCTTCGCCGCAGGCGTCCCGCCCACCGTGTAGGGCAGGAGCGCGACCGGCGCGTGCACGCGTTGCGACAACCAGTCCGCCGCCTTGGGATCGTTGTACGCATTGCGCAGGATCATCTGCGGCGGCGTGGCGGCGAGCTTGGTGACGAGCTGGGCGAGATAGCCCGCGCTCGGCGGCACGCCGGGTTTCGGCTCGATCGTCGCGAGCTCCTTCAACCCGAGCCAGTGGTTCAGGTATACCTGATCGCGATGGATCATCACGATGCCGACGCCTTTCAGCGGCGCGGCCTGCGCTTCCCAGCGCGCGATCGCCGCTTTCCACTTCGCTTGGAAGTCTGCGCCGCGCGACTGGTAGAGCGCGGCATTTGCGCCGTCGAGTTGCGCGAGACGTGCGCTGAGCGCTGTCGCCACCGCCGCGATGTTGTGCGGATCGAGGTGCGCGTGCGGATTGCCGAGCGGATGAATGTCACCCATCGAGCGATCCACGCTCGACGGAATCTCCAGCAGCCGGAACTGTTGGTTCGCCTCGAAGTAGCCCGGGCTGCCCGGCTGAATCTTGCCGTTGCCGGACTCCTGCAAGAGCACGGGCAACCAACCGATCTCGAGCTCCGCGCCCGCGGCGACGACGAGATCGGCGGAACGCGCCCGCGCGACGAGACTCGGCTTGGCGTCGATACGGTGGGGGTCCTGGAACGCGTTGGTGGCGACATAGACGTTCACTTTGTCGCCGCCGAGCTCGGTGGTGAGCGCGCCCCACTCGGGGGTGGTTGCGAGCACTCGGAGCGCCGCGTGCGCGGGCAGCGTCGCGATGGCGAACGCGAGCAATGCGATGAGACGGATCATGCTGGTGAGCTCCTAAAACTTGTGAGCGCCATGAGCGCCGATGCCATAGAGGTATTGAATGAGGAACTGGCGGTCGCGCTGGTCGAGGCGCGCGTCGTCCCACGCGTACTGCGCGCGCAGACGCGAGAACTCGCTCGGGCTCCAATCGACCATCAGCGTTACGCGGTCCGGCGAATTCGCGAGCAATGTCGGAAATTCGTTGCGCGTGAGCAGGCCGGACGCCACGGTGCCGATGTGCGGATCGCCGGAGTCCATCGAGTCGTAGCGCAGACCCACGCGCCAACGCGGGCGGAAGAGGTACACGCTCTGCACATACCAGCCCGATTGGCTGCTGCGATAGTCGCCGCCGATGTTCGCGCCCGTCGTGTCGAACGCGAGCTGGCCGTCCTCGGTGCGATGGAGGTACTCGGCCTGCAGCTTCAACTGGCGATTCACGGCATCGCCGTGCGGGGCCCATTTCATGATCGCGTCGAGGCCCCACGTGCGGGAAGTGCCGGTGAACGCATTGACGACCGGCACGCCGAACGCGTCGGTGTCTTCGTATGCACGGTCGTCGGCTTTGTCGTCGAGCCAGGAAACGCCGGTGCGCCAGCTCGTGGAGTCGCCGACGTCGCCGCCGACGTGCGCGAATAGCGTCGTCGCGTTGCGGCCGTTCCGATTCCGATGCGTCCCCGGGAAGGCGCCGCCGTTGCCCGCTTCGGCGCCCAGCTCGATGAACGTATCGGTCGGTGCGAGCCACTTCGCCTGCAGACCGTCTTGCGTCAGTTGGCCGCCGAAGAAGGCTTGATAGACGAGCGGCTGATCGACGAAGTCCCACGCGTGCGCGTGAATTTCGTTGAGATAACCGAGGCCGGAGAAGAAGCGGCCGCCCTTCACAGTGAAGCCGTCACGCAGGGCGAGCGTGCGGAAATAGGCTTCTTCGACGGCGATTTCGTTGTCGCTCGTGACGGAGGCGGTGACGTTGGCGAAGAAGTAGGGATCGACGTTCGCTGCGACCGTGAGCTCGGATTCGCCGAGATTGAAGCTGCGCTCGCCGGGGCCGACCTCGCCGCCGCTCGGGATGAAGCCGGCGATGCGGTAGGTATTCGGGTCTTGCGAGAGATGGCCGTAGTTGCCGGCGAGAATCATCGAGATCGCCGGGTTGAAGGCGGACTGACCGCCGCGCGCTCCGCCACTGCTTGGGCCGGCGCCGGAGTAGTCGGGAGCCGCTGGAGTCGGCGGCGATTGTGCAAACCCCGCGGCCGCGGCCTCCGCTTGAAGCGCAGCGACCGACTCCGATGCGCCGCCTGCAGCCGGCACCGCTGTTTCACCCGCGCCTGTAGCGGCGGGAGGCCGCTCACTCTGCGCCGCGGCCGCAGGCGCTTGGTTTGCCGCAGCGGGCGCAGCGCGATCCGCGCGCGGAGTGCCCGCCTCCAACTGCGAAATCCGCGCCTCGAGTGAGGCGACTGTCTGTGCGTAGTCGCTCTTCAGCGCCTCGATTTCAGCGCGCAACGCCGCCACGTCATCTGCGGCGAGCGCCGCAACGGGCATCGCGGCCCCGAACATCATCACCAACACGGCCGCCCACGGTCTCGTGTTCAACATGAGTTGTGCTCCCCAAAGACGGATACGAGCGCGCCCCCGCGAGGACGCGCGTAGTCATCGTTCAGAGGAGCTCAGGGGGTGCGCGCGATCGAAACGCGTAGTGGTGGGAGGACTCGAAGCAGGGCGCGGCCAGCGCGACGACGACCGCCGCGATGTCCGCCGCAAAAACGATACACGGCAGAGCAGGGCTGCCGGCCGCGCTGAGCAGCGGTGCCCCCGCGAGGCATTCGCCGCAGAGCTGCCCGACGGTACCGTTGAAATCCGAGCGCTCGGTGCCGGCGGCGAGGTGTGAATAGACGTGGGCCTGCGCCGCGCTCTGCGCAACCAGCAGCGCCAGCGCCAGAAGGAGCTGGGCCACGAGGGAGCGACGCAGTCGTTTCGTCATCACGAGGCCCGGCAGTATGCGGCATCGCCCCCGCCAGCCGCTAGAATTGCTGCGGCAACCCGCCGTTCCTGGAAGCTTGGCCATTGAGCGTAAAAGAGAAAAAGCTCGCCTCGGTGCAGGCGGAAATCGCCCGCGAGCGCGCCGAATCCCTGGCGCGAGGCTCGCAACGCCTGCGCGCCGCGCTGACGACCCTGCGCAACTGCGACACAGGCATCCGCGGAGTCAAGCCGCGCGCGCAGCTCGTATCGGAAGCCTCCGAGGCCTGTCTCGCGCTGCTCGTGCAGCGTGAAGTGCTGGGTCTCGGGCGCAAGGACGCCGAGGCCCTGCGCAAGGAGCTCGAGATTCCCGAAGATGTCTGGAACGCGATGGGCGCGCGCCGCGCGAGCTAATCGAGCGGCGGCAAGACGTGCTGTCCGTCCGCCCCGAGCGGCAGATCGCGCACCCATCTCACGGCCCACGTGGGCAGCGCCCCATAGAGATGGGGAAACAACGTGCCCCGGCGCGAGGCTTCCCAGCGCAACGCGTCGCCGAGGAGTTGCGGATCGGCGGCAATCACCACGAGTTCGGACTGCCCGGCGCGGTGCCGGCGCGCGCTCTCGGCAAGTTGTTCCGCAGTCGAAAAGTGAATGAAGCCGTCCGCCGCGTCCTGCGATGAGCCGCGATACGAACCGGACGCGCGCGCGGCACCCCACTCCTCACGACGGCACATGTGATAGATCAGTTTCGCTGGTGACATCGATCGCACCGTTGTGGCAGCTAGCGCTGCCGGTCTCGGAAGACTGCCGAATTATGCGAGATTCCGCGGCCCTGCTGAACCCGCGGCTGCCGCACCCGGTACTCAGGGGTTTCCTCGGAAGTCCCGCAATGGATGAATTGAAAGCCCTTCTGCAGCGAGCGCGCGACGGCGACGAAGATGCGCGCGCCAGGCTCTTCGCGGTGGCGTACGAAGAGCTGCGTTCGCGCGCGCGCGGGCAACTACGGGACGGCGGGCGCAACACATTTTTGAACACGACCGTGCTCGTGCACGAAAGCTATCTGCGTTTTTTGCAGGCGGGCCAGCTTTCCGGCGCCGAGCGCGGCTACTTCTTCTCGTATGCCGCGCAGGTCATGCGCTCGGTGATCGTCGATTTCGCCAGACAGCGACAGGCGCAACGGCGCGGCGGCGATGCCATCCATGTGTCGCTCACCACGCAATTCGCCGAGGAACTGGTGGCGGGCGACGATCAAGTCGTGCGCATCAACGACGCGCTCGAAGCCCTGCAAAGAGTGGACGATCGCCTCGTGCGCGTCGTGGAGATGCGCTACTTCGCGGGCATGACCGAGACCGAAATCGCGAGCGCGCTCGGCGTCACCGACCGGACCGTCCGCCGCGATTGGCAGAAAGCGCGACTCCTGCTGGCCGAAACACTCCGCTGAGCGCACCGCCGGCGCGCGAGCGCGCGTTCGTGCGCCGTGTTTGTCCGGATTCACGAGTGTTCCGCGTCCGGGTTGGGCGAAGTCGCACACCCCATTCAGGAGTCTTTTCATGACGGATCGGATCCATGTCTCGCAGCCGAGCCCGAGATGAACCAGAAGACGCTGTTCGTGAACTCAGGATATGACTTGGCGGGAGGCGCGCCCATCCGGACCCGGATCCGGCGCTCGTCAACGGCACGGGCACCGCGGCCTTCTCGGGCTACTCGCCCTTCGGGCGTTCGGGCCGCGTCCTCTATAGCCGAGTGATCTCGACTTCTAAACGGGAGATGCATCGTGCAGGTGGATCCGGAAGAGTGGGCGACGCTTTCGAGATTGCTGGACGAGGCATTGGACATCGAGTGCGAGGCGCGCGAGCGATGGCTGGAAGGGCTGTCGCCCGCGCACGCCGACTACAAGGACAAGTTGCGCGCGCTGCTCCGGCACGATGTCGGCACCGAAACGCGCGGATTCCGCGACGTGCTTCCGAATCTGGTGGAGCCGCGCGAAGCACCGTCGTTTCCCATCGTCACGCCGGGCACGATGGTCGGCCCCTATGTGGTCGAGGCCGAGATCGGTCGCGGCGGCATGGGCGTCGTGTGGCGCGCGCGGCGCAGTGACGGCGGCATCAAGCGGCCGGTCGCTCTGAAGCTGCCGCATGCGGGGTTGTATGGCCACGATCCCATCGAACGTTTCGAGAGCGAGCGCGACATTCTTGCGGAGCTGGCGCATCCGAACATCGCGCGCCTCTACGACGCCGGAGTCGCGGCGAATGGTCAGCCGTATCTTGCGCTCGAGTACGTAGCGGGCGTGCCGCTCACCGAGTACTGCGATCAGCATCAGCTCGCTGTCGAGCAGCGGTTGCGCCTGTTTCAACAGGTGTTGCGGGCCGTGCAGTACGCGCACGGCCGTCTCGTCATTCATCGCGATCTGAAACCGACGAACGTGATCGTCGGGCCGGACGGGCGCGCGATGCTGTTGGACTTCGGCATCGCGAAGCTCATCGCCAGCGAATCGGTCGAGAGCAAGAGCCGCCTCGCGCAGGTCGCCGCGCTCACGCCGGACTATGCTTCGCCCGAGCAGATCCTCGGCCGTCCCATGACGATCGCCTCGGATGTCTACTCACTGGGCGTGCTGCTATTCGAGCTGCTCACCGGCGAGCGCCCTTATCGACTGCGATGCGCGGGGCGCGGCGCGCTCGACGAAGCGATTCTGAGCATCGAACCGCCGCGGCCCAGTGAGTCCGTTCCGAGCGACGCGGCAGCACGCGCCCGCAACTCGACGACGCAGGCGCTGATCCGCACGCTCCGCGGCGATCTCGACGCCATCGTGTTGCATGCGCTGAAGGAGACGCCGGAGGAACGCTACTCCACTGCCGACGCGCTCCTGCACGACATCGATCAGTACTTGCGTGCCGCGCCCGTCACCGTGCGGGCGGATAGCGGCGTCTATCGGGCCTGCAAGCTGATAGGACGCAACAAGCTATCGGTCGCGGTCGGCGCGCTGGCAATCGCCGCATTGTTCGTGGCGGCCGCATTCGCGATGTGGCAAGCGCGCGCGGCCCAAGCCGAGCGGGATCGCGCGCTCGCGCTGTCGTCGCGCAATCAAGCGGTGGCCGAGTTTTTGAACTTCCTCATCACCGAGGCCGGCGGCGCGGGCAAGCCCGTGACGGTGGGCGACATGCTCGCGCACAGTGAGACGCTGGCGAACACGGAATTTCGCGATCGTCCCGAGCACCGCGCGGCGGTGCTCGACTTGCTCGGCAGCTACTATCACACCGCCGGCAAGGATTCGCGGGCCGAGCCGCTGCTGCGCGAGGCGCTGAACGCGACGAAGCATTCGCCGGACGGCGACCTGCGGCGGCAGCTCACGTGCACGCACGCGTTGTCGCTGGCCGGGCTCGGCAACTTGCACGAGGCCGCGGGCATATTGAGGCACGTGGCGGAAGACCCCGCGACGTCCACCGAACAAACCGCGACCTGTCTCGAATACTTGGCGTACATCGCGCAGGACGAAGGCAACGCAGACGACGCCCTGAAGTACGCGCAGGCTGCACTCGACAAGCTGCATCAGCTACCGCATCCGTTGCCACAGCAGGAAGCGGTGTTTCTCGGCAGCATGGGATATGCGGAGCACTTGCGCGGACGGAACTCCGCGGCCGAGAGCTTCTACGCTCAGTCGCTCGCGAAGTTCGCGAAAGGGGGCCGTGAAGCCGGCCCCGAAGCGATTTCCGTACGGAACAACTGGGCGATCGTCAGCGACGGTGCCGGCAATCCGAAGCGCGCGCTGACACTGTACGACGAGACGTTGCGGCTTGTTGCGCAAGCGGATGCGAGGACCACGCCGCCGCAGTACTTGATCTCCAATCGCGCGCACGCGCTCGAAGGCATCGGACGGTTCGAAGATGCCACGCACGACTACCAACAGTGCCGCTCGATGCCGCGACAGGAAAGCACGCCCACCTTCTACGCGTACTGCTCGATCGGTCTCGCATCCATCGCCGTGCAGCTCGGGAACTTGGCCGCCGCAGACGAGTATGTCGACGAGGCCGACGCCACCTTGCGCACCTCCGACGCATCCCGCTCGCCGTTGGGTGTCGCCGTGAGAACCGCCCGCGCACGCATCGCGTTGAAGCGAGGTCGCCTCGCCGACGCACGGGGGCATCTCGAGGCGGCGATCGAGCAGGGCAAGGACGCATACCTCACCGCGGCGTCCGTCCTGGTCCGTGCGGAATTGAATATGCACGAGAACAAGTTGCCGGCGGCCGAGGCCGATGCACGCCACGCGCTCATGTTCGCGCAACAGACGCAAGGCGATCTGCCGTACTCGAGTCGCACCGGCGCCGCGTGGCTCATGCTGGGCCGTGTGCTGGCAAAGCGCGGTCATCCTGATCAAGCGCAGAACGCTTACGTCGGCGCCGTCACGAACCTCGCGAACACCGTGGACGCGAGTCATCCGCTGCTCTTGATGGCCCGCGACCTGGCGGGCGATCGTCCGGGCGCGCTAGTCGCGATTCGCTGAGAAGGCCAATCGCCGCTCCGCCACGCAGCGGCTATGGCGAGCGGCTCTAGAGGTCGGTTGCGAGATACATCGTGAAGCGGCGCGGCTGGTTGTACACGTACGAGCCGCCGCGGTTCACGACCCATCCGTACCGATCGAAGATGTTGCCGACCTGGGCGCGCAAGGTTGCGGGCTTGCCCAGGAGCTTGAACTTGTAGCGGCCGCCGAGATGGACCACCACACGCCCGGCCGTCTCGACCGTATTGGCGGTATTGGCGATGGCGCGCGAGATGCTCTCCATCGTCACGTCCATCGAGAAGCCCGTGTCCGCGAACTTGTAGTCGAGGCTGCCCACCGAATAGTTGCGGGCCGACCCGACGGGACGCCGGCCGATGATGCCGCTATCGACGAGCGCGCCGGAGACTTCGGCATCGAGGAAGCGCGTTCCGACGACGACGGTGAGCCGCTCGATCGGGTTGCCCGCCACGGAGAGCTCCACGCCTCGATGGCGCACCGTCCCCAACGACCGGAAGAAGCCGGCCGTATCGAGATCGAAATACGGCTTCTCGACGTTGAACACGCCGGCGATCAGCTTCACGTGCTCCAACACGGCGAGCCGCACGCCCGCGTCGTATTGCTTGGTTTCGAGCGCCGGCGCGGCGACGTTGCGATTGAGCGCGTTGCTGGGTGCGATCGGGCTCTCTTCGAGCCCCTCCGTGTAGCTTGCGTACACCGCGAGGCGCTCGGTTGCGTAGACCGTCCCCGTCACATTCTTCAAGAGCGGCTGCGCACGCGACTCCGGCAGCGGCCCATCGGGCGTGTCGCCCGTTTTCGCATAGTGCGTCTTCTGCAAACCGAAGCTCATCTCGCCGCGATCTTTCCAGCGCAGCTCGTAGCCTGCTCCGAGCGTGTGTTGCCGCACTTCGTCGTGCGACTGCGGGCCGAAGTCGAAGTCCGGCTTCGGGAGCGCGCGACCGATGCCGAGCTGCATCTCGCCGGCATCGATTTCCTGGTCGCCGCCGTACCGCCGCTGCTGCAAGCGGCCGCGCAGCGTGAAGAGAATCGTGTGACGACGCGCGCCTTCCTCGAACGAACGCTGCGTGCGCAGCTCGCCCGATTTCGAGCCGAAGCGCGAGTCGGGAAATACGACCAGGATCTCGCGCGCGGTGCCCGCCGCGTCGACGTTCGTGAACAGATCGGCGACTTCGAGGTCCGGCGTGTACGCGGATTCGAACAGGCCGAGTCGCGTGAGCCATTCGCCGAAGCGCGCCTCGCCGATCATGCCGTACGTGTACGTCGTGCCCTCGTTCTGCGCCCAGGGTTGCCCGAAGAAGTGCTCGCGCCTGACGCGCGGCGGCGGCTTGCTGTCGGGGGTGAGCAGGCGCGGCTGCGCCTCCTCGCTGCGGAACGCCGTGCGGCTGAAGAACGGCCGCAGCTCCACGTTGGGCGCGGGCCGCCAGCGCGGCATGATCGCGAACGAGTTGGAGTCGTTGCCGCCGCCCCAGGCGAACGCATTGTGCTCGAGCGAGGCGCCGATCCCGAGCCCGAGCTTATGGGGCACCAGCGGGATCTGCGCATCGACTTGGATGGCGCCGCCATCGAAAGGCCCGTACAGGAGCACCGGGCTCACCACACGCGTGTCCCCGACGCGCCGCAAGTCGTAGTCGACGATTCCGGTCGGCGACGGAAACGCGTAGCTCTGCGAGGCGATGCCGACACGGATGGCGGAGCCTTCGACCAACCGGTCCGACGGGCTCGTCTGCTGATCGAAATAGAGACCTTCGATGCGCGCATTGCCCGCATCGATGGGCGAGAAGCCGCGCACGTCGTCGGAATTGTAGATGCCGATGCTTTCGTTGCCGACGCTGCGGCCGAAGGCGTCGTCGGACTCCGCGGTGACATTCTCGTCGGTGCGCTGGGCGAGCGCGGCTGAGGAGCAGACGAACGCGATCAGCGTCAGAAGCGCGCGTAATCTCAAGAAAGCCTCCCGGGTGCCGCATCGGACCTGCGCTTGGATGCGGCATATTTGGAGGCAGTTTAAGACGGGCGCTGCACGGCCTAGTCACCGCACGACGCGGCGGGCGCGTCGGCTCGTCGCATTACGGGTCACGCGCTCTGGCGTGTCTCCTCGCGCGGCAGGTCGGCCTCGATGCTGGCGGCATTCACCAGCACTGCCATCGACGAGTAGCCGGTGCCGAAGTCATCGATAGCGATGCGCACGCCGAGCGCGCCAATCGCGGCGAGCAGACGCCCGGTCTCGTCGGGACGCCATCGGGCTCACCGGCCCGAGCTCCGCATCCGTCCAGCGCGCCAGCGTTTCGAAGCCGCCGGGTCCCGGAGCAAAATGAGGTCGGTTACGCAGCGAGTAACGCGACACAACTCACGATCGCACCGAGGCCGATCGCGAGCAGCCTGCCCAAGCTCATGCGCTGACGAAATGGCGCAGTGACGCCGATGACGAGACCACCGCCGATGGTGCAGACCGCAGACCCGATGGCATGCGCGATTCCGCGCCACCCCGGCGGCCGCGCGAGGTGCGCCATCACGCGTGCGTGAAATCCATCGTCGTGCAACGGCTCGTGCGCGCCGGCAAAGAGCCGCACGAGTTGGGGATCGAGCTCATCGGACATGGCACGCTCTCTCATCATAGGCTTGTAACGTGGCGCGCAGCCGTTCGGCTCCGCGCTTGATGTGCGACTTCACCGTGCCGAGCGGCAGCTCCGTGGCCGAGCTGATTTCGCCGTGACTCATGCCTTCATTGTAGGCAAGCACGATGCACAGTCGCTCGTCGCGAGACAGACGGGCGAGCGCGCGATCGAGGTCGAGCGCTTCGCCGGTCGTATGCGGGACGCTCTCTTCGGTGTCGTCGCGGTCGGCGGTTTCGATCGATACGCGCGCCTGCGCCGTCCGCAGATGATTCAGCCACACGTTGATCGCGAGTTGCCGTAACCATCCGCCGAACCCGGTGACCGATCTCAGGTTGCGCAGTGACCGCCACGCTTGCAGGAGCGCTTGCTGAGCCAGATCGTCGGCCAGCGTGGGATCGCGACTCAGACGTCGCAGCAGATTTCGCAGCCACGACTGGCGGCGCCGGACCAATTCGGAGAAGGCCGCGGAATCGCCGCCGATCGCGAGCGCGACCACCGCTGCCGC
>Ga0081455_10000389_pt1 | contig 58107 bp, 49 predicted proteins | sample TabmetS3T2R1_FD_70207 | JGI IMG/M metagenome (GOLD analysis project Ga0081455, IMG submission 70207) | Tabebuia heterophylla rhizosphere microbial communities from the University of Puerto Rico - S3T2R1 | ecosystem: Host-associated > Plants > Roots > Rhizosphere ...
GTTTAGGCGCTGCGTGATCAGCCGACCGCACCCTCCATCTGCAGTTCGATCAACCGATTGAGCTCCAGCGCGTATTCCATCGGGAGCTCACGTGCGATCGGTTCCACAAACCCGCGGACGATCATGGCCATCGCCTCGTCCTCACCGAGCCCGCGGCTCCGCAGATAGAACAGTTGATCTTCGCTGACCTTCGACACGGTCGCCTCATGACCCATCGAGACGTCGTCTTCGCGTACGTCGACGTAGGGGTAGGTGTCGGAGCGGCTGACGGTGTCCACCAGCAGCGCGTCGCACTTCACCGTGCTGGCCGAGTGATGAGCACCTTCCTGCACCTGGACCAGGCCGCGGTACGACGTACGTCCACCGCTCCGGGCCACCGACTTGGAGATGATCGAGCTCGAGGTATGCGGTGCGCAGTGCACCATCTTGGAACCGGCGTCCTGATGTTGACCCTCGCCAGCGAAGGCGATCGACAGCGTCTCGCCGCGTGAGTGCTCACCCATCAGGTAGACCGCCGGGTACTTCATGGTCACCTTGGACCCGATGTTCCCGTCGATCCACTCCATGGTCGCGCCCTCTTCGCAGGTGGCCCGCTTGGTCACCAGATTGTAGACGTTGTTCGACCAGTTCTGGATGGTGGTGTAGCGGCAGCGCGCGTTCTTCTTGACGATGATCTCCACCACAGCCGAGTGCAGAGAGTCAGAGGAGTAGATCGGCGCAGTGCAGCCCTCGACGTAGTGCACGTACGCGCCCTCGTCGACGATGATCAAGGTCCGCTCGAACTGACCCATGTTCTCGGTGTTGATGCGGAAATAGGCCTGCAGCGGGATCTCGACGTGGACACCCTTGGGCACGTAGATGAACGAGCCACCGGACCATACAGCGGTGTTCAGCGATGCGAACTTGTTGTCCCCGACCGGGATGACGGTGCCGAAGTACTCCTTGAAAAGCTCTTCGTGCTCCTTGAGACCGGTGTCGGTATCGAGGAAGATCACGCCCTGGCGCTCAAGCTCTTCGTTGATCTTGTGGTAAACAACTTCGCTCTCATACTGGGCCGCCACTCCAGCGATCAGCCGGGCCTTCTCTGCTTCCGGGATGCCCAGCTTGTCGTAGGTGTTCTTGATATCGGCTGGAAGATCATCCCAAGAGGCCGCCTGCTTCTCGGTAGAGCGCACGAAGTACTTGATGTTGTCGAAGTCGATATCACCAAGTTCGGCACCCCAGGTCGGTAGCGGCTTGCGATTGAAGAGCCGGTGGCCCTTGAGCCGCAGATCAAGCATCCATTTCGGCTCGTTCTTGAGGCGGGAAATATCGGCGACAACCTCAGGGCTCAACCCACGCTTGGCCGAGGCCCCCGCGACATCTGCATCGGCCCAGCCCCACTCATAGCGACCGAGGGCAGCCAGATGTTCATCTTGGGTCTGGCCGGTGCCAACCGGTCGGGTGGCAGTGGGATCCTGAGTTTGGGTCATGATCATGGCCTTTCGGATGTGGTCATATCGGTCGTCGTCTTGCCCCCAGATGGTGGCAACACGTGCGGAACATGAGTCGTGCAGACACCGTCACCGTGTGCAATGGTGGCAAGGCGCTGCACGTGAACACCAAGGAGCCGAGAGAATGCGGCGGTCTCAACCTCGCAGATCTGCGGAAAGCGCTCGGCAACATGCGCCACAGGGCAATGATGCTGGCACAGCTGTTCCCCGATCGCCGACGGGAGAGTCGACGCCACGTACCCATCTTCGGACAACGCGGAAGCGAGGGCTTGGGCAGGTGTGCTGCCAGGTCCGGCGCTTGCCATCCGCTCCTGGTAACGCTGCTCGCTCTGGGCCATCCTCGCCTCGGAGAAGCGCGTCACTGCCTCTGGGCCTGCCGTCGCTGCCAGGAACTCCAGGGCCGAGATAGCCAGATCGTCATACGCGGTGTAGAACACTGCACGCCCGGCGTCGGTCAGCACAAAGTCTTTGGCAGGCCGGCCGCGACCGCGGGCACCGTAGACGCGCTGCTCACGTGCCTCGACATGGCCGGCTGCGAGCAGTACGTCGAGATGCCGCCGAATGGCTGCTGGGGTCAGCCCCAGCCGCTCGGCCAACTCCGCGGCCGTCGAGGGCCCGTGCTCGAGGATGGAACTGGCCACTCGGTGGCGCGTGGAGGCGTCGGTCTCCGCGCTCTGAGGAACCCCAGCGGCACCTGACGTGACTCGCTGGTAGGTTTTCACAACGCCAGTGTGCCTTAATTCCGCGAACGCGTTCAAATAAGGCTCGCCTTAGTCCGGGAGGCAGCGCTCAGCGACTCCCGCCGCCTTTCCGAGCCATGATCAATCGCAACGGAAGATCATCGACCAGCTCGTGGATCTCGGGCGCCTCGAATGCCGCATCGGCGAGCCACTCCTGATATGCCTGGAGCCGGTGAACACCGCCGCTGCCGGTCCGCAGATGCAGGCCTAGCTCGTACAGCCCGGCAGACCGCGATGTCGATCCCTGATCCGGCACGATGTCGGCGACAGCGAGCGTCCCGCCGGGTGTCAGCGCGTCGTACACAATGCTCAGCAGTCGACGGTTGGCGGCCTCGTCAAAGAGGTGGCAGATATTGCCAGCGATCGCCAGGTCGTAGCTGCCGCTGGAAAGCTCAACCTGAAACAGGTCACCCGGTACGACATCGAACTGCTGACCTCGATCGGCCTCCAGCACCGCCTGACGAGTAGCCGGCACAACCGGCCGGCAGATCCACCGCCGTCACAGCGGAGCTCAGGTGGCGGACGGCGTAGGCGATGCTCCATGGTGCGGCTCCCGCGCCCACATCCAGCACGCGCGCGGCAGCCGGCAACAGGAACGCCGCACGCTGGGCAGCCGCAGCGAGCATCGTCCCGAGGTTGCCGACGACGTCCGGATAGAAGGAGGCAGCGCCGTCAACGGTGTCAGTGCGCACCATCGGGATGCCGTCCCGAACGGCGACGTCCAAGCTTTCCCAGAGAGCAACCAAGCGAGCCAATCCAGACAACTCCGGCAACAGCCCGTGCCATCGTTCGCCACGGAGCTCCAGGAGTCCAAGCCCTGCCAGAGCGTGCAGCAGACGCTCGGCGCCCCGGGTCTCGATGCCACACTCGGCGGCCAGCTCCTGCGTGGAGGCGGCTGCGGCGTCAAGTTGCTGAAGCATGCCGAGGCGTACGGCGGTTCGCAGCGCAGCAGCTGCAGCCACCGCCTCGTTCAGGTATCCCAACGCCTCGTCGATCCCGCGTACTGTCGCCGCGGCGGATGCGGTCATGGCTGGAGCTGGATCGAGCCACTGCTGCCGTCAACGGTGACCAGCTGTCCATCCTGCAGCAGCTCGGTGGCGTTGCCGGTTGCGACGACCGCAGGCACCCGATACTCGCGCGCAATGATCGCGGGATGGGAGAGGACCCCACCGCTATCAGTCACCAGTGCTCCGATGCTGGGGAACAGCACCGACCATACGGGCGAGGTAACCGGGCATACCAGGACGTCACCAGGCTGCAACCGGTCGAATTCGAACTCGTCCTTGATCAGGCGAACCCGTCCGGTGTAGCGGCCGGGGGAGGCCGGGATCCCGGTGAGCACCTGATCATCGGCCTGCTGCTCGCGGTTTGACGGCGCTGTCTCCAGCACCCGGTCCATATACCAAACCAGCGCCTTCATCATCAGTCTGGCCTCAGCCGGCAGCGAATCGAAGGAGGGCGGCGGACCGGGCTCCTTACCGTAGCTGGCAGGCCCCGGATGCTGCTCGACGTACGCCAGCTCTCCGCGGCGACGCGTCGCCAACTCCATTCGATCATCACCCTTCAGAAGGGCTGACCGGGCCTCTTCCCAGGTCAGGAAGAAGACGTCGGCGGAACGGTTGAGCTGCGTGCGGTCGACGAGCCGCCGGCCGATCTCCAGCAGCCGATACCGCATTAGGGCAAGCGGCACGCTGGCGGTGACGAACTCGTTGTCCTCCCGGACCGGATAGGCGCGTTCCGCTCGCGCGAGAGCCTGCTCGAAACGATCCCGCTCTGCGGGAGGGTGTTGTGCGAGGACGGCTCGGGCACGTTCTCTTGCTGCGTCGCGGCGCTGCCTGAGGGCCGTTGCCTCGGCCACCGGATCGTAGCCACGGGCCACCTGGTCGGCCAGCAGGCGCAAAGTCAGCTCCGGTGTCTCCGCTAGGGAGGGGTCGGCGATGTCGTATCGCAGCACCCGGCTGGAGAACTGTCGCTGATAGTCGTCGAAGGCCGCCGCGAATTCAGGGTCGGCTTGGGCTAGCCGAATGGCGGTGTCCTGGTCGACGTTTCCCAGCAGACGTGACACGGCGGGTCGGGCCGCTGCCAACTGAGCGAGGTGGGCCAGCTGGTGCGCCGGCTCTGTCGAGGTGCTCGACAGACCGGCCAGCAACTCGAGCGCCTCCTGATCAGACCAGCCCAGAAGCTCATGGCAGAGGAAGGCAAGCTCGGCGAGGATCGGCATCAGGGCGCCGTGCAACGCGAAATGGATGTCGATCCCACGCCGCAACAGCTCCAGCGCACCATCAGCGTTCGCGGCAAGCTCTGCATCGTCCATGCCTGAAAGGTCGGCGTCTCGAAGTTGAACTATGCGGCTGGTCAGCTCCGGCTGCCACTCTCGGTACCACTGCTCGACGAGGCGGCTCGGCTTGTCCGTCCGGATGGTCGCCACCGATGTCGCAATGCGACGGCGCATCTCCGGCACCAGTCGTACGAGTACCGGCATCAGGAACTTCGGAGGTGCGGGACGATCCTTGCCGCCGAGGGGCACCAGCCTGCTGTACTCCCAGCCACCGATCTGGCGGAATTCGAGGGTGTCGGCCAGCAGCCCGAATTCACCGAACAGCCGTCGGAGCGCTTGGTTGCGCGGATCCCCGAATGCCACCGAGAGACTCATCGGTGTCCATGGCCTGGGAGCATGGCTCGCCTCACGCTGCCAATAGCCCTCTGGTACTTTCACCGACACCGGCACCGGCTCGATGGGTTGTTCCGGTAGCGCGGTGATCGGGCGGGCCTGGAGCAGCACGAGCTCGCTGCCGGCACGGGCCCACTCGATGTCCTGCGGCGCCTGCTGGTGAGCCGCCACGCGGCGGACCAGCTCTGCTACGTCGAGCGCGACCTTGGCGTCGATCGCGCCCTCGGGCCCTGCCTGGCGGCTGGCTTGCGTTCCACGGACCAGCCAGTGATCGGGTGACGCGTGTCCGGACACCAGGCGATCGCCGAGGCCCTGAACCGCGTCGATGACGCAGGTGTTGCGGTCGCCGGTGATCGGGTCCGCGCTGAAGGCGACGCCCGCTACGTCGGCCGCAACCATGGGCTGGATGAGCACCGCCATGGCAACCTGACCCACGCCTTGATGATCACGGCGATAAGTAGTGACCCGCTCGCTGAAGGCCGACGCCCAACAGCGGCGCACCGCGGTTGCGACATCTGCCACCGGCACGTTCAGCACGGTCTCGTACTGCCCGGCGTACGAAGCGCCTGGCAGGTCCTCGTCCACTCCCGAGGAGCGCACCGCGAGTCGGTCGGCTTGCAGGCGATTGACCGCCGTCGCGAGTGTCCGCGTCAGTTCATCGGGCATCCGCAGAGCTTCGATGTCTGCCAGCGTTGCGCTGTCATCCAGTTCTGCCGTTGTCAGCGCGGAAGCGAGCGCGTCAGTGGTCACGACGACGCCGTCCAAAACCGGGAAGCCGGCCTGCTTCAGAATGGCGAGCGTTGCCGCCTTCTTTCCCACCAGCGCGCCGTCATCGTTCCCGATGTCAGCGAGCCATCGCATCTGTTCGACGCTCGTCATGGTCATCGCACGTTTCCTTCCGCCAGCGTCTGTCCGCCCCTTGCGGATAGCGTGCCTCGCTGGACTGGGCATGCCATATCCGTACGGCTACGTATTCGTCAGGCCTGGCCTACGTATTGTCAGCCGTTTGGCCGCGATCCATCGCCCACCGGATCAACGCCGTCCGCGAGCCGAGGCCGAGCCGCTGATAGATGTGCTGCAGATGTGTGGTGACGGTCCGGGGACTGATGAACAGCCGATCGGCGATCTCAGCGTTGCTCAGCCCCTCGGCCACCAGCCTGACAACCTGGAGCTCGCGATCCGACAGATCACCGGTTAGGACCCGATGCTGCGGCACGGGTCGTTCACCCAGATCCCGCAGCACTCGGCGGGCGCGGTCCGCCAACGGACGAGCACCAAGTCGATCAAAGGTGGCCAGGGCCTTGCCGGCCTCAGCCACTGCAGCCATACGAGCATGCGAGCCGCCTCCGTTGCCGCCGAGATCATCGCCGATGGTCACTTCAGCCCAGCGAAGTCGGGCCTTCGCTTCCTGGTACGGCAGGCCGAGCGCTTCGAGGCGATCAGACGCGTCACGCATACAGGCCAAGGCGCTTGACCGTTGGCTGAGGGCAGCCCGGGCGAGGCCCTCCACCCAGCTGGCACACGCCATCGGCCAGGGAGCCTGTGGACCCAGATTCCGGAGGTGCTCTGCGGTCTGGAGAGCGGCTCCGGTGTCCTCGGCCGCCACCTCGGCCTCACCCATGACCGTGAAACCAAGAACCGGGAGAACGTCCGGGGTGGCTACTGCGGCGGCGGCGCAAGCCCGGGCCCCGTCTGGTTCGCCGCTGGCGAGGCCAATGATGGCGTCGCTGATCTCCACGAAGATGAAGATGTGCCGGTCCATAGCTGGAGCGACGCCGCCGTAGACCTGCCGAGCCTCGGTCGCCAACCGTCGGGCAGGCTCCAGATCGCCGCGATAGGCGTGGACGATCGCCTGACAAGCCAGCGAGACCGCCAGACCGCGCGGCGATCCAATGCGGTTACTGAGCGAGATGAGGCGCTGGCAGGAAGCAAGTGACTCCTCCCAGGCATCGTTGACCAGATCCATCCCCAGCACCATGGCCCGGGCGCCGACCTCGAGCACCGGCGATCCCGTACGAGCAACGAGGGCGAGGTCAGCGGCCAGATGCTCGCGGCCAAGCTGAGCATGACCCGTGTTCGCTGCAATTGTCGCGAGTTGCCGCTGCGCCCGCGCCGCGAGCGTGAGCAGTCCTGCCCTCTCGGCCAACTCAGCAGCAGTGAGTACCAGGTTGCGCGCGTCGACGAACCGGCCCTGCAGGAAGGCCGCGTAGCCGCGGATCACGTTCCTGGCGGCCATCGTCTCCGGGCTTCCTCCGGCCTCCGTCAGTGCCGAAAGGATCTCCTCGAGCCCAGATGCATCAGCCTGACGTGCGCGAAGCTGCAGCTGAATGTGCTGCAACTGGACGAGCTCCGCCTCGGCAGCATGGCCTTTGGCAGTAGCGAGCGCTGTGGCGAAGTGCTCCTCCGCCTCGTGAAACCGGCCGCGGTCCCACTCCGCAGTCGCGAGCAAGCCATGCAGACGGGCAACAGCAGGCCAGTCGCCAGCAACCTGGTGTTCTCGGGCGGCCTCGGTCCAGGCAGCAATGGCCAACTCGATCTGGCCGGCTCGCAGGCGGGCACTGCCGAGTCGCTCCAGCAGTTCATTGACCAGAGCCGGGTGATTCATGCGCGCCAGATCCAGGGCGGCGGTGAGATATCCGGAGGCCTCTGCGTCGGCATGCACCCCCACTGCCGCCGTCGCCGCAGCCATGAGCACATCCAGTGCGCGGTTGGAGTCGACCTCCCAGGCGGCACTGCGGTAGTGGTGGGCCAGCCGTTGCGGGTCGTCGATTCCGACGGCCTCCAAGGCGGCGACGACATCAGCATGCAGCCTGCGCCGCCGGTTCTCGGAGAGCTCGGCGTACGCGACTTCGGTGATCAGCGGATGGGTGGCGCGATAGACGACGTCACTGCCGGCGTACTCCTCCGCCAGTAGGCCCAAGTCGGCCAGGCGGCGCACCGCTGCGTCGACGTCCTGCGACGTAGTGCCGGCAATCCGCAGCAGTACCGTCCGCGAGGCGGTGTCTCCGGCGACCGCCATCAACTCCAACACGGTTCGCTCGGCTGCATCGAGCTGCTCCAAGCGGTCGAGGACCAGGTCGTGCACAACCGGCGGCACCGCAGACAGGGAATCACTGCCCACCACCCACGCATCGCCGGCACGCAACAGCTCGCCGCCCTCCTGCAGCCCACGGACCAAGGCGGTGATATAGAGCGGGGTGCCGGCCGCACGATCCTGCAGAAAGCTCAGCAGCGCCTCGGGCGGCGTACCTTCGAGGATTGCCGCTGTGAGCTTGGCCACCGCATCCGCCGAGAGCGGAGTGAGCGTCAGCTCCTCTGCCAGCCCAAGCCGCTGCAATGACCGCACCAGCGAGCGCAGCCGTGGATGGGCGCGCGCCTCGTCCAGGCGGTAGGTACCGATGAGCAAGACCGCCTGATCGCTAAGTCCTCGAGCCAGGTAGTGCACCAGATCCAGCGAAGCGTGATCTGCCCAATGCAGGTCATCGATCCAGAGCGCAAGAGGGCGTTCCGCCGCGATCCGTTCCACCAGGCGAGCGACCGCCTCGAAGAGCCGGGTGCGCTCCAGCGCCGGATCTCCCAGCGGTGCGGGCGGCGGGAGCGCCAGATTGCCGAACAGTCGACTGAGATCAGGCAAGCCTCGCACCAACTTCCCCAGCCGGTCCGCTGGCAGATCGGCGAGGAATGGACCGACAGCCTCCAGCACCGGTGCGTAGGCGAGGTCGGTGTGCAGCGCGTACGCCGTCCCCTTGAGTGTCAGGAAACCGCGCTGGCGTGCCAGGACCAGGGTCTCTGCTGCTAACCGAGACTTTCCGATGCCCTCCTCCCCTGCCAGCAGCAACGTGCCACCCATCGCATCGGAAGCGCGTGCGATCGCAGTGCGTACTCGATCGAGCTCGTTGACACGACCGACGAGCGGGATGGCTGCGGACTGGGCCACGGAATCAATCTTGGCGTGCCAACGGTCAGCGAGAACCCCAGTTCCAGGCCTGCTGCTGCAACGGCGCGACGCCGTCGAGTGTCGTCGCGCCGAACTCTTTGATCAGGGACAGCGTTTGAGCGCCCGTCGCCGAGACCGCGGCTACTAGATCTCGGGCGTGAGTCACGACAACGATCTGGGTGTGCCCGGTTGCGCGCGCGATGAGGCGGGCGAGTGCCGGGATGAGGTCGGCATGCAGGCTGGTTTCTGGCTCGTTCAGCACCATCAGCGAGGGCGGTCGCGGGCTGAGCAAGGCAGCGACCAGCAACAGGTAGCGCAGCGTGCCGTCGGAAATCTCGGCTGCGCTGAGGGGACGCAGCAGACCATGGGCTCGCAGCTCCAAGTCGAAACGGCCACGCGTTTCCACCACCTCGAGCCGGGAGCCTGGGAACGCGTCATCAATCGTGCCGTGCAGTGCGTCGGCATCGCCGATCTCGATGATGGTCTGGAGCGCGGCTGCGAGGTCTCGGCCGTCTGCATCGAGCACAGGCGTGCGGGTGCCGATCTGGCTTTGGCGAATCGGAGAGTCGGCATCGGTTCGGAACTGGTCGTAAAACCGCCAGCCGCGAATCTGTTCCCGGACTGCCACCAGCTCTGGGGCGCGTACCGGATCCAGAACCTCGGTCAGTACGCTCTCGTACGGCCGCAGCGGGCTCTCGAAAGGCTCCCACCCCTCGCCCCTCGACGAGCTGTCGCGCAGTTCGACCAGGGCGCGTTTTCGCTTGATCAGTGTGCTGGCTGGCCGCATCACCGGCCCGCTCCAGACCACCTCGCGTTTGATCTCGGGATCCAGATTGAACGCCGAGCTGTCGACTCGAGTCGGCAGGCCAAGATCGATCAAGTACGAGAAGTCGTCCGACGCAAAACCGAGCCGCAGAGTGACTGGCCCGGACCGTACCGTGCCCTGAACTGGATACCGGCCGGATCGGACCGCCGCACCAAGCTGCTCCGGCCCGGCCCATAGGACGGATTCGAGCCCGCCTTCCCGGGCCAGTGACGAAATGACCCGTCCGGAGGCGCAATCGGCGAGCAGTCGGAGTGCGCGATAGAGGCTGGATTTGCCGGTGCCGTTTGCTCCGGTGATCACGTTGAGCGGCTCCAGCGGGAGACGCAGGTCGCGCAACGACCGGTAGTTCTCGATTGCAATAGTGGTCAGCACGTGTCGACTTCTTGATCCAGGGCCATCAGCTCGCGGGCGAAGGCTTCTGGTTCCTCCCATGCCGTGAAGTGGCCACCAACCGGCAGTTCAGTCCAGCGAACGATCGAGAAGAAGCGCTCCGCAAATGCCCGCGGCGCCGTCACCAGGTCCTTGGGAAAGATCGTCACCCCAGTCGGCACTGTGACCATGTCGTCGGCGCCCGGATCGTATTCGACGTACGGCAAGAATGAAGATCCGATGGTGTTTGTGACCCAATAGAGGGTGACCCAGGTAAGGACCTCATCACGGCTGAAGCGCCGCTCCAACTGCCCGTCGCAGTCACTCCAGGAACGCAGCTTCTCAACGATCCAGGCAGCCAGCCCGGCAGGCGAGTCAGCCAGCCCGACCGCCGCGGTGGTGGGCTTGGTGGACTGGATCAGCGCGTAGGCACCTTCGCTCATCTGCCATTGCTGTCCGGCAGCGAGATATGCCCGCTCCGCCTCAGTCAGCTCGGCTGGATCCACCGAGAACAGATGGGTGTACGGCACATCCGTGAGATGGAGCGCAATGACCCGATCGGGATGACGCCGGGCCAACTGCTCCGCTACCGAGGAGCCGACATCTCCTCCAGAGACGAGGAAGCGGTCGTAGCCGTTGGCGGTCATCAAGTCAGCGATGGCATCGGCCATTCGCATCGAGGACCAGCCCGGGCTGGTCGGCGGCTCGGAGAAGCCGTAGCCCGGAAGAGACGGCACCACGCAATGGAAGCTCTCGAGCAGCGGCAGCGCCTTGGTGTAGCGCAGGAAGGAATCCGGCCAGCCGTGCAACAGCACGACCGGACGCGCGTTCGGGTCCGCCGCGCGCTGGTGGATCTGGTGGAGTGAGAGGCCCGAAACCTGCAGGCGTACGTGAGTGAAGCGCCTGAAGGCGTCCTCCTGTGCGCGCCAGTCAAAGCCGGTACGCCAGTACTCGACAAGCGGGCGGAGATAGTCGAGATCCGTTCCCCTCCCCCACCCTTGGCCCGGTACGACTGCAGGCCAGCGAGTGTTCTGCAATCGCGCCCGAAGATCGTCCAGCACGGCATCAGGCACATCGAAGATTGGATCCGACATGCCAATCAGCTTCTCATTCGGCACTGACGGTACGGGCCTACCGCCTGACGTGGTAGGTGACAATGGCCAGCATGCAGCTACCCGTCATGCCGCCGGTTGCACCCATGCTGTCCAAGGCGGTCGCGCGCATCCCGGAGGGCGCCTTCAGCTACGAGCCCAAGTGGGATGGATTCCGCTCCATCATTTTCCGGGACGGGGACGAGGTCGAGATCGGCTCCCGCAACGAGCGTCCGATGACTCGCTACTTCCCCGAAATCGTGGAAGCGGTCAAAGCCAATCTGGCCGAGAGATGCGTCATTGACGGCGAGATCATCGTCGTCGTCGGCGATCGGCTCGAGTTCGAGGTGCTGCAGCAGCGCATCCATCCGGCCGCCAGTCGGGTCAAACTGCTGTCGGTCCAGACGCCGGCGAGCTTTATTTCCTTCGACCTCCTGGCGTTGGACGACACCGACTACAGCGACCGGCCTTTCGAGCAGCGTCGGGTTGCGCTGAAGGAAGCTTTGGCTGGCGCGGAGCCACCGATTCATCTCACACCGGCAACCCGCGACCACGATCTGGCGGTGCAGTGGTTCTCCCAGTTCGAAGGCGCCGGACTCGACGGCGTGGTGGCAAAGCCGCTCTCCGGCACCTACCAGCCAGACAAGCGCACCATGTTCAAGATCAAGCACGAGCGCACCGCAGACTGCGTTGTCGCCGGCTACCGACTACACAAGAGCGGCCCGGACAGCATCGGATCGCTGCTACTGGGTCTCTACACGGACTCCGGAGAGTTGGCCAGTGTCGGGGTGATCGGTGCCTTTCCAGCCGCCCGCCGCAAGGAGCTTTTCACCGAGCTGCAACCGCTGGTCACCACTTTCGATGATCATCCATGGGCGTGGGCCAAGCAGGAAGAAGGTACCCGGACGCCGCGCAGCTCTGAGTTCAGCCGGTGGAACGCCAAGAAGGATCTTTCCTTCATCCCGCTGCGACCCGAGCTAGTCGTCGAGGTCCGTTACGAGCACATGGAAGGTGACCGCTTCCGGCACACCGCCCAGTTCAACCGCTGGCGGCCTGATCGAGATCCCCGCTCCTGCACGTACGAGCAGCTAGAGGAGCCGGTCAAGTACGACCTCGCCGACATTCTGTCCGCGCCCTGAGCCTCGAACGATCTGCGCCCTGAGCCTCGAACGATCTGGGCCCTGAGCCTCGAACGATCTGCACCCTGGGCTTGTCGAAGGGCGGTCTCGACAGGCGCAGACCGCAGCTGCTCGATCACTCAATCCAGCCCGTCTAGAATTCATCGGTGCCCAGTCCGGACAGCGCTGTGCGGGTAGCCGATTTGGTTGTCAGATTCGGTAGCCGCACTGTTCTCGATGGGCTTGCGCTGGAGGCGAAGACCGGCGCGCTGACCGCCGTTCTCGGCCCGAACGGCGCGGGCAAAACCACACTCATCCGCTGCTGCACGGACCTCATCCGGCCCTCTGCAGGAACAGTCACAGTATTAGGGCTGCCGGTGAGCTCGCGGATGCTCGCCGGACGCATCGGGCTGATGCCACAGAGCGCTGGTTCCTGGTCGGGGATCCGGACCGTCGAGCTGCTGCGCTATCTTGCCGGTTTGTACGCCAACCCGTTGCCGGTGCCTGCGCTGATCGAGCGGCTCGGGCTCACTGACTGCGCCAAGACGCCGTACCGACGTCTCTCTGGCGGCCAGCAACAGGCGGTCAATCTGGCGGGTGCGCTCGTCGGGCGCCCAGAGCTGGTTTTTCTGGACGAGCCCACAGCCGGTATGGACCCGCATGCCCGCCGCGCAACCTGGCTGCTGCTGCGGGAGCTGCGCGCCAATGGTGTCACCATGCTGCTGACGACCCATGCCATGGACGAGGCCGAGGCGCTTGCCGACCAGGTGTTCATCGTCGATCGCGGCCGGGTTGCGATTTCCGGCACGGTACGTCAACTCACGAAGTCCGGCGGAAGTCTGGAGAGCGTCTTTCTCACCCACACCCGAGCTAGGGCGACCTCGTGACAACGCTGGACCTCTCCCCCGCCCCCGCGCCGGCCCCGCCCGCGCGAAGGATCATCCGGCACGGATTCATCGAGGCACGACTACTGATCCGCAACGCCGAGCAACTGCTGCTGGCCTTGGTGATCCCGCTGGCAATCTTGATCGCCGGGCGATTCGCCAGTTCCTCGATCGGGAATCTCGACCTGCTCGGACCGTCGGTGCTCGCGCTGGCGGTGTGGTCCTCAGCCTTCACCTCGGTAGCGATCAGCACCGCCTTCGAGCGGCGCTACGGAGTGCTGGAGCGGCTGGCGACGACGCCACTGGGCAAGTCAGGGCTACTCGCCGGCAAGGCTCTAGCTGTGATCATGATCATGTTTGGCCAGCTAGTGATCTTGGCGGGTGCTGCCCTGGGCCTCGGCTGGCGGCCCACGTTCACGCCGCTCTCTGCCGGGCTGGCGGTAATCCTGGTGATCTTGGCCGCGGCGACGTTCGTATGTCTCGGCTTGCTGCTCGCCGGCCGACTCCGCGCCGAGACCACACTGGGCCTTGCCAATCTGATCTATGTGGTCTTGGTGATCGGCGGAGCGCTGATCATTCCGCTGGGACGCTATCCCGCCGCGCTCCGTCCGGTGATCGAGATGCTGCCGACCGCGGCTCTCGGTGAAGGGCTGAGAGCGGCAGCGAATGGGCAACTTCTGGGCTGGCCGGTGCTGGTCTTGCTAGCTTGGCTCTTGGCCGCTGGCCTCGCCGCATGGAAGGGCTTTCGATGGACGTCGTGAAGCAGCTGCCTCCTGAGGCTGAGTCAGCCAATCGCGGCGGACCGCTGGCCACGGTGCTCCGGGTCGTCCGTGGGCCGTACGCGCTACGCCGCTGGGCGGTCGTCACCTTGGTGATGAATATTCTCATCGTGGTGACTGGCGGCCTGGTACGGCTGACCGGCTCGGGGCTGGGGTGCCCGACCTGGCCCAGGTGCACCGAGAACTCCTATGTCTCCCATCCGCAACTCGGCATCCACGGAGCGATCGAGTTCGGGAACCGGCTGCTCACCCTGGTGCTGATCATCGGGGCTTTGCTGACCTTGGTCAGTGCCCTGCTCTACCGGGAGAATGGACGGCCGCGGTCCGACCTGCGCTGGCTGGCAGGGGGCTTGGCGCTCGGCATCCCGCTCCAGGGCGTCATTGGTGGCATCGCCGTCCTCACCCAGCTCAATCCGTACGTGGTGGGACTGCACCTGCTGCTGTCGATGGTTCTGATCGCGCTCGCGGTCTGGCTAGTGCGGAAGACCTGGAATTTCTCGCCAACAGATGCATCCGGCGTGTCCGTCGCTGCCACTCGGGTCACCTTCGTTTCGATGTGGCTGGCTATCTGGCTCGGCACCCTGGTGACCGGTAGCGGGCCGCATGCGGGCGATGAGAATGCGCCGCGGAACGGGCTGGATGGGTTATTGCTCACTCGCTTGCACAGCGGCATGGTCTACGCGACCATCGCGGCGAGCCTGATCTGCTTGCTGCTGCTGCGCAGCAGGGCTGCAGTCTTGCTCGTGCTGGTCGAGATCGTGCAAGGGGGGATCGGTATGGCCCAGTACCAGCTGGGCTTGCCGATCTGGCTGGTGGCCCTCCACTTGCTCGGCGCTTCGCTGGCCATCGCGACCACCACCAACTTGCTGTTGTCGGTGAGGCGACGCCCGGTTGAGCTAGATGGGTGAGCGATCGGCTGACGCCCGCCCACTGATCATCATTCCGGCGCGGTTCTCTCAGGACGCCAGCGCGCTGCGGTATGAAGCCGAGGTTGCCGCGGCCAAGCTGCTCGAGGCGGTCTGGGATGCGGGCGGTGAGCCGCTGGTAGTCCATCCCACCGCACTGGGAGACCGTGACGACCTCGACTGGCTGCGACAGCGGCTCTGGATGGCGGATGGAATTCTCCTTCCGGGCGGCGGAGACCTCTCTTCACGCTGGTATGGAGAACCACCCCACCCGACGCTGTACAACGTGGACGAGACTCAAGATGCCTTCGACCTCGCGCTGGCCCGCTGGGCGATCGCGGACAGGATTCCGCTGCTCGCGATCTGCCGAGGGAACCAGGTGGTCAACGTGGCGCTGGGAGGCACTCTGGTGCAGGACATGACCGAGGAGATCGGCCGCAACCACAGGAACTTCGTGCACGACATCGAACTGGACGCCGAGTCGCCGCTACGCGAGGTCGTCGCCGATGATCGGATCACTATTTCCTGCTCTCACCACCAGTGCATCGCCGTTCTCGGCGACAAGCTGGTGGCGGCGGCTCACGCATCTGACGACACCATCGAGGCGGTCACCCTCGCCGATCATGAGGGTTGGTATCTGGGGGTGCAGTGGCATCTGGAGGATTTCGCCGACACCGACCCGATCCAGCACGGCATCTTTCGGGCATTCGTCAAGGCTGCGACCTAAACCTGGATGATCATGGGCGGCCGGTCAGCCACCGTGCAGCGCCTCAGTGCAGCAGTGTGTCGACCGCGGCAGCGACGAAGACCAGCGCGAGATAAGAGTTCGACCAGTGGAACAACCGCATTGGCTTCAGTGCCGCGTCAGTGAGGCCGAGAAGGGCGCGAGACAGCAGCCGCCAGGCCTGCCACACCAGCGCAATTCCGGTGATTGCTGCGACTGTCGGATAGAGCCAGCCGGTGTGAGCTACCGGCCAAAGCGCCAGCGATACCAGCACTGTTACGACCGAGTACATCAGAATTTGTCGAGCTACCGCCGGGGCTGATCGCACCACTGGCAGCATCGGCACATTCGCCGCTGCGTAGTCCTCCCGATAGCGCATCGCGAGCGCCCAGGTGTGTGGCGGCGTCCAGAAGAACACGATGAGGAACATGACGAATGGAGTCAGCGCCAGGCTGCCGGTTACCGCTGTCCAGCCGATCAGCGGCGGGAAGCAGCCGGCGATGCCACCCCAGATGATGTTCTGCGGGGTGCGTCGCTTCAGCCATAGCGTGTAAACCCCGACGTAGAAAGCATTCGCACCCACCGCGAGCGCCGCGGACAGCCAGTTGACGAGATATCCCAGCCAGAGCGTCGCCGCAATCGCCAAGATCATTCCGAACACCGTCGCACCCAACGGACCGACGGCGTGCCGAGGCAGCGGCCGGCGACGAGTACGCCGCATCCGTTCGTCGATGTCGCGGTCCAGCACGCAATTGAACGCATTTGCGCTGGCTGCCGCGAGGCAGCCGCCAACCATCGTGGCTACCACCACTTTGAGTGGCGGAACTCCGCCCGCCGCAAGGAACATGGCCGGCACAGTTGTCACCAGGAGAAGCTCGATGATGCGTGGCTTGGTGAGCCCGAGATAGGCCGCGGCAACATGACGAACACGGCTGACCTGGTGACTGCGGCGAACCGCCGCCGTCACCCCAAGATCAACACGGGCTGCGCGGTCGTTGTCGGCGGCCACCCGACCTGGCACGTCGATGCTCGTCACAGGCTCTACTCACTCACTTGTAGGCGACTCTGATCCCCGGCGACGCCGATTCTGCGCACTGTCAGCAGAAAAGCGCAACCACCGAGGCTGAGTCTAGGGCTCGGCGCTGGAATTGACACTTACCACGTCGACTTCCTGGATCCTCGGCCTGACCCTATATGCCCCACTGACTAGCCCCCGATAGGCTCGCATTGTCCGGGCTGCCCCAATCAGCAGTCCGCAGAGCCGTCCGGAAAGGATCTGCTGGCACGTGAGTGTGACCGATACAGACATCTTCGGCTCGGTTCTGCCCCAAGGGTGGACTGAGCTCGACTCCAAGGCCGTCGACACCATCCGCGTGCTTGCCGCCGATGCTGTCCAGAACGTCGGCAATGGCCATCCGGGTACCGCGATGAGTCTTGCTCCCGTCGCTTACCTGCTGTTCCAGAAGGTGATGCGGCATAACCCAAGCGACACCCAATGGCCGGGCCGAGACCGGTTCGTGCTGTCCTGCGGTCACAGCAGTCTGTCGCTGTACATCCAGCTGTATCTCGGCGGTTTCGGGCTAGAACTCGATGACATCAAGGCGTACCGATTCTGGGGCTCGAAGACCCCGGGACACCCCGAGTACGCGCACACCAGCGGTGTCGAGGTCACCACTGGGCCGCTCGGCCAAGGCGTCGCCAACGCCGTGGGAATGGCGATGTCTGCTCGCAGACTGCGCGGACTGCTGGATCCAGATGCCCAGCCAGGAGCCTCGGTTTTCGATCACCACATCTACTGTCTCGCCTCCGACGGCGATATCGAGGAGGGCGTCTCCTCAGAGGCCTCGTCGCTGGCCGCCACACAGCGCCTCAGCAATCTCACTCTGATCTACGACAGCAACCGGATCTCCATCGAGGACGACACCAAGATCGCGCTTACCGAGGACACGACCGCTCGCTATGCCGCGTACGGCTGGCACGTGCAGACAGTGGACTGGACCCATGGCGACGCTCACCACTATCAGGAAAACGTCGCCGCGCTGGCTGACGCTCTCGAGGCGGCCAAGGCCGTAACCGATCGGCCGAGCTTTATCTGCCTACATACGATCATCGGCTGGCCGGCTCCCAATCTCCAGGGCACTGGGAAGGCCCACGGCGCTGCGCTGGGTGACGAGGAAGTGGCCGCTACCAAGGAGGTGCTGGGCTTCGACCCGGACAAGACCTTCCAAGTTGCCGATGACGTGATAGCCCACACCCGCAAGCTGATCGAGCGCGGCGCGCAAGTCGAGGAAGAGTGGCAGCAGGCATACGACAAGTGGGCCGCGGCCAATCCGGAGCGCCGGCAGCTGTACGAGCGGCTGATCAAGAACGAGCTCAGTCCTGGCTGGGAGGATGCACTGCCCAGCTGGTCCGCCGATCCCAAGGGCATTGCCACCCGCGCAGCATCCGGAAAAGTGCTGAACGCGATCGTGCCCAAGATGCCCGAGCTGTGGGGCGGCTCGGCTGACCTCGCCGAATCCAACAACACCACGCCTGAAGGTCAGCCGAGCTTCCTGCCGATCGACCGGCAGAGCAGGATGTTTCCCGGCAACCCTTACGGCAGAGTGCTGCACTTCGGCGTCCGCGAACACGCCATGGGTTCGATCATGAACGGCATCAAGCTGCATGGCGGCTTACGGCCGTACGGCGGCACGTTCTTGATCTTCAGCGACTACATGCGGCCGGCGGTACGGCTTGCCGCGCTGATGGAACTGCCGGTGATCTACGTCTGGACCCATGACTCGATCGGCCTCGGCGAGGACGGCCCGACCCATCAGCCGATCGAACACCTTGCGGCGCTGCGGGCCATCCCCGGTCTTGACGTGGTACGACCGGCTGACGCCAACGAGACGGCAGCCGCTTGGGCGGCGATCTTGAAGAACAGGGACCGCCCAGCCGGGCTGGCCCTCACCCGGCAGGCCCTACCCATCTTCCCGCGCGACGAAGACGGCTTCGCCGACACTTCACAGGTGGCCAAGGGTGCCTACATCCTCAAAGACTGCGACGGAACCCCTGATGTGATCTTGATCGGGACCGGCTCGGAAGTCCAGTACGCCGTTGCAGCCCAGAAGCTGCTCGCCGAGGAGAACATTGCGGCGCGAGTTGTCTCAATGCCCTGCCGGGAGTGGTTCGACGAGCAGGATCAGGGCTATAAGGACTCTGTGATCCCGCCCGAGATCAAGGCACGCGTCTCCATAGAGGCCGGAGTCGGCATCGGTTGGCGTGATCTCGTCGGTGACGCCGGCCGGATCATCAGCATCAACCACTACGGAGCCAGCGCGGCTGGAAGCCTGTTGTTCGAGAAGTTCGGCTTCACGCCCGAAACCGTCGTAACAGCCGCACACGAGAGCCTCGATGCATCCACCGAGACGACCGCACCAACGCATCCTGCAGCCAGTGGGCCCCGGGGTCCCGCAGATGTAGAGGCCCATCCGGGCGTCACGATCAGCTGAGCCCAGCTGACGCCACCACCACTCATCCAGGAGAACTGATCATGAACGAACGGCTCAAGGCCCTGGCAGACGCCGGCGTCTCCATCTGGCTCGACGACTTGTCTCGGGAGCGCATCACCTCAGGCAACCTGGCCGATCTGGTCTCGAACTTCTCTGTCACCGGAGTCACGACCAACCCGACGATCTTCGCAGCGGCGCTCTCCCAGGAGCACTTTTATGATGATCAGATCAGAGAGCTCGCCGCACGCGAGGCGGAGCTTCACGATGCGATCAAAGAGCTGACCACAAACGATGTGCGCGATGCCTGCGACATCATGGCCGCCACCCATGCTGCGACCAACGGAGTCGACGGACGCGTCTCCATCGAGGTAGATCCGGATCTGGCGAACGAGACCGACGCCACTACAGCTCAGGCCACCGACTTGTGGAAGGTCGTTGACCGGCCGAACGTGCTGATCAAGATCCCGGCGACCAAGGCCGGCCTGCCATCGATCACCACGGTCACGGCAGAAGGCGTCAGTGTGAACGTCACGCTGATCTTCGCCCTCGAGCGCTACCGTGCGGTGATCGACGCCTATATGACTGGCCTCGAGCAGGCTGCGGCTGTCGGACATGACCTGAGCAAGATCCACTCGGTGGCCTCGTTCTTCGTGTCGCGCGTGGACACCGAGATCGACAAGCGACTGGAAGCGATCGGATCGGACGAGGCACTTGCGCTTCGGGGCAAGGCTGCCATCGCGAATGCCCGGCTTGCCTACGCGCTGTATGAGGAGGAGTTCAGCAGCGAGCGGTTTGCCGCGCTGGAAGCCAAGGGAGCCAACCGGCAGCGGCCGCTGTGGGCGTCAACCGGAGTCAAGAATCCCGATTACTCCGACACGATGTACATCACCGAGCTCGTCGTTCCGAACACCGTGAACACCATGCCGGAGAAGACCATGATGGCCTTCGCAGATCATGGCGAGGTACGCGGTGACATGGTGACCGGTACCAAGGCTGAGGCGCAGCAGGTGCTCGACGACCTGGAGCGGGTCGGCATCTCCTATGACGACGTCGTCGACGTGCTGGAGAAAGAGGGCGTCGAGAAGTTCGAGGCATCGTGGAACGAGCTCGTCGTTGACGTCGAGCAAGAGCTGGAGGCGGCCAAGGCCGCTCGCTAGACAACTCGCTGACAAAGTCCAAGGGAACCGGAAGGGACCTGCGCCAGCATGATCACGGTGATGCGTCCCAACCCGCTTCGCGACCCGCATGATCGGCGGCTGCCGCGAATTGCTGGTCCCTGCGTGCTGGTGATCTTCGGCGTCACCGGCGACCTGTCGACCAAGAAGCTGATGCCAGCGGTCTACGACCTGGCCAACCGAGGCCTGCTGCCGCCCGGCTTCGCGTTGGTCGGGTTCGCACGCCGCGACTGGGCCCATCAGGACTTCGCGAAGATCGTGTACGCGGCCGTCAAAGAGCATGCCCGTACGCCCTTCCGAGAAGAGGTATGGCAGCAGCTTTCCGAAGGCATCCGATTCGTGCCGGGTGAGATCGGCAACGAGGAGGCGTTCAGCAACCTGGCGGAGACCATCGCCGATCTCGATGAGGCTCGCGGTACCGGCGGGAACCATGCGTTCTACTTGTCCATCCCACCAGGACTGTTCCAGACCGTCATCGACCAGCTGCGCTCCCACGGGCTGGCCGAGGAGCATCCCGGACGGTGGAGCCGAGTGGTGATCGAAAAGCCCTTCGGCCACGATCTGGAGAGCGCGCGGGAGCTGAACCGGATCGTCTCGAGCGTCTTTCCCGCCTCCTCGGTATTCCGCATCGACCACTACCTCGGCAAAGAGACCGTGCAGAACATGATGGCGCTGCGGTTCGCGAACCAGCTGTTCGAGCCGGTCTGGAACAACAATTACGTCGACCACGTCCAGATCACGATGGCCGAGGACATCGGGATCGGCGGCCGCGCCGGTTACTTCGACGGCATCGGCATCGCCCGCGACGTTATCCAGAACCACCTGCTGCAGCTGCTGGCGCTGACAACGATGGAGGAACCCAACTCCTTCGAGGCAAGCCAGCTCCGGGTCGAGAAGCAGAAGGTGCTCGCCGCTGCTCGACCACCGACACGAATGGATCTGTATACAGCGCGTGGGGCGTACGCGGCTGGCTGGGCCGGCGGAGAAAGGGTCAAGGGTTATTTGGACGAAGATCGGATCCCGCCGGACTCGCGGACCGAAACCTATGCAGCAATCCGCCTCGACATCGACAATCGCCGGTGGGCCGGTGTGCCGTTCTACCTGCGGACCGGGAAGCGGCTGGCGCGTCGGGTGACCGAGATTGCGCTCGGCTTCAAGCGCGCGCCGCACCTGCCATTCAGCGCGACCGACACCGTGGAGCTGGGCTACAACGCCATCGTGCTACGAATCCAGCCGGACGAGGGTGTCACCTTGCGCTTTGGCGCCAAGGTGCCGGGGACCCAGATGGAGATCCGCGAAGTCAACATGGATTTCGCGTACGGCGGCTCGTTCACCGAATCCTCGCCCGAGGCGTACGAGCGGCTGATCTTGGACGTACTGCTGGGTGATCCGCCGCTGTTTCCCCAGCATGAGGAAGTTGAGCTCTCCTGGGAGATCTTGGATCCGATCTTGGACTACTGGGCGAGCCTTCCGGAGCAGCCTGAGCCTTACGAACCCGGATCCTGGGGACCCCAAGGCGCCGATCTCATGCTGGAGCGCGACGGCTTCTGCTGGAGGCGACCATAATGATCATCCCTCTCAGCGGCACTACGTCGGCGAAGATCTCAGCTGAACTGCTGCGGGCCCGGCGCAGCGCCGGTAGTCCAGCCCAAGGCATGGTACTGACTTTGATCATCGTCTGCGACGAGTCCGAATATGCGCGTGCCCTGGAGGCCAGCATGGCGGCCGGCCGAGAGCATCCATCCCGGATCTTGCTGGTCGTCACTGGCGGCGGTCGAAACGCCTCTCTGGATGCCGAGATTCACATTGGTGAAGGGACGCCGGGTGAGGTCGTCGTGATCAGGATGCGTGGTGCGGTCGCGGCACATCAAGCTTCGGTGATCCGGCCGTTGCTGCTGCCCGACTCCCCTGTCGTGATCTGGTGGCCCGGCAAGGCGCCGCAGAAGCACGCTGCCGATGAGTTGGCGCAGCTGGCCATGCGCCGGGTGACCGACGCTGCGGCCGCCGGCCGACCGCTCCTGGCCCTGAAGGCGCGTGCGGCGGATTACACCCCTGGCGACACTGACCTGAGCTGGACGCGGCTGACGCCGTGGCGGGCCTTGCTGGCTGCCGCGCTCGACCAGTACCCGGCCAAGATCAAAGCCGTGGCCGTGGAATCTGAGCGCAACAATCCCTCTGCTGACCTGCTCGCGTCCTGGCTGCATGCCCGATTGAAGGTCGAGGTAACGCGCAAGATCAGCGACGGACCTGGGCTGACCGCGGTGCGCATGACCACCGCATCGGGCGATATCGCGATCACTCGGCCGGACGGCCTGCTCGCGTCCTATGCAGTGCCCGGCCAACCGGAACGACTGGTGGCTCTCAAGCGTCGCGACTTCACCGACCTGATCTCGGAAGAACTGCGTCGCATGGATGAGGACGAGGTCTACGAACGAACGGTCAAGTCGCTGCTCGACGGCGATCGGCAAGCGGGCAGCAAATCCCGCACCAAGTCAGCCTCGGGAAAGAAGACCGGCGGCAGGCAAGCAAACAGCACCCGCCGGGTTGCCAAGCAGACCGCGAGGAGGCGCTAGATGACCGTCGGAAGCTCCGAGATCTTGCTCCATGCTGGACCGGATGAGGTTGCGGAGGCGTTGGCTGCGCGACTGATGGCACGGCTCACCGAGATACAACGGGACTTCCGGATTCCCCAGCTCGCACTCACCGGGGGGCGGATCGCCACCCGGGCCTATCAGCGACTCGGCAGCGAGGGGCCGAACTCGGCCGTTGACTGGTCTCGAGTCGAGCTGTGGTGGGGCGACGAGCGTTTCGTACCGGCCGATGATGCCGACCGCAACGCCAAGCAAGCGCTCGATCTGCTCGCGGCGCCGCTGGCACTCGACCAGGACCGGATCCATGAGATGCCGGCAAGCGACGGCGATCTCGATCTTGATCGGGCCGCCGAGGCGTACGCCCGAGAGCTGAATGACACGGTCTTGGACATCTGCCTGCTCGGCATGGGACCGGACGGCCATGTCGCGTCGATCTTCCCCGAGCATCCTTCCTCATATGCAGAGGGCGCCGTCATCGCCGTACGAGCTTCGCCGAAACCGCCGCCGGAGCGGATCAGCCTCACCCTCCCGGTGATCAACCGGTCGCATGAGGTGTGGTTCGTGGTGAGTGGCGCCGACAAGGCGGCAGCGGCGAAGATGGCCCTACTCGGAGCTGGCCCGGTGCAGGTGCCGGCCGCCGGGGTCTCGGGCGTCGAGCGTACGCTCTGGCTGCTGGATCGGGAGGCGGCAGCGGAGTTGCCCACCGATCTGCAACAGCGCGGCAGAATCTAGAACGTCCATCTGAAGGATCGGGACCAGCTGTCCGGCTCCTCGCGCTCATAGAAGCGATGGGCATCGACTCGAGCGGCCCCGGATTCCAGTCCAAGCCAGGCGGCACCCTGCTCGCGAGCCCACGTTTTGGCCGCGTCCAGCAACGCCTTCCCGATTCCGCTGGAGCGACGGTCTGGGGCCACGGCCAGGTCCTCGATCCAGGCTCGTTGCCCGAACCGCGCAGAGACAATGTCGAGATAGACGGTCGCGAACCCTACGACTGTCCCGTTGTCATCCGCCAGCAGAACGACGGACCGATCGTCCGCGATTGTTGCCTCCAGACGCTGAGCCGCGACATCGGGAGACCAGTCAGGCGGCCGTACGCCTGGAGCAGCGAAAAGCCACTCATAGGCAGCGGTGAGGGCACCCCCTTCGCCTGGTCGTGCCTGCCTGATCACACCGGAGATGCCCAATTAGATGGAGCCGCTCAGCTGCGAGCGTCGGGAATCGCGCGCCCGCCCTGCTGAGGAGAAGCGAGCAGAGGTGCTTTTCCCTCTGCGAGCGACGACGAAGTAGGCGGACACCTGCGCGCGATGCGCGAGCAGCTCCAAATCAATAGATGACCTCGCCGCGTTCTCGCCGCGCCCGTAGCGCTTGCAGTGCCTCGGTGAGGATGTCGGCCGCCTCCTTGTCGGTACGGCGCTCCTTGACGTAGGCCAAATGCGTCTTGTATGGCTCGATCTTCGGCGGCGGTGGTGGATTCAGGGAGTCGAGATTGGCAGGTAAGCCGCATCGGGGGCAGTCCCATGCGTCGGGAATCGCGGCATCTGCGGCAAATGCGGGCCGCGTCTCATGACCGTGTGCGCAAAAGTATGAGACGTAGAGCCGCGGCGCGGCATCGCCCCGCTCGGCTTCGCCCATCGGACCAGCGCCCACCCGGCTACCACGAATGGCACTTCCACCAGCCACGTTCGTTCTCCCTCGCCCTTCCTAGCTGTGGATAACTTGGTGTCAGTCTTGTGTCGATTGACCAGCCGGTGGTTGTGGAGCGGTCAGGTGCCCAACTTGTACAGCAAGTTGAGCGCCACTATTGCTGCCAGCCAGACCACTCCGATGATGACGGTGAGCCGGTCGAGATTTCGTTCTGCGACTGATGACCCACCAAGGGAGGAAGAGATCCCACCACCAAAGAGATCAGACAAACCGCCGCCGCGGCCTTTGTGCATCAGTACGAACAACGCGAGCGCGACACTGGTAATCACCACAATGATGGAGAAGATCAGGATCGGCACGGTCACCAGGGGCACGAGCACCCACGTAGCCTAACCCACCGATTCGAGAACACGTCAAAACTGCAGCAGGCTTGGACTCGCGCCCGCTCAGATCAGCGGCATTTCGTAAAACCGTGCAATAGCAGAGAACTCGTCGACCTTGAGGCTGGAGCCGCCGACCAGACAACCGTCGATGTCAGGCTGAGCCATCAAGGCGGCGACGTTGGTTGCATTGACCGATCCGCCGTAGAGAATCCTTATCCGATCAGCGATTTCGCCACCATGCCGCTCCGAGACCCAGCCGCGAATCGCTGCGCAGACCTCCTCTGCGTCTTCTGGTGTTGCCACCCGTCCGGTGCCGATCGCCCAGACCGGCTCGTACGCGATGACCAGATTTGCAACCTGCTCTGCAGTGAGTCCGGCCAGCGCGCCCTCCACGTGGTGCAGAGTGTCGGGCACCTGACGCAGTTCCTGGCGGACTGCTAGGCCCTCGCCGACGCAGACGATCGGAACGATGCCCCGGGAGACCGCCTTCAGTGTCTTGGCATTGACGATGTTGTCGTCCTCCCCGTGGAAGCGCCGACGTTCCGAGTGCCCAACGACCACGTACCGGCAGCCGAGCTTCACCAGCATGTCAGCGGAGATGTCACCGGTGTAGGCGCCGTTGTCGAATGCCGACACATCCTGGGCTCCGTAGCCAATCTCCAGCCGGTCACCATCCACCAGCGTCTGCACGGTACGAAGGTCGGTGAACGGCGGCAGCACGATGACCTCAGACTTTTCTGGGTCGTGCTTCTTGTCCTCCAATGTCCACGCCAGCTTCTGCAGCAGCCCGACGGCTTCGACATGGTTGAGATTCATTTTCCAGTTGCCGGCCATAAGAGGCTTCCGAGCCATTCGCTACGCTCCCCCATCCAGCACGGCCAGGCCAGGTAGTGTCTTCCCCTCGAGGTATTCCAAGCTGGCCCCACCGCCGGTCGAGATGTGGCCGAACTGATCGTCTCGGAAACCAAGATCGCGGAGCACTGCTGCCGAGTCACCGCCGCCGACAACCGTCAGCCCGTCAACGTCGGTGAGCGCCTGTGCCACCGCCTTAGTGCCACCGGCGAAACTCTCCCATTCCGCGACGCCCATCGGCCCGTTCCAGAAGACGGTTTTGGCGTGTCTGATCACCCCGGCGAACACTCGCGCCGAGTCAGGACCGATGTCCAGCCCGACCTGGTCAGCTGGCATCGCGTCAGCAGCCACCACGGTTGGCTCGGCGTCTGCGGATACCTTTGGTGCCACCACGATGTCGGAGGGCAGCACGATCTGTTTGCCGCCGGATGCGGCGTCGTTGAGATATCTCCGTACGGCCTTGATCTGATCCGCCTCGAGCAGGCTCTTGCCGACCTCGTAGCCCTCAGAGGCGAGGAACGTGAAGGCCATGCCGCCTCCGATCACCAAGGTATCCGCGACCTTGATCAAGTTGGCGATCACCGCCAGCTTGTCGGACACCTTCGCTCCGCCAAGCACCACGACGTACGGGCGCGGCGGCGCTTCGGTGAGTTGCTCGAGCACCTCGACCTCGGCCTTGACCAGCTCACCGGCCGCATTCGGCAGTCGCTGGGCCACGTCGTACACGGATGCTTGCTTGCGATGCACCACGCCGAAACCGTCGGAGACGAAGACATCACCAAAGGCCGCGTAACGGTCGGCCAGTGCACCGCGTTCGGCGTCGTCCTTGGATTCCTCACCCGGCTCATAACGGACGTTTTCCAACATTCCCACGTCACCGTTGCTGAGACTCTCGACGACGCTGTGCGCCGACTCCCCCACCACGTCATTTGCCAGCTGGACCTCCGCACCCAGCAGCTCGGACAGCCGCTCGGCGACCGGAGCCAGCGAGTACTTGGGGTTGACCTCACCCTTGGGTCGTCCCAGGTGTGCCATCACAATGATCTTGGCACCCCGGTCCCTGAGCTCCTTGAGCGTGGGCAGGGAGGCACGTATCCGTCCGTCGTCGGTGATCGTCTGCCCGTCCAGCGGCACGTTGAGGTCGCAGCGGATCAACACCCGCTTGCCAGCGAGGTCACCAAGATCAGAAACTGACTTCACCCTTGATCCTTCCCGAGTTGATCATGCCGCCACGACCGGCGCGTGGGCCGAAGCTGTACCTGGATTGCCCGCGCTGTACGGAGAATGCATGCCATGTACAGCGCCGGTATCCCACGCTGCGTGGGATACCGGCATCCGATCCGTGATCTAGAGGGACTCGCCGAGCAAGCCGACCAGGTCGACGAGGCGGTTGGAGTAGCCCCACTCGTTGTCGTACCAGCCGACAACCTTGACCTGGTTGCCGATCACCTTGGTAAGCGGCGAGTCGAAGATGCAGGAACTCGGATCGGTCACGATGTCGGTGGACACGATGGGATCGGTGCTGTACTTGAGATATCCCTTGAGCGGACCGTCCGCAGCCGCCTGCATGATGCTATTGACCTCATCGACCGAGGTCTCCCGCGCAGCCTCGATGGACAGGTCTGTCGCAGAGCCGGTCGGAACCGGAACCCGCAAGGCGTAGCCGTCCAGCTTGCCCTTCAGCTGGGGCAGCACCAGGCCAATCGCCTTTGCCGCGCCGGTCGAGGTTGGCACGATGTTGAGCGCGGCGGCGCGTGCCCGACGCAGGTCCTTGTGCGGCCCGTCCTGCAGGTTTTGATCCTGCGTGTACGCGTGGATGGTGGTCATCAGGCCCTTGACGATTCCCAGGCCGTCGTCGAGCGCCTTGGCCATGGGCGCCAGGCAGTTGGTGGTGCATGAGGCGTTCGAGATGATGTTGTGCTTCGCCGGGTCGTAGTCGCCGTCGTTGACGCCCATCACCACGGTCCAGTCCTCGTTCTTGGCCGGCGCGGAGATGATCACCTTCTTGGCCCCGGCGTCGAGGTGCGCCTTGGCCTTCGTGGCGTCGGTGAAGAAACCAGTGGACTCGATCACGATGTCGGCACCGATCTCACCCCACGGCAGGGCGGCCGGGTCACGTTCGGCATAAGACTTGACGACCTTGTCGCCGACCTTGATCCCTCCCTCGGCAACCTCGACCGGCAGGTCGAGTCGACCGAGGATTGAGTCGTACTTCAGCAAGTGCGCCTGGGTGTCGTCATCGAACAGGTCGTTGAAGGCGACCACGTCGATGTCGGCACCCGAGGCAAGTAGCGCGCGGTAAAAGTTTCGGCCAATGCGGCCGAATCCGTTGATACCAACACGGACGGTCATGACACGATCTCCTTCGGCTATCGATGCCCACGGCAGCAGGGCCAGAGACCACCTTAACGAACTTCGACGGTGTGCTGCACAGCCGGTTTTCCTGGTGGTCGACCGCGGGCTATGACGGGCTTGTGTGGGTGAGGTCTACTCCTCGTCGAGCATTTCGGCGCTCAAGCTGGCCTCGGTGTTGGGTATACCCAATTCCGCGGCACGCTTATCAGCCGTTGCGAGCAGCCGCCGAATCCTTCCCGCTACCGCGTCCTTGGTCAGCGGAGGTTCGTGCATTTGACCTAGCTCTTCGAGGCTGGCCTGCTTGTTCTCGATTCGCAGTAGACCAGCTGCCCTGAGGTGATCAGGTACATCGTCACCAAGGATTTCCAGCGCCCGCTCGACCCGTGCACCCGCTGCCACCGCGGCTCGAGCCGAGCGCCGCAGATTGGCATCGTCGAAATTGGCCAGCCGGTTTGCCGAGGCCCGCACCTCGCGGCGCATCCGCCGCTCTTCCCAGACCAGCAGCGACTCGTGTGCGCCAAGCCGAGTCAGCAGTGCTGCGATGGCGTCGCCGTCGCGAACCACGACCCGATCGACATTGCGTACCTCTCGAGCTTTGGCTGGGATGCCCAGCCTGCGGGCGGCACCGACCAAGGCAAGTGCAGCCTCGGGTCCAGGGCAGGTCACTTCGAGCGCCATGGAACGGCCGGGCTCGGTCAGGGAGCCATGGGCCAGAAAAGCTCCGCGCCAGGCCGCAACGCAGTCGCAGAGACCGCCGCTCACTACCTGAGCCGGGAGACCGCGGGCTGGCCGGCCGTGGGAGTCGATCAGACCGGTCTGTCGCGCCAGCGCCTCGCCATCCTTGATCACCCGGACCACGTAATGGGTGCCGCGCCGGATGCCAGAGCCATTCACGATGACCAGCTCGCTCGGGTGTCCGAAAACCTCGTTGATATCGGTCCGCAACCGCCGCGCCGCTGCGCCGGTGTCGAGTTCTGCCTCGATCACGATGCGACCGCTGACGATATGCAGCCCACCGGCAAATCTCAGCGTCGAGGCAACCTCTGACTTGCGGTCGCAAGGCTTGGTGACCTTGATGGTCGCGAGCTCTGCTTTCACCTGGGCGGTCATGGCCATTGCTGAATGATTACACAGCTCACCCGCGCAACTTGGCGCTTTGGACGGAACCTACGTAAACCCAGGTTGTGTGCGCCCCGCATTGGTTGCAACGTGTGTAGACCGCCAGGAACGTAGGTGAACGTAGGTTCCGGCAATCGATGTGGGAGTGGTCAGACGCCCAGGATTTCGGCGTACGCGGAGGCCAGGCGGAGTGGGTCGTGGCGCGGCGAGCCGTCGCGGGCAGCGAGGTCGGCGACCACGAGCCGTGCCCCTAGTGAGTCCGCGCGGGACGCCAAATGCGGGTCGTCGGAGGCGAAACCACTGTCGGCCAACACGACATCGAGCCGCAGATCTGGTGCATGGTCAGCAAGCAGCTCAATGTGCTTGGCGGCCGAGAACCCGGCCGTCTCACCGGAAGGTTCGAGGTTGAGGGCGAGGATGCGCCGGGCGTCGGTGGCATGAATCGCCTCGGCGAGCTTGGGCACCAGCAGATGCGGAATCACTGAGGTAAACCAGGAGCCGGGTCCGAGCACGATCCAGTCAGATTCCAGCACCACCTCGATGGACTCCGGGCAGGCAGGCGGATCCTGCGGGATGAGGCGTACCGAGCAGACCTCGCCCGGGGTCTTGGCAACTCGAGCCTGACCGCGGATCTCGGAGACCTCGTCCGGCTTGTCCGGCTCGAGCCCGATCACCTCGGCCGCGATGTCCAAAGGCACCGAGGCCATCGGCAGCACCCGCCCCTTCGCCCCGAGAAGCCTGGCCACCATGTCCAGACCCGCCACCGGATCACCAAGGCGTTCCCACAATCCCACTATGAGCAGGTTGCCGATTGCATGATCATCCAACGCGCCGGTGCTGCGGAACCGATACTGCAGCACATCGGCCCAGGTACGCCCTGACTCGTCATCGCCGCACAGCGCCGCCAGCGCCATCCGGAGATCACCGGGAGGCAGGCAATCCAGTTCGCGGCGCAGCCGACCGGAAGAGCCGCCGTCGTCTGCGACAGTGACGATCGCGGTCAGGTGGTCTGTGACGCGGCGCAGCGCAGTCAGCGAGACTGCGAGCCCGTGACCACCGCCGAAGGCGACCACGGCGGGGAGTGTCGGACCCAGCAAGCCCGACGGGAACATCTGTGTCAAATCTCGGGAGCTCACTCTCGTCCCAGATCGCGATGGAGGACTGTGGTCGGCAAGCCGATGGCGCGGAGCCGGCGCGCGAACTCCTCTGCCATGGCTGAACTGCGATGTTTGCCGCCGGTGCAGCCGATGGCCAGCGTGGCGAACCGCTTGCCCTCATTGATGTAGCCCACGGAGACCACGGCCAGGAGGTCCTGCATGGAACGGAGGAATGAATCGGCGCCAGGTTGGCCGAGCACGTAGTCGCTTACCGGCTTGCTGAGGCCGGTCTGCGGGCGCAGCTCGGGAATCCAGTGCGGATTGGGCAGGAAGCGCACGTCGAAGACCATGTCGGCATCCACCGGGATCCCGTACTTGAAGCCGAAGGTCAGCAGCGTGACGCGAAGCTGATCATCGGTACTACCGCCATAAGCGTGCGCGACTCGGGAGGTCAGCTGGTGGATGTTCAGCGAGGACGTGTCGATCACGAGGTCGGCCGCCGCACGAAGGGTTGCCAGCGTCTCGCGTTCCCTGCCGATGCCATCCAGCAGTCGTCCGTCGCCCTGCAGCGGATGCGGCCGGCGGACGGACTCCTGGCGTCGCACGATGACGTCATCGGCCGCCTCCAGGAACAAGATCTCTGGCAACGTACCGATCTCAGCGAGCTCGGTGAACATCGTCGGGAGTTGTTCGAAGAAACCGCGAGTCCGCACGTCGAGCACCACGGCGAGCCGCGTCAGGTCGATCTCCCGGGCCTGCCGACATACCTCAGGCAACACGCTCGGCGGAAGGTTGTCCACGACGTACCAGCCGAGGTCCTCCAGGCAATGGGCTGCCGTGGAGCGACCTGCGCCCGAGAGGCCGCTGACCACGACCAGGCGAAGCGGCTTGGTCGGGCTCTCGCCATCGAGCTGTCCCTCAGGGCTCTGCTGATCCCGGGCGGGACGAGGCCCCCAGACCGCCCCGGGACTTTCGCTGGTCACGGAGTTGATTATTCCCGGATCGTCCACCCGACAGGACCCCTTGACACTGTCAAGCACCTAGACACTGTCAAGCACCTCGCCGGTCGCCATATCGATAGCCTCCGGCTGCGGAGCCTGCTGTAAGGCCTCCTTGATTGCGAGTGCTGTCTTCGGCCCGAATCCCGGCACCGCGGCAATCTCCTCAACTGTTGCCGCACGCAGCTTCTTCAGCGACCCGAAATAGCTGATCAGTGCCTTGCGCCGTACCTCCCCGAGACCAGTCACCTGGTCCAGAAGCGATTCGACCATCGACTTGCTGCGGCGGGCCCGATGATGAGTGATCGCAAAGCGGTGCGCCTCGTCCCGCAGCCGCTGCAGCAGATAGAGGCCCTCGCTGGTTCGCGGCAAGATCACTGGTTCATCGATGTCAGGCAGCCACACTTCTTCCAATCGCTTCGCGAGGCCGCACAAGGCGATGTCGTCGATACCGAGTTCGTGAAGCGCCTTGGCCGCGGCAGCCACTTGTGGGGGGCCGCCGTCCACGACCACCAGTGATGGCGCGTACGCGAACTTGCGAGGCGCACCCGTCGTCGGATCGACCAACAGCGGACCCTCATCTGCTTCGACGTCGGCCGGCGATCCGTCCGCTGCCCGCTTGATCATCGCGGCGCGATCATCGATGAGTCGGCGGAACCGGCGGGTGATGATCTCGTGCATTGCGGCGACGTCGTTCTGACCCTCGACCTGCCGGATGATGAACCGCCGGTACTCGCTCTTTCGTGGCAGCCCGTCCTCGAACACCACCATCGAGCCCACGACTTCAGTCCCTTGCAAGTTGGAAATGTCGTAGCACTCGATCCGTAGCGGAGCGGCCGGCAGCTCCAACGCTTCCTGGATCTCTTCCAGTGCCCGGTTGCGGGTCGAGAGATCGCCGGCACGGGTGGTCTTGTGCTTGATCAAAATCTCACTGGCATTGCGGGCAACCGTCTCCATGAGTGCCCGCTTGTCCCCACGCTGCGGCACCCGGATGGAGACATGTGAGCCACGGCGCTCCTCGAGCATCGTGATCAGCGAATCCGCGGAGGACGGCATGACCGGAACCAAGATCTCGCGCGGCACCGCATCCTTGTCGTTGTTGGTGGGATCCGGCTCGGCGTAGAGCTGCAGCAGGAACTGCTCGATCAACTCCTCGCTGCCTCCTTCGTCGAACCGGTCGGCGACCCAGCCGCGCTCGCCGCGAACCCGTCCACCCCGGACATGGAAGATCTGTACTGCGACCTCCAGCGGGTCTTCGGCGAGAGCGATGACATCGGCATCGGTGCCGTCCCGAAAGACCACGGCGTTCCGTTCCATCGCGCGTTGCAGGGCGCCGATATCGTCACGCAGCCGCGCTGCGCGCTCGAATTCCAGCGCGTCGCTGGCCGCGCGCATCTCCCGCTCCAACTTCTTGATCATCGGCGCCGCCTGGCCGGACATGAACTGGCAGAAGTCGTCGACGATCGCGCGGTGCTCTTCGGCCGTCACCCGACCGACGCAGGGCGCTGAGCATTTGCCGATGTAGCCAAGCAGGCAGGGCCGGCCGAGCTGCTTGTGGTTCTTGAAGACTCCGGGTCGGCAGGAACGCATCGGAAAGACCCGGAGCAGCAGGTCGACCGTCTCGCGTATCGCCCAGGCATGGGAATAAGGACCGAAGTACCGGGTGCCCTTGCGTTTGGCGCCCCGGCCGACCATGACCCGCGGAAACTCTTCTGAGAGCGTGACAGCCAGCCATGGATAAGACTTGTCGTCGCGGTACTTGATGTTGAACCGAGGATCGAACTCCTTGATCCAGGAGTACTCCAGTTGCAGCGCCTCGACCTCGTTCTGTACGACGGTCCAGTCCACTTTGGTCGCCGTGCTCACCATCGACCGAGTGCGGCTCAGCAGGGAGGCTGGATCGGCGAAATAGGAGTTCAGCCGGGAGCGCAGGCTCTTCGCCTTACCGACGTAGATCACTCGACCTTCGGCATCGGAGAAGCGGTACACGCCAGGCTGATCCGGGATGGACCCCGGCGCGGGCCGGTATGCCGGCGCTGGCCGAGACGAGGCTGGAGGAACCACGCGCCCAGACTAGGACGGGCAACCGACTATGCGCGCTGACCCTGACGAACCGCGGAAGTATGCCCTTCGACAGGCTCAGGGCACATGTGGACTACAGACATGCCAGCTCAACCGGTCACGTAGACCTTCTTCTCGAAGACGGTGGTCTTGGCCTCGGCAAGTCCCTTGGTGGCTGGTGGGTTCGTGACGGAGCCGTCCTTGATCGAATACTCACTGCCGTGGCAGTTGCAGTGAATGACACCGTTTTCGACGGATGCCACCGGGCATCCCTGATGGGTGCAGATCTTGCTGAACGCCTTGTAGCTGCCCTTGCGCGGTTGGGTAACCACGTAGTCGGCGTCCTCCAGGATGACGCCGCCGCCGACCGGCACTTGGGATGTCGCGACGCTAGGACCGTCGGGCGCCTTTGCCTTCGACGCTGTCGGTTTGGGGGAAGTCGCGTCGGCGGCCGGCGACGGCGAGGCTGGTGCCGATGTCTCCGGTGCGGCTGGCGTAACGGAAGGCGAGCCACTGGACTCCTCGGCGCAGGCACCCAGCGCGGCGGCGCCCGCACCGGTCAGGCCTAGCAGTCCAGCGGCCCGCAGAATCGTCCGCCTCGTGGGGGCGGGCGTCTCCTGCACTGACTGTCGGTCGCCGTGCTCGGACATCACAAGCCTCCACTCTCCGCGCTGTGAGCGTCGGTCGGGCGAGCATGCCCAAAGCTGTGCATAGACGCTCTTTCGACCGCAGACGAGATAGCCCCCGATCTGGTTCGATTTATCGGGGAGCTGACGCCTAACTCGCCTTCGCCGCTGCGCGGCGGGCCGACAACTTCTTCGACACCACCGTGTCGGCTGGCGCAGCAGCTGGTACGAGCGCTGGCTGGGTTGCTCTGATCGGAACGGTGTGACCATCCAACAGCGGCTTGAGGAATGCGCCGGTATAGGACTTGGTGCTGGCCGCAACCTGTTCCGGTGTGCCCTCGGCGATGATCAACCCACCTCGCGATCCGCCCTCAGGCCCCATGTCGATCAGCCAGTCGGCGGTCTTGATCACATCGAGATTGTGCTCGATCACAACCACCGTGTTGCCAGCGTCGACCAACCGTCCGAGGACGCCCAACAGCTTGCGAATGTCCTCGAAGTGCAGGCCAGTCGTCGGCTCGTCCAGGACGTACAGGGTGCGCCCGGTTGCCCGCTTCTGCAGCTCACTGGCCAGCTTGACGCGCTGTGCCTCGCCACCGGACAACGTGGGCGCAGGCTGTCCGAGGCGTACGTATCCGAGCCCGACGTCGACCAGGGTGCGCAGGTGCCGGGCGATTGCCGGCAACGGACCGAAGAACTCGAGCCCTTCCTCGATCGACATGTCCAAGACCTCGGAAATCGACTTCCCCTTGTAGTGGACCTCCAGAGTCTCCCGGTTGTAGCGGGCGCCATGGCAGACCTCGCACGGTACATAGACATCGGGCAGGAAGTTCATTTCGATCTTGATCGTGCCGTCGCCGGTGCAGTTCTCGCAGCGACCGCCCTTGACGTTGAACGAGAAACGACCTGGCTGGTAGCCGCGCACCTTCGCTTCGGGCGTCTCGGCGAACAGCCGCCGTACGTGGTCGAAGACGCCGGTATAGGTGGCAGGGTTGGACCGCGGCGTACGGCCGATCGGGGACTGATCGACATGAATCACCTTGTCGATCTGATCGGCTCCACTGATTGAGCGGTGCCGGCCGGGCACGTCGCGGGCGTTGTAGATCCGCTTCGCGAGGGCGGTGTACAGGATGCTGTTGACCAGAGTCGACTTGCCCGAACCAGATACCCCGGTGACGGCAATGAGCTGGCCAAGGGGGAAGGACACCGTGACATTGCGCAAGTTGTGTTCGGCTGCACCGTGCACGGTGACCTCGCGACCGCGAGTACGCGGCCGCCTGGAGGCCGGCAGCGGGATGGAACGACGTCGCGACAGATAGGCGCCGGTGAGCGACTCCCGATTGTTCAACAACTCCTCGACGGTGCCTGAGTGCACCACCCAACCGCCGTGCTCCCCGGCGCCCGGGCCGATGTCGACCGCCCAGTCCGCCGCCTTGATCGTTTCCTCGTCGTGCTCGACGACGATCAAGGTGTTGCCAAGATCCCTGAGCCGAATCAGCGTCTCGATCAGCCGTCGGTTGTCCCGCTGGTGTAGCCCGATGCTGGGCTCGTCCAGCACGTACAAGACACCCACCAGTCCTGACCCGATCTGGGTGGCAAGCCGGATGCGCTGCGCCTCCCCGCCAGACAGGCTGCCCGTCGGACGGCTCAGTGACAGATAGTCCAGACCGACATCGAGCAGGAACTTCAGTCGCTCATTGATCTCCTTGAGCACCCGCTCGGCGATCTGCCGCTCCCGTTCGGTGAGCTTGAGGTGGTTGAGGAACTCAGCCGCAGCATCGATCGGCAAAGCCGACACCTCTGCGATGTTCTTGCCGCCGACGGTGACAGCCAGCGAGGTGGCCTTCAGCCGAGCACCCTTGCAAGCCCGACAGGGTACTTCCCGCATGTAACCCGCGAAGCGCTCCCGGGAGGTGTCGCTCTCGGCTTCGGCATGCCGCCGCTCGATGTAGGAGACGACGCCCTCGTACTTGGCGTTGTAGCTGCGCTCGCGACCGTACCGGTTCCGGTAACGCACATGAACCAGCCCAGGCACTCCCTCCAGCAGCATCTTCTGGGCAGCTGCCGGCAGCCGTCGCCACGGGACAGCGGTCGAGAAACCCGCGCTCTCGCCGAGCGAGTCGATCAGCCGGCTGAAGTAGTCAGCGACGTGCGGTGACGACCAGGGAGCGATGGCTCCTTCGGAGAGACTCTTGTCCGGATCGGGAACCACAAGCTCCGGGTCGACTTCCATTCGCGTTCCCAAGCCAGAACACGTCGGGCATGCTCCCCAGGGTCCGTTGAAGGAGAACTGCCGCGGCTCCAGCTCATCAATGGCGATGTCGTGGTTGTTGGGACAGGCCATCTTCTCGGAGTAGTTGCGCTCCCGCTGCGGATCCTTGGGATCGAGGTCCACGAAGTCGATCGTGACGACGCCTTGCGCCAGCTTCAGCGCGGTCTCCACGGAATCGGTCAGCCGCTGCTTGATGCTCGGCTTCACGGTGAGCCGGTCCACGATCACATCGATGGAGTGCTTGTACTTCTTGTCGAGGACGGGCGGATCGGTGAGCTGGACGACCTGACCATCGACCCGAGCCCGGCTGAAGCCCTCCGACGCCAGCTCCCGGAATACCTCGACGTACTCCCCCTTGCGGCCGCGGACAACGGGCGCGAGCACCTGGAACCGGGTGCTCTCCTCCATCGCCATCAGCCGATCGACGATCTGCTGTGGGGATTGCCGGCTGATCGGCTCACCGCAGATCGGGCAATGCGGCCGGCCGGCGCGTGCATACAGCAGTCGGAGATAGTCGTAGACCTCGGTGATCGTGCCGACCGTGGAACGTGGATTGCGGCTGGTCGACTTCTGGTCGATGGACACCGCAGGCGACAAGCCCTCGATGAAGTCCACGTCCGGCTTGTCCATCTGACCAAGGAACTGGCGCGCGTACGCCGACAGCGACTCGACGTACCGGCGCTGGCCCTCGGCGAAGATGGTGTCGAAAGCCAAGCTCGACTTTCCTGATCCGGACAGCCCGGTAAACACGATCAGCGCATCTCGCGGCAGATCGAGTGAAATGTTTTGCAGGTTGTGCTCGCGCGCACCCCGAACGACGAGACGGTCGGCCACGGAGCACATCGTATGTGCCGGCACTGACACCTCACACCTGAAATGGGATGTCATCGAGACCTCCCGCAAGAGTTGGTCGCGCACTACGGTATGGGCATGACTGCCGCCGCATCTCCGGCCACAACGCAGCTGGAAACGCTGCGCGGGCTGGTCAGGACCGCCACCCAGCGGCTGCTGGGCGACACGATCTTGGTCACCGACGAGCAGTGGCGAGCTCCGAGCAGGCTGCCAGACTGGACTCGTGGCCATGTGGCAACGCACATCGCTCGTCATGGCGATGGCGTCGTTCGACTGGTTCAGTGGGCGCTTACCGGAAAACGCCTGGACATGTACCCCTCACCCGAGCATCGTGCGAACGAGATCGACATGGGTGCCGGACGATCCGGCCTCGATCTCCAAATCGACATGGACACATCCGCTGGGCGCTTGACCGCGGCATTCGAGGAGCTTGACGGTGCGGAGGCCTGGGACGCCGGGGTCGAGATGAGTCGCGGTGTGAAGATACCCGCCCGGCTGCTGCCGTTGGCGCGGCTGCTCGAAGTCGTCATCCACCACGTCGACCTGGACATCGGTTACGAGATCGCCGACATCGATACCCAGACGGCGGAGTGGCTGCTCGAGTGGTGCGCCTTCCGGCTACGGGATCGTCAGGACTTTCCTAGGCTCGAGCTGAGCTCCGACTCTGGGTTGACTGCGACGGTCGGCACCGCCGGCGAGTCGGCATCGGTCAGTGGAAGCAGCGTAAAGCTCGTTGGTTGGCTGCTGGGTCGCACTGATGGCTCCACTGTCACGGGGGCACGTGGACTCCAGCTCCCGGCGTTCTGATGGCGGGCATCAACCACGTCGAACCGGGCGGGCCGCCGCTGGTGGTACGACTGTCCGGCTCGGTCACGATGATCAAGGTCAGCGTCGGTCCGGTCGACAACAACGCCTATCTGCTGCAGACCAGCAGTGGTGCCGGCCTGCTCGTCGATGCGGCCAACGACGATGATCGACTCCTGAAAATCATCGCTGGCCACCCGCTGGACAGCATCGTGACGACACATCGGCACGCTGATCACTGGCAGGCCTTGTCGTCGATCGCCGCAGCCACCAAAGCCCGATCAATCTGCGGTCAACCTGATCTGGAGGCGATCAGCGCAGGCTCCGGTGTCGCGGGCCTGGTAGGAGTTTGGGACGGCGATCAGGTCGGACTGGGCACCGACAGCCTCGAGGTGATTGGGCTGGTCGGGCATACCCCAGGTTCGATCACCCTCGCGTACCCGGTCGGCAACGTGACACATCTGTTTACCGGTGACAGCCTGTTTCCCGGTGGACCCGGCAAGACCAACAACCCCAAAGACTTCACGTCCTTGATGAATGATCTTGAAAACAAGATCTTCAACCGCTTCGACGACGACACTGTGGTGCATCCCGGACACGGCGATGACACCACGCTGGGCACCGAGCGCCCGCATCTCGCGGAGTGGCGAGAGCGTGGCTGGTAAGCCGGATTCTCGATCGAGACTGCCAGACGTCCCGGGCAACGAATCGGCCGAGATCGTCGTCGAGCTTCCTGACTCGCCGGAACTCGGTCGCTACCCGGCGGCAGCGTTGGTCTTCGGTGCGTCGGCAAGCGTGCTCGTCGTCGAGGTTGTGGCGCTACGTCTGCTCGCGCCGTATCTCGGACTGACGCTCGAGACGAGCACGTTGGTCATCGGGCTGGCGCTGGCTGCCATCGCTTTGGGCTCCTGGGCCGGCGGCCGGGTAGCCGACGTGATGCCCCCGCGCCGCGCGCTCGGTCCGCTACTGGCAGTCTCCGGAGTGACGGTGGCGGCAACTCCGTTCGCCGTCCGCGCGGCAGGCGCGATCAATGACGGCGTGCTGCTGATCGTGGCGACGTTGGCCATCATGCTGCCCGGCACGCTCCTCGCGGCCGTCACGCCTATGGTCACCAAGCTGCGTCTGACCAGCCTCAACAAGACTGGAACGGTTGTCGGAAGGCTCTCGGCGATCGGCACCGCGGGCGCCATCGTCGGCACCGTCGTGACTGGTTTCATCCTCATCTCACGCCTACCGGTCAGCGGCATCATGGTCGGGCTCGGGGCGGTGCTGGTGGTAGCCGCGGCCTTCGTCGAGTTGGGCGTACGCGGCTGGCGGTCGGCCGTGATTCCGGCGGTGCTGGTTCTGCTGGGCGGCGGCGCGGCCGTCGTTGCACGCGGTAGCTGCGATGTGGAGACGATCTACCACTGCGCTCTGGTCGTGACCGATCCCGACCGGGCCTCCGGGCGTGTGCTGATGCTCGACGGCGCTCCACATTCCTATGTCGACCTCGACGACCCGACCTATCTCGACTGGGACTACGCCAAGGCCGTCGCGTCGGTGATCGACACCGCGTATCCCGAAGGCCAGCCGCTGCGGGCCTACCACATCGGCGGTGGCGGGCTCACCTTGCCGCGCTACCTCGAGCACGTTCGGCCGGGGACATCCAGCCTGGTGTCGGAGATCGATCCAGGCGTCGTCAAGATCGACACCGAGCAGCTCGAGGTCAAGACCGGCCGGGGCATCGAGGTCCGCGTCGAGGACGCCCGGCTCGGCATTGGTCAGCTCGGCGACGACAGCCGGGACCTGGTGCTAGGCGATGCCTTCGGTGGTATCAGCGTGCCGTGGCACCTCACCACGCGAGAGATGGCGCGCGAGGTAGCGCGGGTGCTCACCGAGGACGGGGTCTATGTGATCAATCTCCTCGACTTCGGCCCACTCGGATTCGCGCGTGCCGAGGTCGCCACGCTGAATGAGGTATTTGATCATGTCGCACTGGCAACCGAAGTCGATACGCTGACCCAGGGAGAGCAGGCCGGCGGCAACCTGGTCGTGATCGCCTCGAACGCCCCCATCGATGTCGCTTCGATTGCCGCCCGCATCTCGGCGCGGGGGGCCGACTGGGACGTGATCACAGGTGCAGATCTCGGTCAGTGGACCGGGGACGCGCCCGTGCTGACCGACGACTACGCCCCGGTCGATCAACTGCTGACACCGTATGCGGGCCGCTAGGGTCCTACGGATCTCTCTTGTTGGCCGACCGGTCGCGATATATCGTTGACGTATCGATTGAGACCTCAGGAAGCAGGGTGATCAACATGGGTGGCGCGTACGCAATGGGAGCGCCTTGGCATCGCTTCGCCGGCCGCTGCAATCCCGAATGGGGCAGGGACGTGAGCGACTGGCTGACGAAAATGACCGGGCACCGCGGCCCGCGGGGTCAGCAGGCGTACGGACAGTGGGGCATGTTCGCAGGTCCACCCTTTGGACCATGGTGGGCAGGCGGCGGCCCTCGCGGATGGCGCGGGCCGAAGGCGCGTCGCGGCGATGTGCGCGCGGCAATTCTGGCGGTCCTCGCAGAGCAGCCGATGAACGGCTACCAGATCATTCAGGAGATCGCTACTCGCAGCGGCGGCGTCTGGAAGCCGAGCCCGGGTTCCATCTATCCGACCTTGCAACAGCTCGAAGACGAGGGCCTGGTCCGGGTAGAGGACGACGGTGGTCGTCGCGTGTACACGCTGACTGACGAAGGGCGCGGCTACGTCGCCGAACACGCCGACGAGGTGTCCGCTCCTTGGCAGGCTATGAGCCAGACCGCTGAGGACGACGACGGACTCAAGCCGTTGATCGGCCAAGTGGCGGCTGCAGTATGGCAGATCGTGGCCACCGGGACGCCCGAGCAACAGGCGAAAGGCCGGGATGCACTGGTGGAGTTCCGTCGCAAGCTCTACTCGATCCTTGCTGAAGACGATATTGCGCCGGAGAATTAGTCATGACTCGATACATTCCGGGGAGGTTCGACCTTCCCCGGGGGAACGTGATGTGGGTGTGGCCTCCGCCGTACAGCTCGGAACCCCGGCCCATCCAGAAGACTTCGGTAAGGATCGGCGACGCCGAACGAGACCGAGCCATCGCGGCCCTAGGTGATCACTTCGCCGAAGGCCGGCTCAACGCGGAGGAATTTGAGGAGCGGGTAGACCAAGCGATAAAGGCCCGCTTCAACGAAGATCTCGAACCACTCTTCGCTGATCTACCTCGGTCACCACAACCGAGCACGGAATCTGGGCCCAACCGCCGGCCGGAAGCCCAGCTCGCGTGGTCACCTGTGGTCTGGTTCGCTCCGCTCATCGTGATCTGCGCACTGGTCGCGGCTGTGATCCTCAGCGCACCATGGCTGGTGTGGATGTTCCTCTGGGTGTTCCTGATCACAGGTTTCTTCCGGCACCGTCGGCGCCACTTCGGACCACCCCGCCGCTACTACCACTTCTGACTTCAGCGGCTTCGCGGTCGTGAACTGATTTCGCGACCTCCAGGTCGATGCTGCCTGGTTGGATTGGCTCGTGAAAGCGTCCAAGGACGCGATCAACCGCGCAGCCGGAATCGGTCGTTCGCTCCTTACCTACTACGGCCCGGTCTGGCGGCGCCGCAGGATGGAGGGTTTCTACCGGCAGTTCCTCCAAGCCGGCGATCTGGCGTTCGACATCGGCGCCCATGTCGGTAACCGGGTACGCGTCTTCCGCCGGATTGGTGCGCGGGTGATCGCGGTGGAACCACAGCCGGATTTCGTTGCAGTACTGCGACTGCTCTATGGTCGCGACCCTGATGTCGCCATTGAGGCCAGCGGTGTCGCGGCTGGAACCGGGGAAGGAAAGCTTCATCTGAGCACACGTACCCCGACGGTTTCGACCTTCGCAGCCTCCTGGATGGACGATGTCCAGATTGACCGGCGATTTCAGCAGGTGCGGTGGGACACCGTGATCAGCGTGCCGCTGGTCACCCTCGACGATCTCATCGCCCGCCACGGCGAGCCACACTTCTGCAAGATCGACGTCGAGGGATTTGAATATCAGGTTCTCAGTGGCCTCAGTCAGCCGCTAGCAGCATTGTCTTTTGAGTACATTCCGGTTGCTGCCGCCCAAGCAATCGCTTGCGTAGAGCGAACCAGTGCTCTCGGCGATTACCGCTATCGATATTCGCGGGTCGAGACGCACCGGTGGGCGGATCGTGGCTGGCTGAAGCCGCAGACCATGATCGAGATCTTGGGCGCCTTGCCGATCGGTGATCGATCGGGGGATGTGTACGCCGTTCGCGCCGATCGGCTCATCGCGTCGAACTAGCCAAACAGGTCAATGGTGCGGTGACTGTCGAACTCCGAGCCGGGGACGCGCGGTAGGTCCAGAGCATCGGTCGTGACATTGGCGATGTCGGCGTTGCGAATCGGCTGCTTCCCGCGATAGCTGGTGCGGCTGTTGCCAGGGCTGTGAACGCTGGGATTGAGGCCGTACAGGTTTCGCCCGGCCGGCACGCCCGCGCCCCACGCCATGAAGGGAATCCGGTAATTCTGGAGCTTGCCGGCTCGGTAGTGCGCGGCGCCTCTCCCCCCGTGGTCTGCGGTCAGTAGGACAAGTGTGTGCCGGCGTAGGGCAGGCCGGCCAGCCACTGTGTTGAGGACTCGGCCGAGGAGCCGATCGGTGCGCTGCACGGCGGTGAGATATTCCCTGCTCATGAAGCCATGGGCGTGCCCAGTGCGGTCCGGTAGAGACAGGTGCACAAAGGTGAATTCCCGAGGTGCCCGGCGTAGCTCGGCAGTGAACTTCGCCACCATTTCGGTGTTATTGCGATCGATGGTGACTCGATCGATCTTCGCCCGTCCGTCGTTACGGCCGGTTCGATCGGCGGCGCCGTTGGTGTTCCAGGTGCGCTTGTAGAGGGCGAATTTGGTCTTGGTGGCGAACATGGCTGTTGAGCCGCCATGGTCGTGAACCACGTCGAACACGCTGGCCACGTAATGCCCGGCGGCTCGATGGACCGTGCTGCGATTGTCAAAGTTGTCGGTGTATCCGTGTCCGCCGTGTCTGCCGTCCACCCGCCGCCCGGTAAGCATCGCCGTGTGGTTGGGCAGGGTGCTGGTTTGCTCACGAACTGTTCGTGCATTCAGGGTGTAAGCGCCTTCGCGCATCAATCGGTGAAAGGCGGGACTACGGGACTGTCCGAGCTGCTCGATGGCACGAGGGTTGAGGCCATCGATGGAGATGGCGATCACCTGGTCGATGGCATTGTCGGCCGCCTCGTCGGTCGGGGCGCTCGGCGAGGGAGGTTTTATGCCTGACGGGGAAACCGGTGAGAGCGCAGGCGACACCAGGACAGGAACGCTGTCGCCTACTGGCCGGGTGGCATGGCAGCCGGAAGCGAGAAATGTACCCGCGATCAGGAAGGCCAGCCACGACGTCCGCAGGCGTCGAACGCTCATGAGCTCGACCCTAGTCGTGGCCGGGCTGACGGGAAATGTGGCGCGCCAGCCGCTGCCAGATCGACGTGATCACTGGCCCTGGCTGAGCACCAGGAAGATCGCAAAGATCACCGCAACCGCGGTGGCCAAGCCAAACGACGCTGCGCCGCCCAGCTTGTCAATGGTCACGGCGATCAGGAAGCAGAACAGCGCGAAGCCATCGAGGCCGGGCACGATCCCGCGCAGCAGTGCGTGCACCCCTGCATGACCGGCTAGTGCTGTGGTGAATGCGCAGACTACGCTCAACGCGATCGGGAAGGGCGTCAGTACGCCGGTTAGCGCAGGGCCCACTGAGGCCGCCACTCCAGTTACCAGCAGCACGAGCAGGGCCGTTGCGACCGCCCGGGCTGGCAGATCCCACCATGGTGCCGGCAGCGGGATCGGGACTGGCTCGTCCAGGCGGCGTAGCAGTGCATTGGCTCCATGCAATGCCAGCAGCCCAAGCATCAGCGCCAGACCTGCCGGCACATCAACCTGGGCAAGAGCAAGATCGGTAACCAGCACCGCGGCCCAGCTTGCCGCCAAGGTCAGCCGCCAGCCATGGTGCTTGGACAGGTAGCCGAAGATCAACGCGAACAACGCCAGCGGCACGATACCTAACGTCGCAGCCCGGGCAGCGTCCGCAACGAAGCGACTGCCGTGGTCCAGATACAAGATCAACAAGATGGGGCCGGCTACGACTGGCAGCACTACGAGGACCCCAGCCACTCGAGGACCCCAGCGTCGTCCGGCGAGCGAGGAAGCGACCACCAGCAGCGGCGCCAGCAGCAGCTTCAGCGCGAGGACGGTCACAGCGCTGTGTATCGCAGCCTGCACTGAGGAGGCGTGCTAGTCGTTCTTGATCACTTGGTCTGCCTCCAGGACTTCGACCAGGCGCCGCGCGATTTTCAATGCGGCCCGCAACTCGTCGACACCTACCTGAGCTCCGATCCGGTCAGCAAACGGTCGCTGGGCGAGAGAAATGCGACGGATCGCCCAATAACCGGCTTCGGTGCAGGCCAGTAGCTTGGCCCGTTGGTGTGAAGGATTTGGGCGGTACTCCGCGAGCTGCCGCGCGACCAGCAGGTCGGCGACCCGCTGAACTCCCTGCCGGGTCATGCCCATCAGCCGCCCAATCTCTGCGACGCTGCGTGGCCGGTCCAGTACGCCTCCGAGGACTTGCCACCAGGCGGCGGTTATCCCGCCTTCTGCGGCCATCTCCTGGGCAGCGTCCATGAGGCGACCGTTGAGGCGGAAGGTGGTAAGGATGAGGTCCGTCAGCACCTGGCCGGCTTCGGTATGTGGTGGGAGATCGGGCCATCGTTCCCGGGGCGGAACGGTTGCCTCCGGCGCTTCGGCCGTGGTCATGCGGCCCGCCCGGCCTGCATGAGTACAGGGAACGCTGCCGCATCAGCGCTGTGGAAGACGCCCTCGTAGGCCGTGAGCGTGCTCTCGGACATCAAGCCGAGGTGTCGCAGCGTCGTAGAAGCAAATTGCACCGGCGACTGTGGGCCGGCGGTGATGAGATTCCCGTCCGCGACAGCACGCTGGCCGACGTAGTTATCTGCGCCCGCGTACCCAGTCGTCATCAGATACTCGGCGGCCGCGCTGGTGTGAAGCCGGTTGTCCAGCAAGCCCGCTCGGGCCAGACCCGCGGTGGCACCACAGATCGCCGCTACCGGAACACCGGCGTCCAGGAAACGTGCCGCGGCTGCGGCGAACGTTTTCCCACCTCCGGCGTCCCACATGTCGGCGCCAGGCATGATCAGCAGGTTGCTGGAGGCCGGATCAAGATCGTCGAGCAGCATGTCCGGTACGATGCGGAGCCCGCCCATAGTGGTGATCGGCTCGCCCGATTCGGCCACCGTCACGATGTTCCAGGAAGTGCCGGTGAAGCGTCCGGTGCGGAGTTCGACCAAGAGGTGCCCGACTTCCCAATCGGCGAGTGTGTGGTAGATGCCTAGGTGTGCAGTAGAGGTCTTCATAGACAACATACTGTCATATTTGACAGTATGTTGTCAAGTTCGGACACTGAAGGGAGTCTGGGATGCGTGAGCTTGATGTTCGAACCGACGACGGGCGTGTTCTTCACGCGTACGACACTGGTCCGACGGGACGCCCAGATGAGTTGGTCGTTTTCTGGCATCACGGCACACCCAATACCGGCGCGCCGCCGGAGCCGTTGTTCGATGCAGCTCATTCCTTGGGTATCCGGTGGATCGGCTATGACCGTCCCAGCTACGGAGGCTCCAGTCCCGATCCGGCCGCGACAGTCGCGTCCGCTGCCACTGATGCCCGCCAAGTTGCCGATCACCTGGGCATCGACCGCTTTGCCGTGTTCGGCCACTCCGGTGGTGGGCCTCGTGCCCTGGCGTGCGGAGCCCTGATGCCGGACCGCGTAGTTGCAGTCGTCAGCATCTCTGCCCCGGCGCCGTGGCCTGCCGACGGACTCGACTATTTCGAGGGCATGTCAGCTGGCACTGTCCGCGAACTGCAGGCTGCTGCTCGGGGTCGAGCCGCGCTGAAGGAGGTCTTGGCCGCGAATGAGTTTGATCCCGAGTCGTTCACCCCAGCCGATTACGCCGCGCTCGAGGGCAACTGGTCCTGGTTCGAAGGCATCGTCCAGGCCGCTACAGCCAATGGCCCGGACGGCATGGTTGAGGACGATGTCATCGCGATGGCCCCGTGGGGCTTTGATCTCGCTTCGGTGACTGCACCTACGTTGATCATGCACGGCGCCGACGACCACATGGTGCCGAGTTCGCACGGCGAGTGGCTCGCCACGCACACTCCAGCGGCTGAGCTGCGTCTCGAGCAGGGCGAGGGCCACGTCTCGGTGCTGGGCGCCGCGCCATCCGCACTTGGCTGGCTCCGTCAGGTCGTCACCGCATGGCCAGACGGTGCGCCCACTGTCGGCGCCACGGCTCAGATGTCGCGCAGCGTCACGGAGGCCGACATCGCCCTGTTCACCGAGATCAGCGGTGATCGCAACCCGCTGCACTACGATCTGGCGGCAGCGAAGGCCACTCGCTTTGGCGAGATTGTTGTCCAGGGCGGCGTCACGAGTGCCATCCTCAATGCCGTGGCCGCCGAGAAGCTACCGGGTCCGGGAACAGTGTTCCTCAATGTGAATTGGGACTTCCGAGCGCCGGTGCGACCCGGCGATACGATCACCGGCCGTGTCGAGATCACCGACGTACGGGCAGACAAACCGATCACCAAGCTGCGGACCAGCGTGACGCGCGACGACGGAGTGGTAGTGCTGGACGGTACCGCCGTGTGCTACACGATGCCACTGCCCAGGCGGGCACCTAGCGCTGCCCGTTGAAACCCAGCGCGTTGTCAGAGCTTCGCGCCGCTCCGAATGAGAACCTTCGATCATGGACGAGGTGAGTACCGGCACCGAGCGCCGTGGGCAGCGGGCCGGCGAGGACGTCATCGTCACGCTGTATCGCCCGGCCGAGCTGTTGAAGGTCGATCCCGAGGCGATGTTGGAGCGTGACGCGCGAATCGAGCCTGGTGCCGAGGAGATCGTCCACGAGCTGCTCGGCCGGTCGAGGGTGCAGCGGCAGGCCCGCATTGTGGTGATGCTGCCCCAGGAGCAGATCACCGACGGTATCGCCGAGACACTGCACGTAGCGCTCCGACGTTATTGCGAGGCCAGGCTGGCAAAGGTCCAGCGCGAGACTGAGCTGGCCTGGCGGCAGGGCCTCCGCTCACTGGCCAGCGGGTCGATCCTGTTCCTCGTCGGGCTGCTGCTGTCCGCAGGATTCTTGGAGCCGGATGTCCCGGAATTCTGGCAAAACCTGCTCGGCAACGGAGTCTTTCTCGTCATCGGCTGGGTCGGTCTCTGGTATCCGCTTGACCTGCTCTTCTTCGCCCGGCAGCCACTGAAACGTGAGGCACGGATCGTCAAGGCGATCGGCCGGATGCCGCTGTTGGTGCAAACCGCCAACGTCCCATGAGCTGTGGGCGAGAAAGTCGAAGGGCGAGACACTGAACGCATGGCGCCCGTGCAGGTGCGAATCAGGCTGCTCGGCGGATTCGATGTTCAGATCGACGATGTGGCAGTTCCGCCCGGCATCTGGCGGCTGAATAAGGCCCGCTCGCTGCTCAAGCTCTTGGCATTGGTTGAGGGCAACCGGCTACATCGCGATGCCATCATCGAGGCACTTTGGCCAGACCTGGCAGCTGGGGCAGGCGCCAACAATCTGCATCAGACATTGCACGCAGCTCGCCATGCGCTCGCTGAGGCCGGCGCCTCGGCTGGTGTTCTTCGGCTGCGAGACGGCGTTGTCGCATTGTGCCCTGACGGTGGCTTGGCTACCGACGTCCAAGACCTCGATGCAGCACTCGACAAGGCCTTGGTTGCAGACGACCCCGACCTGCTGCTCGACGTCGCCACGCGGTGTTCTCAGGGACTGCTGCCTGAGGACAGCTACGAGGACTGGGCCCAGGCCTCCCGAGATCACATCGCCGGTCTGCGCCGCACGGCGGTGGTCGCTGCTGCGCCGCTCCTGATCGCGGAGCGCAGGGCGTACGACGCAGTCGCGGCACTCGAGGCAATGGCGGAGACTCGGCCCGTCGACGAGGAGGTTCATCGCGCGCTGATGCTGGCCTACGATGCCGCTGGCCGGCGGTGGGATGCGGTCGCTGTCTATGAGTACCTGCGAAGCCGTCTCGACGACGAATATGCAGCAGCACCTGACGTGCCAACGACGACGTTGTACCGCCGGCTGCTCACCGGTCAAGCCGATGCCGTAACCAGAGGTTTCCATCACCTCGTCGGCCCAGAAACGCGGTTCCTCGGGCGTCGTCGAGAGATCGAGGAGCTCGTCGCACTCTGTACGAGAAACCGCCTGGTCACGCTCAGCGGGCCAGGGGGCGCCGGCAAGACACGCCTGGCGGTCGAGGTCGCGAGAGTCCTCGCGAAGACCTCGTCGTACCTGGATGGACTCTGGATGGTGGACCTTTCTGGCGTCCGGGACGCAGAGCTTGTCCCCGCGACGGCGGCCTCGGCCCTAGAGCTGACGCTCTCCGGCTCACGTCCGACCGTCGCCGCCCTCACTGCTCAGCTCGCCGCACGAGAGCTGGTCGTGGTGTTGGACAACTGCGAGCATGTGATCGACGCCGCTGCCACGCTGGTACGTGCGATCCTCCAGGACTGCCCGGGCATCACTGTGCTGGCCACCAGCCGCGAGCCGCTTCATCTGCCTGGCGAGGTCGCATGGCGAGTGCCGTCACTCCGCGTGCCCGATCTGTCTGAACCGGTCGATTCCGGCCGCCTGTTGAGGTATGAGTCGGTGCAGCTCTTTGTGGCGCGCGCCCAAGAGGCCGCACCCACTTTCCGACTCAGCAACGACAACGCGCGGGTGGTAGCGCACATTTGCCAGCGACTCGACGGAATGCCTCTTGCAATCGAGCTCGCTGCAGCTCAGGCGGCCTATCGTGCACCGCGACAGATCGCGGCCCTGCTAGACCACGCCCTTACAGCACTCGCGTCGCGCATTCGGGACACTCCTGACAGACAGGCGACGTTGGCGGCCACTGTTAGTTGGAGCTTCGAGCTTCTCGACGCCGATGAGCGCCAGCTGTTTCCGAGACTCGCCGTGTTCGCCAGCGGGTTCACCCTGGAAGCCGCGGAGCAGATCGCCTCCGACGGGATGGCCAGGCCGCTTGGAGATGTTCTGGCCGGACTTGTTGATAAGTCGCTGGTGCTTGCCGAGACGCTTGGCGCCGCGGAGGCGCGCTATCGGCTGCATGAGTTCGTGCGGCAGTACGCCGCGCAGCAGCTGGCCCTGTCCGGAGACACATTGAAGGTGCAACGTCGTCATGCTGACTGGTATTGCGATCGCGCGGAGTCGCTCGATCCCGACCGGAGCGAACCGGTCGTCGGAGAGCCCAGCAGGTGGTTCGCGATCGAGCGGGAGAACCTGCGTGTCGCCATGGCCAACGCGCTCCAAGGGGCGCCGGAGCGAGCACTGCGCGCGGCGGTCGCAGCCTGGCGCTCTTGGATGGCCTCGGGGATGCACGCCGAAGGACTCCAGTGGCTGCGCCGCGCGCTTGCTGCATGTCCCGATGTTTCTGCAGTGCACGTACGAGCACTGTTTGCCACTGCGGTGTTCGAAGTGCGTTTGGGCCGCAGTGCGGAGGCCTTGCCGCTCGGCCGTTCGATTGCCGAGATCGGGCGGCGCGAGGGAAATCCGCTTCGGCGCGCCGAAGCCGCGCATCTGCATTGCGTACTCAGCTGGCTGGCCGCCGAGTGGGGAACCATTGATCGTCTCCTAGACGCGGCAGATGTTGATCTTGAGAATCTGCCGTCGCTGCACGCAGCTCATGATCATCTCCGGGCATTGGTCGCGCTATGCCGGGGCGATCCCGACACTGCGCTTGGCTGCCTTGATCGCTCCCTGCGGTGGCTAGCCGACACGCCGCCGAATACCCCGCCCTTCTTTCCGGTCTGCACCCTGGCGTTCTCGGTCGGGCAGTGGGACGGCATCACCATGCCGATCTTCGAGGAAACCATGCTGGTCGGACGCCGGGTCGGAGCCGTGCAAGCTGAGGCGTACGTCCTCTGCACTCTCGCCTTCGCCTCTCGGATAGCAGGGAGATTTAGCGAGGCAGCCGAAGCGCTCGATAGGGCGCTGCGCATCTTCCAGTCAGTCCGCGACCCGGCAGGCGAGGCGTTCACACTTGCCCAGCAAGGGCACGTGCATCGGACACTGGGCGAGTCGGCTGCCGCCATCGAGCGTTTCCACCAGTCCGCAGACCTCCGAGCAGCCATTCCCGACCAACGCGGCTCCGCGATATCACTGACTGGAATCGCGCTCGCTCAGGCAAGCCAGGGCAGTGTGGCGGCGGCACGCGGGCTCGCGAGCGAGGCCGCTCGGATGCTGGACCGGTCCGGCGATCGTCCCGGATTGAGCGCTTCACTCAACAACCTCGCTGCGATCGAGATCATGTCGGGACAGTACGGGCCGGCCGTCCGGGTGGTGGAGAAGCTGCTGTCGTTGCGGGCGGTCCCCGACTTCCATCGTTCCGTCGGTTGGAGTCACCTACTGCTAGCCCAACTCCGGGAGCGGACGGGCGACGGCGTCGGCGCCGAGGCGGCGCGGCGCGCAGCCATCGCTGTCTTCAGCCGCATCGGGGAGCGGCAAGGCTTGGCCGTCGCAGGCAGCACGTCAGAGCGCTAAGCGGTTGCAAAGTCCTCGACATCTAGCCTCCTTGCAACGTAGAACGGGAGGCCAGCATGACGATGACAACAGCGCTCGGCAATGCAACCGTCGCGGAGTTGCGATCCACTGTTGCGGGAACGGTGATCGTGCCGGGGGACGACGAGTACGACCGCGCACGACGAACCTGGAACCACGCGATCGATCGATATCCCGCAATGATCGTCAGGTGTACCGGAACTGCTGATGTGGTAGCCGGCGTGCGGTTCGCCAGAAGCGAAGGCTTGCCCATCGCGATCCGGGGCGGTGCACACAGCGTCGCTGGATTCTCCAGCTGCGACGACGGTCTTGTGCTTGACCTATCGCCCATGCGCTCGGTCGATGTCAACCCCAGCGCCGGCCGCGCACGAGCGCAGGGCGGCACCACCTGGAAGCAGTTCGATCGCGAAACACAGCTTCACAGCTTGGCGACGACCGGCGGATTGGTGTCGACAACCGGTCTCGGAGGATTCACGCTAGGCGGTGGGATCGGGCACCTCGTGCGCAAACTCGGCCTCACCTGCGACAATCTCGTTTCGGCGCAGATCGTCAATGCTGATGCCCAGGTGGTCAAAGTCTCGTCCGACGAGAATCCTGACCTGTTGTGGGCATTGCGCGGCGGCGGCGGCAACTTCGGCGTCGTGACCTCGCTGGACCTGAGCGTTCACCAGGTTGGCCCGACCGTCCTCGGTGGCGTCATCTTCTACCCAGGACATCAGGCGGCGCAGGTGATCTCCGCCTGGCGCGAAGCCATCGGCAACGCACCTGACGAGCTCACCTCCATGATCAATCTCACCACCGCTCCGCCACTGCCCTTCCTGCCCGAAGCGGTGCACGGCAGTCGGGTCGCGGTGCTGTTGGCTTGCTATGCCGGCGATCCGGACAAAGGAGAAGCTGTAGTAGCTGCGCTGCGTCGTCTTGGCGATCCGATCGCCGACGTCTTAGCACCGCTGCCCTACGTCGTTTTGCAGCAGCTTCTGGACCCGCTGTGGGAAGCTGGCGCCGGGAACTACTTCAGCTCCGCGTTCTTGGATGGAGTTCCCGATCCGGCGGTAGACACGCTCGTCGAGGCTCATGGACGTTCGGCAGCACCTCCGGCCACATGTGAGCTGCACGTGCATCACTTGGGTGGAGCGATGGTCCGCCTAGAGGAGAACTCGACGGCCTTCGCACATCGTCGGTCACCCTTCCTGCTCAACTGCATCGCCCGCACGCAGCATCCTGCCGAGCTCCCACTGATCGCCGAGTGGGCGCGGCGTACGCGCGAAGACATGTCGAGATTCGGCAGCGGTCAGTATGTGAACTTCACCGGCGAGGGAGGCGCCGAGCGCGCTGCGTACCCACCGCAGACGTACGCACGGCTCGCCGAGGTCAAGCGCGAGTACGACCCCGACAACGTCTTCCGGTTCAACCAAAACATCTCGCCGGCTCCTGAGAGCTGACCGATGGCCAGGGAATGGGACCTCATCGTCGTGGGTGGCGGCGCGGCTGGGTGTGTGCTGGCAACTCGGCTGAGTGCAGCGACGAACAGATCAGTGTTGATTTTGGAGGCGGGTCCAGATCTGCGGGCGGAGATGCCTGACGACGTACGCGATGGGCGCCGTCCGACTTTCGATCATGATTGGGGCTACAGCTCCCAGCCAGACTCTCAAGGGTCGGTCCGCGCGCTCTACCGGGGCAAGTTGCTCGGTGGCTGCTCTTCCACTAATGCCACTTTCGCTCTGCGAGGTCATCCGGCAGATTACGACGGCTGGGCTGCCGCCGGGAATACCGGATGGTCGTTTGCCGATGTCTTGCCCTACTTCTGCAGGCTCGAGACCGACGAAGATTTCGGGTGGGCGGAGTGGCACGGCTCCAGCGGGCCGCTGCCGATCCGGCGGTACGGCGATGGCGAACTCAGTGACGTCGCTCTGGCGGGCCTCGAGGCGTTCGGCGAATGTGGATTCCCGAGGATTCCGGATGCCAATGAGCCTGGTGCCGTCGGTCTCGCCCGTGTCCCGGTCAACGCCCGAAATGGCGAGCGGATCAGTACCGCCCTGGCCTATCTACCCCTAGCAGAAGGCCGGTCGAATTTGGCGATTCGTTGCGATGCACAGGTCGCCGGGCTGATCTTGGACAACGGGCGCGTGACTGGCGTTCGGCTGCTCTCTGGTGAGGAGATCCGGGCGTCGGAGGTCGTGCTTTCGGCGGGTGCGTACGCCAGTCCGGCGCTGCTGATGCGCTCTGGGATCGGGCCCGCAGCAGCTCTTCGCACGCTGGGTATCCCGGTCGTTGCAGACCTTCCGGGTGTGGGTCAAAACCTCATCGACCACCCGGCCGTTTCGGTCGACCTGCTCTACGACAAGCCGGTCGCAGCCATGCCCGTCTTCCAGGTTGTGGCAACCTGCCACAGCACCGGCGTCGACTCGGCCGAAGCGCCCGACCTGCAATGCATGGCAGGCGGCCCGTACCAGGGTGACCCTGCCACGTTCTTTCTCGGAGCCGCCCTGCTCAAGCCCCGATCGCGAGGCAGCGTCAGCTTGGGTTCCATCGACCCGGCAGCGCCGCCGCGCATCGACCTGGGCTATTTCCAGGTGTCTGACGATGTTGATCGGCTGGTCGAGGGACTGGACCGGGTACAGGAAGCGGCTCAGGTCAGTGCAATCAAGGAGCTGTCATCCGGCGTCCAATTTGCGCCAGGCTCAGAGGTTGACCTGCGGTCCTGGGCGCGCAGCAAGACCTGGACCTACCACCATCCCGTCGGCACATGCGCAATGGGCGTTGATCCCTCGGCGGGGGCGGTCGTCGATCCGACCTGTCGAGTGCACGGCGTGGAGGGATTGTGGGTCGTTGATGCATCAGTGATGCCCGACATTCCGTCGGCGAATACCCACCTGCCAACGATCATGGTGGCGGAGCGAGTGGCCGCTCTGATGATGTGACGGTCGCGCTGGCCGAGCAGGGAATTGAGCGCCGTAGGCTGCCCTGGTGGGTTGGCCAGAGTGGCATGTCACAGAAGTGATGAGCGCCCGCCCACAGGTCAGGGTGAACCAGCTGGGTTACCTCCCGCACAGACCCAAGTACGCAACGCTGATCTCGGCTGCCCAGGACCCTATTCAATTCACCATCCGCGACCAGCACGAAAATGCGGTCTTCACTGGACTTTCGGAGCCCTGGTCGGTTCGGCCGGAGTCTACGTCCGGGCTCTTGGTGCATGTGCTGGACTTCAGCAGCCTCAATATCGCGGGAGCCGGCCTTCGGATTGAGGCGGCCGCTCAGCGCAGTCATCCGTTCGAGATCACCAGCCGCCTCTACGACAGGCTGGCCGCGGACGCATTGCGTTTCTTCTACCTGATGCGGTCCGGCACGCCGATCATGGACAGACTGGCGCCCGGGTATGGACGACCCGCCGGACACCTCGGGCGGCCGCCGAATCGTGGCGACCTGGCAGTGCCCGCGTGGACGGGTCCCGAGGCGCAGCAGCTCTACCCCGGCTGGCGTTGCGAGGGCACATTCGACGTCTCCGGCGGCTGGTATGACGCGGGCGATTACGGCAAATACGTCACGAGCGGCGCTATTGCGGTGTGGCAGCTGCTCAGCACCCTCGAGCTCCTGGCAACGGCCGATCGCATGCCGCGCGAGGGGTTCGCCGACATGATCAAGACCGAATGTCGCTGGCAGCTCGATTGGCTGATGCGCATGCAGGTTCCTGCCGGTGATCCGCTGGCCGGGTTGGCTTTTCATCGCCTGCACGGCACGATGTGGTCCCCGATGCCTGGCTGGGCGCATGAGGACCCGACCGAGAGGGTGCTGCATCGGCCGTCGACGGCAGCGAGTTTGCAGCTAGCCGCCGTGGCAGCTCAGGGCGCTCGACTGTTCCGGACCAGTGATCCCGCGTACGCCGGCACCCTATTGGCGGCGGCGCGCGTCGCGTACCAGGCGGCGCAGCGGCACCCTGGCTTGATCGCGCCTGATGACCACGCCCGGTTCGGTGGCGGTCCGTACTCCGACGATCGGCTTGAGGATGACTTCTACTGGGCGGGCGCCGAGCTGTGGCTCGCCACCGGCGAGGACGCCTATCGCGAACATCTGGCTTCCTCTGACCAGCACACCGCAGATGCCTTCGATGCGACCGGCTTCGATTTCGACCGAGTGACGGCGCCAGCCCGGCTCGATCTCGCACTGGTTGGCAACGAGCTCGCTGACCACCAGCAGGTAGTCGAGAGCGTGCGACGCGGCGCCGACCGATTGCTGGAACTGCAGCGCCGACAGCCATGGGGCCAGCCGTACGCGCCGACTGAGGGGTGGGACTGGGGATCGAACGGCCGGATCCTCAACAATCTCGTCGTCATCGCAGTGGCTTCTCTGGTGTCGGGCTCCTCTCGTTACGCGGATGCAGTCGCCGTCGGCGTGGATTACCTACTTGGCCGGAACGCGCTCGGCCAGAGCTACATCACCGGATATGGCCTGGACTTCAGCCGTCATCAACGGACGCGGCAGTTTGGTCACGATCTCGATCCGGCGTTGCCGCCGCCACCACCGGGCGCGCTGGCCGGTGGAGCGAACTCCCGGCCGGCTCCGGACTTCCCATACGACCCTCGCCTTGTGGGCCTGCCAGCTCAGTGCTGCTATCTCGACGAACCGACCTCCGAGGTTACGAACGATGTCTGTATCCGTTGGAACGCGCCGCTGACCTGGATCGCAACCTATCTGAGCGTCGCGGACGGACTGAGCAATTGATCATCGACTAGGACCGGTCTTCGACTGTCTCCTGGTCTGGGGTGTCCGCGCTGTACTTTTCATGCAGGTGCACCGGCTCGGGCTCGGGCTCACGGTCACGTTTGGCTTGCCGCGCATGGTAGGTCAGGTTGAGGGCCTCGACGCAGATCGCAAACGCGATCGGCCCGTAGATGAAGGGCTTTTCGATGTGGAAGTTGAAGCCCTCGGCGATCAGGCTGGCCCCGATCAGTACCAGGAACGAGAGGGCGAGTATCTTCACCGTCGGGTGGCGATTCACGAATCCGCTGATCCAGCCGGCGGTGAACATCATGAGCACGATAGCGAGCACGACTGCGGCGACCATGATCGACAGCTCATTCACCATACCGACCGCAGTGATCACCGAGTCCAGCGAGAACACCATGTCCAGCAGAATGATCTGGATGATCACCGCAGTGAAGCTCGCCGCCCGACCAGTTGATCTGGAGGCTTCGTGACCTTCGAGCTTATGGTGGATCTCCGTCACCGCCTTGTAGACCAGGAAGGCGCCGCCCAGGATCAAGATCAAGTCTCGCCCGCTTATTTCTAGTACCGGCCAGGGCCCGAGGCTGAACAGCGGTGCGGTGAGGCCCACCACCCACGAGGCTGCGAACAACAGCGCGATCCGGAAGATCATCGCCAACGAGAGGCCGAGGATCCGGGCTCTGCGTCGCAGGTGCGGCGGAAGTTTGTCCGACAGGATAGAGATGAAGACCACATTGTCGATGCCGAGAACAATCTCCAGGGCGAACAAGGTGAGGAAGGCGATCCAGAGGTCGGGACGGCTGAAAAACTCCATGGTCCCCGATTGTGCCTTCTAAGATCGCGACGTGCCTCCCGTCCTGGTCGTGGTTGGCGGGCTTCCCGCAACCGGCAAATCGACCGTCGCAACAGCATTGGCGCGCCGAACGTCAGCCCCTTACCTGCGGGTCGATCGCATCGAGCAGGCGATCGTTGCTTGGTCCACGCTGTCTCACCCGGTCGGTCCAGTCGGATACGCAGTCGCGCATGCAGTCGCAGGAGAGCAGCTTGAACTCGGATTGGACGTGATCGTGGAATGTGTCAATCCCACCGCACTCACCCGCGACGCATGGGTCGAAACCGCTGAGGCGGCCGGCGCGGAACTCGTCGAGGTGGAGGTGATCTGCTCAGACACGGATGAACACAGGCGCCGTTCCGAAGTCCGAAGCTCCGACGTCGAGGGATTGCTGAAGCCAACGTGGACAGCAATCCTGGAGCGCGAATACGAGCCGTGGCTCCGTAGGCCGCTCATTGTTGACACAGCGACGACTGCTCCCGACAGCGCTGCAAAGGCGATCGCGTCGAGAATGGCATCAGCGCGGGCCTGATGTTCACCCGACCAGCTGACCTCTCCGACGACCTTGTGTCTGCAGTCCTCGAGGAGGCGTGGCAGCTACGGATCCGGCGCATCGACTATGCACCGGTTGGGTTCGGAAGCTACCACTGGCACGCCTGGGCTGATGAGGATCGGTGGTTCGTGACTGCAGATGACCTCCGCACGGGCGGAAGTCATCTTGGCAGCTCGTCCGCTGAGCGGATAAGGCGGTTGGCGGCCGCACTGGGCACCGCGCGGATGCTGCGCGACAACGGAATGACCTTCGTTGTCGCACCGACGCCGACGGCCGACGGTGACATCCTCCGGATGGTCGAGGAGCGATGGGCTGTCGCCATCTACCCATTCATTGACGGCCGGTCGTCCCAGTCGGGCGCCTATACGACGAATGCTGAGCGGCATGCGGTAGTCGACCTGCTGATAGCGCTACATGAAACATCGGGCCCGGCACGTGACCACGCCATGCAAGACGACTTCGCCATTCCAGATCGCGATGATCTGTTGTTCGCACTTTCCGATCTGTCGGCGGCCTGGACGGAAGGTCCATACGGAGAACCGGCCCGCCGGCTCATCGATGGTCACGCCGCTCGCCTTGTCGATGAGTTCATCCGCTACGACCGGCTGGCTGCCGCTGCAGCCGATCAATCCGACCTGATGGTGCTGACCCACGGGGAGCCTCACGCAGCCAACACGATCAACACCGACGGTGGGCTGATGCTTATCGACTGGGACACCGCACTGTTGGCGCCGCAAGAGCGCGACCTGTGGTCACTCGCCCTCGAGGAGCCGGCGATTCTCCGCCACTACGCAACAAAGACGGGCGTCACCCCATTGCCGGATCTCCTTGAGTTGTACCGGCTGCGCTGGGACCTGAGCGAGGTCTCGCTCTATGTCTCTCTCTTTCGCGCGTCCCACAGCGACACGGATGACACGCGCGTGGCATGGCATGGCCTCCGCCACTCGGTACAGACGCTCAGCGCAATGCCGTGCTGACCGCAACTGTCAGAGCTCCAGCCATTGAGAAACACCACGTCCGGCATGGCTTGAGCCTGGCACAACTGGGTCAGGCGGGACCGTCTCTCGTCGACGAAACGGCGGGATGCAGGGTTGGACTACTTGGCAGCGACTGCGGCAGCCTTGCCGCGCGCCAGATCGCTTGGGCGAATTCGCTGTCGCCGAGTGGGTGGGTGCCGGTGGCGTTGATCAGGTAGATGCGTTTGTGGGGTGATCGCCACAGCCAAATGCCGGGTTCGGGTTGCCGGACTTGCCAGCCGCCATGGGTTTTGCGGCGGTGGTTGCGGCGCACGTAGGGTCCGAGGTTGCCGATTCTGGTTTGGCCCGGCGGCCCACCCTTGTCCAGGCTCAGATAGGGGAGGGTGTGATCCATATCCATACGGCGGTTCACCCCGGCGGCGTAGGGAAACACATCGGCTGGGTACCGCAGTTGCAGTTGTTCGCGAAGCCGTACCGGGATCTCATAG
>Ga0081455_10000390_pt1 | contig 58031 bp, 59 predicted proteins | sample TabmetS3T2R1_FD_70207 | JGI IMG/M metagenome (GOLD analysis project Ga0081455, IMG submission 70207) | Tabebuia heterophylla rhizosphere microbial communities from the University of Puerto Rico - S3T2R1 | ecosystem: Host-associated > Plants > Roots > Rhizosphere ...
GGCCGTCCGGGAGGAAGAGGACGGAGTTGACGTAGCGCGGATGGCTGCGGAAGGGCAGGACGCGGCCCAGCAGGCCCTGGGAGACGACGTGCGCGGCGGCGGCCTGGTGCTCCTCCAGCGGGAACTTCGCCAGCGGCACCCAGGCCGAGCCGGGCAGCACCCAGCCGTCGTAGCGCAGCAGGGAGAGATAGGTGACGACGGGGGCGATCGGCTGGATGCGGGACTCCAGCTCCACGAAGAGGGCCGGGCGGTCGCGGGCCAGCAGGCCGGTCGCCCCGCGCAGCACCGCGAGCTCGCTGCCGTCCACGTCGATCTTGATGAAGTCGACGTCGCGCAGGCGGAGTTCGTCGAGGGTGATGCAGGAGACGTGCAGGGCGTGGGCGTGGATGTCGCGGCGGACCAGGGAGGACACGCCCCGGTCGCCGGCGTCGTCCGGCGCCAGGTGGTCCGGCTTGCCCGGCGTGGGGTCGCGGGACAGGTCGATCTTGCTGCGGTCCGGGGTGAACTCCCGGGTCTCCTCGCTCATTCGACGGACGTTAGCAGCGATCTCCCCGGCCAGCGCGAGCAGTGCCCCGGTCACGCCGGCCGGGTCCACCAGCATGTCCAGGTGGTCCCCCGGCCGGTCCACGACCCGCCAGCCGAGCGCCCGCGGCTCGGCCAGGTCGTACGACTCGGTGAACCGCAGGTACCCGCACCGCGCGGGCGGGACATCACCCGCGGGCGCCACCTCGCGGAACATCGCCAGCGGCAGCGGCCGGCACTCGGCCCCGAACCCGGCCGGCAACCCCGGGACCACCTCGGCCAGGTCGACGCCCCACCACGTGTGCCACGGCGAGGTCCACAACGCATCGGTCGAGGTCGACTCGACGAACGCCATCAGTTCCGGTCGTACGTCGGCGAAGGACCGGCCCGGGCGTGGCAGCACCGCGTCCACGAACAGGTACGCCAGCACCCCGCCGCCGAGCGCCGCCCCGACCGCCGGCAGCAGCGCGCCGGCCGCGCTGTGCCCGACCACCACGTACGCCTCACCGTCCACAGTGGACCGCACCGCCGCCGCCACCTGCCGGCGGTGCCAACCGGGCTGCGCCGTCAACGTCTCGCGCAGGTCCGCCACGACGGCCTGGTGCCCGGCAGCGCGCAACTCGGCGGCAACGCCCTGCCACACCAGCGGGCCGGTGGCCGGGCTGGGGATCAGCAGCCAGTTCACGGGGCCGGCACGAGCACGTCCGGGGTCAGCTCGGCCATCGACCGCACCCCGCACAGCGCGCAGGTCAGGTCGAACTCGGCCAGCAGGCAGCGCAGGACGTGCCGGATGCCGTCCTCGCCGCCCAGCGCCAGCCCGTACACGTACGGCCGGCCGATCAGCACCGCCCGCGCCCCGAGCGCGACCGCCTTGGCGATGTCGGCGCCGGTCCGTACGCCGCTGTCGAACAGCACCGGCAGGTCACCGACCGCGGCCACCACGCCGGGCAGGCAGTCCAGCGCGCCGATCGCCCCGTCCACCTGCCGGCCGCCGTGGTTGGACACGATGATCCCGTCCATCCCGGCCTCCGCCGCCCGGCGCCCGTCGTCGGGGTGGCAGATCCCCTTCAGCACGATCGGCAGCGTGGTCACCGTACGCAGCCAGGCCAGGTCGTCCCAGGTCAGCGCCGGGTTGCTGAACATGCTGATCCAGTGCAGCACCACCGCCGACGGGTCCTCCTCCGGCGGCACCGACAGCCCGGCCCGGAACACCGGGTCGGTGGTGTAGTTGGCCAGCCCGAGCCCGCGCAGGAACGGCAGGAAGGCGTGCGCCAGGTCGCTCGGCCGCCAGGCCAGCATCGGGGTGTCGATGGTGACCACCAGCGCCCTGTACCCGGCCTTCTCGGCCCGCTGCACCAGGCTGGCCGCGACGTCCCGGTTGTTGGGCCAGTAGAGCTGGTACCAGCCGGGGTTGTCGCCGAGTTCGGCGGACACGTCCTCCATCGGCACGGTGGAGACGGTCGAGAGGACCATCGGTACGCCCAGCCCGCGGGCCGCCCGCGCGGCCAGCAACTCGGCCTCGGGCGTGACCAGGCCGAGCACCCCGATGGGGGCCAGCAGCAGCGGCGCCGGCAGCGGCGTGCCGAGCAGCGTGCTGCTGAACTCGCGCTCGGCCACCCCGCGCAGCGGCCGCGGCATGATCTTCCACCGGTCGAAGGCCTCCCGGTTGGCCGTACCGGTCCGGTCCGCGCCCGCGCCGCCGGCCACGTACCCCAGCGTCTCGGTGGGCATCACCTCGTGTGCGGCCCGCTCCAACTCGGCGAAGGTCACCGGCAGCGGCGGCAGGACTCCGCCCAGTCCCTGCAGGTAGATCTCGCTCTGGAAGTCACCGAAATTGGCCATGAACCGGACCGTACTGCGTTCGGTAACGTCGGCGACATGCGTGCGATCACGATCACCGAACCGGGCGGTCCCGAGGTGCTGGCGCTCACCGAGGTCCCCGACCCCGAACCCGGCCCCGGGCAGGTGCTGGTCGAGGTGGCTGCGGCCGGCGTCAACCGCGCCGACCTGCTGCAACGCCAGGGGAACTACACCGCGCCGCCGGGCGTGCCGGAGAACATCCCGGGCCTGGAGGTGAGCGGCCGGGTCGCGGCGCTCGGCCCGGACGTGACCGGCTGGCCGATCGGCGCCGAGGTGTGCGCGCTGCTGGCCGGCGGCGGGTACGCCGAGAAGGTCGTCGTCCCGGTCGGCCAGCTCCTGCCCGTACCGAAGGGGTTGTCGCTGGTCGAGGCCGCCGGCCTGCCCGAAACGGTCTGCACGGTCTGGTCGAACGTGTTCATGCAGGCCCGGTTGCAGCCGGGCGAGTGGCTGCTGGCGCACGGCGGCGCGAGCGGCATCGGGACGACCGCGATCCAGCTGGCCAAGCGGAAGGGCGCGAAGGTCGCCGTCACGGTGGGTACGGCCGCCAAGGCGGCGCGCTGCCGGGAGCTGGGCGCGGACCTGGCCGTCAACTACCGGGACGAGGACTTCGTCGCGGCGCTGCGCGAGGTGGCCGGCGGGGCGGACGTGATCCTGGACATCATGGGCGCCAGGTACCTGTCCCGGAACGTGGACGTGCTCAACACCAACGGCCGGCTCGTGGTGATCGGCCTGCAGGGCGGCATGGTCGCCGAGCTCAACCTGGGCATCCTGCTGTTCAAGCGCGCCTCGGTGACCGCCACGTCGCTGCGCGGCCGCCCGCTGCCCGAGAAGGCCACGATCGTCTCCGCCGTGCAGGCGGGCGCGTGGCCGGCGTACGAGGAGGGCGCGGCGCGGGTCATCGTCGACCGCACGCTGCCGCTGGCGCAGGCCGCCGAGGCGCACCGGGCCCTGGACACCGGCGACCACATCGGCAAGGTGCTGCTGACGACCTAGTTCGAGATGTCCGCGACGGTGGCGCCGAAGCCGCGGATCAGGTCGTCGGCCCGCACGTACAGGCTGCGGCCGTGCCGGCCGGCGCCCATGGACACGCGCCGGCCGGCGATCGTGGCGTCGGCGTACACCGGCCAGGCGGTGGTCGAGCCGAACGGGGTGATCGTGCCCCGCTCGTAGCCGGTGGCCTCCAGCGCCAGCTCCGCCTCGGGCAGCCGCAGCTTGTTCACCCCGACGGCGGCGCGCAGCTTCGGCCAGGAGATCTGCCGGTCGCCGGGGATCAGCGCGAACAGGTACGTCCCGTCGTGGCGCCGCACCACCAGGGTCTTCACGATGTCGGCCGGGGTGATGCCCTGGAGCGCGGCCGCCTCCTCCAGCGAGTTCGCGGCCGGCCGCGCCACGAACTCGATCGCGATCCCGCGCGCGGCGGCGTCCTCGGCCACCCGGTCGGCCATGCTGCTCCCTCCCGTACCGGTCAGTGCAGGTCGGCGAGCGCGTCCAGCAGCCGGTCCACCTCGTACCCGGTGTTGTAGTGCACCAGGCCGACCCGGATCGCGCCGCCCAGCTCGGCCACGCCCAGCGCCTCCATCAGGGCCGGCGCCTCGGCCAGCCCGTCCCAGGCGCAGATGCCGCGGCGGCCCAGCTCCTCGGTGACCGCGCGCGGCTTCCACCCCTCCAGCGTGAACGAGACCGTCGGCGCCTGGTCGGCCGGGGCCCCGATGAGCGTGACCGCGGGGATGGCGCGCAGGCCGGCCAGCAGCCGGGCGAAGATCGCGGCCTCGTGCTCGGCGACCGCGCTCATCGAGCTGACCAGGCGCTCCCGCCGGCCGCCGGCCGCGGTGTCGTCCAGCCCGGCGAGGTGGTCGACGGCGGCGACCACGCCGGCCAGCAGCTCCAGCGGCAGCGTGCCCAGCTCGGGCCGGTCCAGCGGGTCGTGGTCGCTGGCCGCGGCCAGGGCGGCCAGCCCGGCCGGACCGCAGGCCACCGCGCCCACGTGCGGGCCGGCCCACTTGTACGCGCTGGTGGTGACGAAGTCGGCGCCGAGCTCGGCCAGCTCGATGGGCTGGTGCGGGCTGGCGTGCGAGCCGTCGACGTACACCAGCGCGCCGGCCTGGTGGGCGCGGTCGGCGATGGCGGCCACGTCCGGGCGGGTGCCCACCGCGCTGCTGGCCGCGGTCACCGCCACCACCCTGGTCCGCTCGGTGAGCAGGTCCTCGTACTGCCAGTCGGGCAGCTCGCAGGTCTCGATGTCGACCTCGGCCCACCGGACGACCGCGCCGGCGCCCGCGGCGGCGGCCACCCACGGGCGGATGTTGGCCTCGTGGTCCAGCCGGCTGACGATCACCTCGTCGCCCATCCGCCAGGACCGGGCCAGCGCGGTAGCGATCGCGCCGGTGAGCGTGCTGGCGTTCGGGCCGAGCAGCACCGCGGCCGGGTCGCCGCCGAGCAGGTCGGCCACCGCGCGCCGGGCGGCGTCGACCAGGGCGTCGGCGCGGACCGAGGACGGGAACGCGCCGCCCCGGTTGGAGATGGGTACGCGCAGCGCGGCGGCCACGGCGCGGGACACGCTCTCCGGGATGAGCGTGCCGGCCGGCCCGTCGAAGTGCAGGTAGCCGTCGCCGAGGGTGGGGAACAGCCCGCGAATCCGGGCCACGTCGAGCGGCATGGGGGCAACATTACGAGGGTCGTCCACCCGGGCCACCCCCGGTGACCTGCCCCGTTGGTGGTAGGGCTGCCCGGTTGGTTTGGGTGGACCGGGATGCGGGACTATGGACGGATGACCGAACCGCAGGAGCACCAGGTGATCGTGGTCGGCCCGGATGGCCAACCCCTGGGCATGGCCACCGTGGACACAACCGGCCCGGACGAGGGCGACGGCCCGCCGGACGTGGCGGACATGGTCGAGCAGCCGGCCAAGGTGATGCGGATCGGCACGATGATCAAGCAACTGCTGGAGGAGGTACGCACCGCGCCGCTGGACGAGGCGAGCCGCGCGCGGCTGCGGCAGATCCACGAGCGGTCGATCACCGAGCTGGAGCAGGGCCTGGCGCCGGAGTTGCGGGACGAGCTGCACCGGCTGTCGCTGCCGTTCCGCGACGACGAGACGCCCACCGACTCCGAGCTGCGGGTGGCGCAGGCCCAGCTCGTGGGCTGGCTGGAAGGGCTGTTCCACGGCATCCAGACCGCGCTGTTCGCGCAGCAGATGGCCGCGCGGGTGCAGCTGGAGGAGATGCGGCGGCGGGCGCTGCCGCCCGGCACCCAGGTGCCGGGGCTCGGTGGCCGGTCGATGATGCCGGGCCAGCAGATCATCCCTGGCGGCCAGCAGTCGCAGCCGGGCGAGACCGGGCAATACCTTTAGAGATAGAGACCGGTGGCGGGTTCTATTCGTTTGGCGGCCAAGGCGTGGATATCGCGTTCGCGGAGGATGACGTAGTCCTGGCCGTGGACTTCGACCTCTTGTTTGTCCTCGGGGCTGAAGAGGACCTTGTCGCCCACTTCGATGCTGCGTACGTGCTGGCCGACCGCGAGGACATCAGCCCAGATCAGCCGGGTGGATACCTTGGCGGTGGCGGGGATGACGATCCCGGCCGAGGAACGGCGCTCACCCTCCTGGTCGCTGAGCTGTACCAGCACCCTGTCGTGCAGCATCTTGATCGGCAGCCGGTCCGCGTCCACGGCACCGGACGCTACCCTAGCTCCAGCCGAGTTCGTGCAATCGGTCGTCGTCTATCCCGAAATGGTGGGCGATCTCGTGTACGACGGTGGTGACCACCTCGTGCACCACGTCGTCGTCGGTCTCGCAGACCGCGAGGATCGCCAGCCGGTATATGAAGATGCGATCGGGCAGCGAGCCGGCGTAGTCGTACCCGCGGTCGGTGAGCGCGACGCCCTCGTACAGGCCGAGCAGGTCGGGCTCCTCGCCGTTGCGGTCTTCGACCAGGACGACCACGTTGTCCATCACGCCGGTCAACTCGGCCGGCACCTGGTCCAGCGCATCGGAGACCAGTTCCTCGAACCGCCGCCGGGGCATCTCGATCACGCCACCGATAATGCGCCAAGGCCGTTCCCGGCGCGCCGGTAGGCTGGTCGGGTGATCGACCTCCGACTCCTCCGTGAGGATCCGGACCGGGCGCGCGCCTCGCAGCGCGACCGGGGCGCGGACCCGCTGCTCGTGGACGCCCTGCTGGCCGCCGACGACCGGCGCCGGTCCGCGGTGTCGGCTGCCGACGGGTTGCGCGCGGAGCAGCGGGCGCTGGGCAAGCGCATCCCGCGGGCCAGCGCCGAGGAGCGACCCGGCCTGCTGGAGACCGCGAAGAAGCTGGCCGAGCAGGTCAAGGCCGCCGAGGCCGACCAGGGCGAGGCCGAGGCCGCGCTGAGCGCCGCGCACCTGGCCGTCCCCAACCTCACCGAGGGCGCCCCGCCCGGCGGCGAGGAGGACTTCGTCACCGTCGAGACCGTCGGCGCGGTCCCCGCGTACGACTTCCCGGTGCGCGACCACGTGGAGCTGTCCGAGGGGCTGCGGGCCATCGACATCGAGCGTGGCGCGAAGGTGTCCGGGGCGCGGTTCTACTTCCTCACCGGCGTCGGCGCCGAGCTGGAGTTCGCGCTGATCAACCTGGCCATGGCGCAGGCCACCGCGCACGGTTTCACGCCGGTGGTCGCCCCGGCGCTGGTGAAGCCGGAGTCGATGGCCGGCACCGGGTTCCTCGGCGCGCACGCCGGCGAGGTCTACCGGGTCGACGCCGACGACCTCTACCTGGTCGGCACCTCCGAGGTCGCCCTCGCCGGCTACCACTCCGACGAGATCATCGACCTGTCGGCCGGGCCGCGGCGGTACGCCGGGTTCTCCTCGTGCTTCCGCCGCGAGGCCGGTTCGTACGGGAAGGACACCCGCGGGGTGTTCCGGGTGCACTGGTTCGACAAGGTCGAGATGTTCTCCTACTGCACACCGGACCAGGCGGCCGAGGAGCACCGCAACCTGCTCGCCTTCGAGAAGGAGTTCCTGGGCAAGCTGGAGCTGCCGTTCCGGGTGATCGACGTGGCGGCCGGCGACCTGGGGTCGAGCGCGGCCCGCAAGTACGACTGCGAGGCGTGGTTCCCCTCGCAGGGGCGTTACCGGGAGCTGACCTCCACCTCCAACTGCACCACCTTCCAGGCCCGCCGGCTGAACATCCGCTACCGGGACGCCGACCACAAACCGCGCACCGCGGCCACGCTGAACGGCACCCTGGTCGCGATCACGCGCACGATCGCCTGCCTGCTGGAGGCGCACCAGCAGGCCGACGGCTCGGTACGCGTGCCCGCCGCGCTCCGGCCGTACCTGGGCGGTCGCGACGTGCTCACCCCCGCGTAGCCGGGCACCGGGAATGCGCCGCCGGGGAGCGGGTCTGGTGCTGCTGGCCGCGTTGCTGAGCGGCGGGTGCACGACGGCCATCGCCGGCCACCCCACCGCGGAGGTGTCGTCGCCGACCACCGCCAGACCGGTGCCGGAGAGCACGCCGACGCTGATCCCCTGCGGCTCGGCGGGCGCCCCGGCGGCGGTGGTCAGGTGCCTGGTGGCCGACGTCAGCCACTTCTGGTCCGGCCTCTTAGCGGACCCGGTCAACGAGCCGATGGTGGTCGACCCGCCCCGCGCCTCGGTTCCCGCCGACTGCCGCCCGCTGCTCAGCCTCGGCACCGCGTTCTACTGCACCGACAGCCGGACCGTGTACCTCACCCGGGCCTGGCTCGCGCGGAGCCAGCGGACCTACGGCGCCGACCTCCCGTACGCGCTGGCCGCGGTCGTCGGGCACGAATTCGGCCACGTCGTGCAGGACGCCGTCCACCAGCCCGGCTTCAACACCCCCGGCAACGCCGCGTCCCGGCGGATCGAGCAGCAGGCCGACTGCCTGCTCGGCGTCTGGGGCAACAGCGCGGCCAAGCGCGGCCTGCTGCTCGGCGCCCGGCTGCGGGACATCGCCCAGCGTGAGTACACCACCGTGGAGAGCCTGCCCGTCCCGCCGGTCCTGAACGGCTACGACGAGCGCGCCACGCACGGCACGGTGGCCCAGCGGATGGCCGCACTGGGCCGCGGCCTGGCCGCCGGCACCACCGCCTCCTGCGGCCTGGTCAAGTAGACCCTGCTACCGGCCGGCAACCTGCCCGCACCCGCGCACGCAACCGCCCGTCCGTACAACGGTGTCCGTCATCCGCGGTCCGCAGGGACGCGTGGCCCACGGACGGGAGGACGCGCACATGGGGGGTACGCCGGCACGCCACGGGCCCGCCGCGGCCCCGCCGCGGGCCGCACACCCGCAGGCGTGGCAGTGGTTCCTGGCCGCGTGCCTGGCCGCGACCGTGGCCGCCGCGCCGTACCGGACCGCCGTCCTGGTCGTCGAACCGGCCATGGCCATGGTGGCCTGCATCGCCCTGGTCGCCGGCCCGCGCGCCCTCAACGCCCACCGCCCGCGCGCCTGGTGGCTGCTGCTGGCCGGGCAGGGCGCCGTCACCGCGGTCGCGCTGCTGTCCAACAGCTACCGGCTGGTCGCCGGCCACCCGCTGCCGTACCCGTCGCCGGTCGCGCTGCCGTACATCCTGGCCTTCCTGTTCTTCGCCTTCGCCCTGCTGGCACTGCTGCGCGGGCACGGGCGGCCGGTGCGCGGCGCCGGTCTGGACACCGCGATCGTCACGATCGGGCTGACCACGACGCTGTGGGAGTTCGTCGCGCAGCCGGCGATCGGCGCGGTGCGGCACATCGAGACCCCCGCCCTGGCGATCATGCTGCTCGGCGTCGGCTTCAGCACGGTCATGCTGGTGCTGGCCGCCCGCCTGATCATCGTCGTCGGTACGGTCACCCAGCCGGTGCTGCTCGCCTCGTCGTTCACCGCGCTGCTGCTCAGCGACACCATGCACACCTCGGTGGCCGCCAGCGGCGGCGGCACCAACGCCGAGCGCGTGATCATGGTCATCCGTACGGTCAGCCACGTGCTGCTCGGCGCCGCCGCGCTGCACCCGTCGGTGACCACCGGCCTGACGGCCCGCCGCGGCGCGTCCGGGCTGAGCCGCGGCCGGCTGGCGGTCTTCGTCAGCCTCGCGCTGCTGGCCCCGGCCATGGTGCTGCTGCGCACCGCGTGGGGTTCCGACGAGCTGGACCACTTCACCGACGTACTGATCCCGGTCGGCACCGCGGCCAGCATCTCGGTGCTGCTGATCATCCGGCTGTCCCAGATCGCCACCCTGGCCAGCGAGCGCGCCGCCGACCTGGACCGGCAGACCGCCGCGCTGGAGCGGTCGCACCAGGCGTTGTTCTCGGCGCGGCAGCGCTTCCAGGCGATGTTCGAGTCGGCGCCCACCGGGATGGCGCAGCTCAACCACCACGGCCGCGTCCTGGCCGCGAACACCGCGCTGGCCACGTTCCTCGGGCGTACGCGCGCGAGCCTGGTCGGCACCCGGATGGCCAACTTCGTCCACCCCGGCGACGAGGAGGAGCTGAACGGTCTGCTGGTGGAGACGCTGCGCGGGCTCGGCGGCGCCCGGATGCGGACGTTGCGGTGCACCCACGTCGAGGGCCGGCAGCTGTGGGCCGATCTGGTCATGTCCGCGGTGGACGGCCTCGGCGCCGCGCGTACCGCGATCGTGGTCATCGCCGACCGGACCGAGGCGCGGCAGCTCGAGGTGGAGCTGCGGCACGCGCAGAAGCTGGAGGGCATCGGCCGGCTGGCCGCGGGCGTCGCGCACGAGCTGAACACCCCGATCCAGTTCATCGGGGACAACGTGGACTTCATCAGCAACGCCGCGCTGCAACTGCTGGACCTGGCCAAGGCCGCGCAGGCCACCGGCACCCCGGAGGCCGACCGGCTCATCGACGGCGTGGAGATCGACTACCTGGCCGAGGAGATCCCGGAGGCCGCCCGGCAGACCAGGGACGGCGTACGCCGGGTGGCCACGATCGTGCAGGCGCTGAAGCGGTTCGCCCACCCGGCCACCTCGGTGCACCACCCGGCCGACCTGAACCGGGCGCTGGGCGACACCCTCGCGGTGGCCCGCAACGAGCTGAAGCAGGTCGCCGAGGTACGCGTCGAGCTGGCCGAGCTGCCCCCGGTGGTGTGCTCGGTCGGCGACCTCAACCAGGTCTTCCTGAACCTGCTGATCAACGCCGCGCACGCGGTCGCCGAGGTGGACGGCGAGCAGATCATCACCGTCCGCTCCCGGCTGGCTGCCGACGAGGTGGTGGTTGAGATCGAGGACACCGGACCCGGCATCCCGGAAGAGCTCAGGGAGAAGGTCTTCGAGCCGTTCTTCACGACAAAACCGGTCGGCAAGGGTACGGGGCAGGGGCTGGCACTTGCCCGTGCGGTCATCGTCGACGGGCACGGCGGCGGGATCGACTTCACCTCCACGCCCGGCAGGGGGACGACCTTCACCATCCAGCTCCCCGTTTCCGGCCACGACCGGCGCCCGCTGGCCGCCGCCTTGAGTACTGAGGGGTACTGATGACCATGGCTACCGCCGGTCAGAGCACGGGGCAACGCGTGCTGGCCCGACCGCGCATCCTGCTGGTGGACGACGAGCCGGCGCTGCTGGCCGGTCTGCGCCGCCAGCTCCGGCCGTACTACGAGGTCGTCTGCTCGGTCGACCCGGCCGCCGCGCTGGAGACCCTCACCACGCAGGGACCGTTCGCCGTGGTGGTCAGCGACATGCGCATGCCGGTGATGGACGGCGCGGTGTTCCTGGAGCACGCCCGTACGCTCGCCCCGGAGGCGACCCGGGTGCTGCTGACCGGGCAGGCCGACATCCCGGCCACCATCGCGGCCATCAACCGCGGCCAGGTCTTCCGTTTCCTGTGCAAGCCGTGCCCGTCGGAGGAGCTGCTGGAGACGCTCCAGGCGGCGGTGGACGAGCACGCCCGGTTCCGCGCCGAGCGCCGGCTGCTGGACCGCTCGCTGCGCATCATGCCGCAGGAGCCGGCCAGCGAGGAGCAGGTCCAGGAGCTGCGGGACGCGATCGAGAACGACCAGCTCAAGGTGTGGTACCAGCCGATCGTCAGCATGGAGACGCGGCGGATCATCGGCGCGGAGGCGCTGATCCGCTGGCACCACCCCGTACACGGCGTGATCCCGCCGACCGAGTTCATCCCGCTGGCCGAGCAGTCCGGGCTGATCGTGCCGATCGGCCGCGCGGTGCTGATGCGCGCCGGCGAGGACGCGGCCGCCTGGCGCCAGCTGCCCACCACCGAGCCGGGCTTCTTCGTCGCGGTCAACGTCTCACCGCACCAGCTGGCCGACCCCCGGCTGGCCGATTCGGTACGGCACGCGCTGGCCTCCAGCGGCCTGCCACCGGACGCGCTGAAGCTGGAGATCACCGAGTCGGCGCTGCTGGAGGACCGCGAGATGGTCATCCGTACGCTCCAGGAGCTGCGCGCGGTCGGGGTCAGCATCGCCGTGGACGATTTCGGCACCGGCTACTCCGCGCTCAGCTACCTCCAGCAACTGCCGCTGGACGTCCTCAAGCTGGACCGCAGCTTCGTCTCGACGCTGGGCGAGCAGGACAAGTCGGCGGTCGCCGAGACGATCGTGCACCTGGGCCACCTGCTCACCCTGACCGTGGTCGCCGAGGGCATCGAGACCGAGTCGCAGTGGGAGGTGTGCCGGGACCTGGGCTGCAACATGGGCCAGGGTTTCCTGTTCGCCAAGCCGATGGCGGCCGGCGCGCTGACCGACATCCTGGGCGAGCCGGTCCCGGAGGACTACGCGCCGTGAAACTGCTCGCGCAGCCAGTCCTGGGCGGCGGCGAAGTCCGCGTCGGCTGAGCCGGTACGCAGCGCGGCCGGCTCGGCCCGGTCGGCACGCCGGTACGAGCCGAGGAAGCGCACGTCGGCGCAGACACGGTGCAGCGCGGCCAGCGCGTCACCGACCCGCGCGTCGGCGAGGTGGCCCTCACAGTCCAGCGAGAAGCAGTACTGCCCGAGCCGTTCCTTGGTGGGCCGCGACTCGATCCGGGTCAGGTTGATGCCGCGCACGGCGAACTCGGTGAGCACCTCCAGCAGCGCCCCGGTGTGGTTGTCGCGGATGTAGGCGACCAGCGTGGTGCGGTCCCGGCCGGTACGCGGCGGCAGCGGGCCGGGCCGGGTGAGCACGACGAAGCGGGTCACCGCGCCCGGGTTGTCGGCCAGGTCGGTGAACAGCGCGGCCAGCCCGTACGTCTGCGCCGCGATCGGCGCGCTGATCGCCGCGTCGTACTGGCCCTCGGCCACCCCGGCGGCGCCCGCGCTGGTGGACCCGACCAGGACCACCTCGGCGTCCGGCAGGGTCTCGCGCAGCCAGCGGCGGCACTGCGCCTCGGCGTGCGGGTGGGTGGCGACCGTCTTCACCCTCGCCGCCGCCGTGCCGTCGCGGACCAGCAGCGCGAAGCTGACCGGCAGGAAGATCTCCGCGGCGATCAGCAGCGGTGCGCCGTTGGCCAGCTCGTCCAGCGTCGAGGCGACCGAGCCCTCAACGGAGTTCTCGAACGGGACGACCGCGGCGTCGGCGTCCCCGTCCCGTACGGCGATCAGCGCGGCCGGCACGCTCGGCTGCGGGAGGAACACCGCGTCCGGTGCCGGCGGCATGCTCCGCAGCGCCTGCTCGGCGAAGGTGCCCTGCGGGCCGAGGTAGGCGTACCGGATCGCCATCAGCGGCGTTCCCCGTGGTGGCTGGACATCGCCTGCGCGATCGCGTCCTTCTCCTCCGGCGACAGCTCCTGCTCGGAGGAGCCGTTGAGGACCGCCTTGCCGTAGCAGCGCGTCTCGGTACGCCCGTTGATCGCGCTGATCACCACGCCGTTGGCGTCCTGGTCCAGCAGCGCCACGGAGAACGAGATCCGGCCGCCCATCTCGGCGAAGGCGTCGTAGCGGACCAGCCCGACCCGGCGGAGCCCGGCCCGCAACTGTTCGCGGACCACGTCGTCCAGCTGTGCCGTGCCGGTGGGGATGGCGTGTACGGCCGAGCGGGCGCGCGCCGCCGACCGTACCGCGAGTGCCGCCACCAGCAGGCCGAGCAACCCCACCACCGCCGCGCCGATCGCGACGTACTGCACGACCTCAGGATCCAGGTGCACGCTGCACAGCGTAGTTGGCGGCGGCCCGGAGTCCCCGGACTACCCTTCGGTCCCGTGCGGCACAACGGCGGTTTCACCGACCTCGGGTACGCCCGCGTGGACACCGACCGCGCGGCGCGGACCGGCGACCCCGAGGTCGTGTACGGCGCCGGGAAGAGCGCCGAGCAGGTGGTCGGCATCGTGGCCGAGCTGCGGGCGGCGCACCCGGACCGGCCGGCGCTGGTGACTAGGGCGGGCGCGGAAACCGTTGCGGCGCTGCGGGATGCGTACCCGGACGCGCTGGTGGAGGAACTGGCCGGCGCCGTCGCGGTGGGGCCGCTGCCGGCGGCCACCGGTGTGGTGTGCGTGGTCTGCGCGGGCACCTCGGACCGGCCGGTCGCCGCCGAAGCCGCCTTCACCGCACGGGTTTCCGGCGCGGGGGTGACCGAGATCACCGACGTCGGCGTGGCCGGCGTACACCGGTTGCTCGCGGTACGGGACCAGCTCGACGCCGCGGACTGCCTGGTCGTGGTGGCCGGCATGGACGGCGCGCTGCCCAGCGCGGTCGGCGGCCTGGTCGGCGTACCGCTGGTGGCCGTGCCGACCAGCGTCGGGTACGGCGCCTCGTTCGGCGGGCTGGCCGCGCTGCTGACGATGCTCAACTCGTGCGCGCCGGGCGTGGTCGTGTCCAACATCGACAACGGCTTCGGCGCCGGGCTGTTCGCGGCACGGGTGGCGCGGGGGGCCCGGTGATCGGCTGGCTGGACTGCGCCGCGGGCGCGTCCGGGGACATGCTGCTGGGCGCGCTGGTCGACGCGGGCGTACCGGTCGCGGTCCTCCAGCAGGCCGTGAACGCGCTCGGCACCGAGCCGATCACGCTCACGGCCGCGGCGGTCAGCCGGCAGAGCATCGGCGCCACCCAGGTCGAGGTCGCCGCGCCGCCCTCCCGCACCGGGCGCACCTGGCGGGACATCCGGGCGCTGCTGGCGGCGGCCCCGCTGGCCGATCCGGTCAGGGCGCTGGCACTGGACGCCTTCGCTCGGCTCGCCCGCGCCGAGGGGCGGGTGCACCGCATCGACCCGGAGGAGGTGCACTTCCACGAGGTCGGCGCGCTGGACGCGATCGCCGACGTGGTGGGCACCGCCGCCGGGCTGCACGCGCTCGGTCTGACCTCGCTCGTCGCGTCCCCGGTCACGGTCGGCTCCGGGCGTACCCGCGGTGCGCACGGCCCGATCCCGGTGCCGGCCCCGGCCGTCCTGGAGATCCTCCGCGAGGCGGCCGCACCGCTCGCGCCCGGCCCCGCCCCGTACGAGATGTGTACGCCGACGGGCGCGGCGCTGCTGGCCGCCGCGGCCACCTTCGGGCCGATGCCGCCGATGACGCTCACCGCGGTGGGTGCCGGCGCCGGCAGCCGCGACCTCACCGAACTGCCGAACATCCTGCGCCTGCTGATCGGCACCCCGAGCGCAACGCCAGCGGCCGCGGTACTGATCGAGACCAACGTCGACGACCTCGACCCGCGGCTGTGGCCGGACGTCCTGGAGCACCTGCTCGCCGCGGGCGCCTCCGACGCGTGGCTGTCGCCCATCCTGATGAAGAAGGGCCGGCCGGCGCACACACTGCACGTACTGTGCACGACCGCCGCGCTCCCGGCCGTACGCACCGAGGTCTTCCGGCGTACCAGCACAATCGGCGTGCGCGAGCTGCCTGTGGGTAAAACCGCTCTGGACCGCGAGTACGGATCGGTGTCAGTGTCCGGTCAGGAGATTGCGGTCAAAATAGCCAGACTGGACGGGAACGTGCTGAACGTCAGCGTCGAGTTCGAGGACGTGCGGCGAGCGGCCGGAACGCTTGACCTGCCGGTGAAGGAGGTGCTGCGTGCGGCGACCGCGGCCGCACATCGCTCGTACGGCTGACGAACCCGAATTTGTTAGCCTAGGCAAACAAACGACTCACCTTGGGACGGCGTGTTCGAGATCACGGCGTTTGTCGCCACCATCCTGGTCATCTTGCCGGTCGAGCTGCCGGACAAGACGCTGATGGCAACCCTGGTGCTCACCACCCGCTACCGGCCGCTCCCGGTCCTCGCGGGGGTCTCCGCGGCGTTCCTGGTGCAGTGCGTGGTCGCGGTCGCCGCCGGCGGCCTGCTGAACCTGCTGCCGCACCGGTTCGTGGCCGGCGTCGTCGCGGTCCTGTTCGGCGTCGGCGCGTACATCCTGCTGCGCGGGCACTCCGGCGACAACGACGCCGAGGTCCGTACGCACGCGGAGAAGAGCCCGTTCCGGATGGCGCTGGCCTCCTTCGGCGTGCTGTTCGCGGCCGAGTGGGGGGACGCCTCCCAGCTCGCCACCGCCGCCCTCACCGCCCGCTACGACGCGCCGCTGGCGGTGTTCCTCGGCTCGTTCCTCGCGCTGACCAGCGTTGCCGGGCTGGCGATCATCGCGGGCAAGCAGATCACCAAGCGCGTCCCGCTGCCGCTGATCCAGAAGGTGGCCGGCGTGCTGTTCGCGGTCTTCGCCGTGCTGGCCGCCATCGAGATCGTCCGGGGCTAGCGGAGCCGGCTCGCGATCTCGGCCGCGGCGGCCACCACCCGCGGGCCGACCTCGTCGGGCAGCAGCGGTGCGAGGGCGACCACGCCGACGCTCGCCTCCAGCCCGGGTACGTCCAGGACGGGTGCTGCCACGCCGTACGCGCCGGCCTGCAACTCCCCCGCGCTTGCGACCCACCGCGCCTCCGCGGTCTGGTCGAGCAGGATCGCGCGGCCGCCGGCGCCCTGGTCGAGCCGGTGCCGGGAGCCGACCCGGTACGCGACGTGCAGGTCGGTCCAGCTCGGCTCGGCGACCGCGACGGCCAGCGCCTCGCCGCCGTCGGCCACGGTCAGGTGCGCGGTGGCGCCCACCTGCTCGGCCAACGCCCGCAACGTGGGCAGAGCCGCCTCGCGCAGCAGTGGCTGCACCCGACGGGCCAGGTCGACCACGGCCAGCCCGATCCGGTACGACCCGTCCGGGCCGCGCCGCACCAGCCCGTACGGCTCGAGGGTGGCCAGCAGCCGGTAGACCACCGGGCGGGCCAGGTCCAGCTCGCCGGCCAGCTCCGCGACGGTACGGCCACGGCCGGCGTCGGCCAGCGCGAACAGCACCCGGACGCCCCGGTCCAGCGTCTGCGCCGACTCAGCCACGGGCCGGCAGCACCCGCCCGGTCACCTCGCCGAACCCGACGACGGCGCCGTCCGGGCCGGGCGCGGTGGCCGAGATCGTGACGGTGTCGCCGTCCGCCAGGAACGTCCGGGTCTGGTCGCCGACCTCGATCGGCTCGGCACCGTTCCAGGTCAGCTCCAGCAGGCAGCCGCGCTGCTCGCGGGCCGGGCCGGAGACCGTACCGCTGGCGTACAGGTCGCCGGTCCTGGTCGAGGCGCCGTTCACGGTCAGGTGCGCCAGCTGCTGGTCCGGCGTCCAGTACATACCGGCGAACCGCGGGCGGGACACGACCGTGTCGTTGATCGCGACCTCCAGCGCCAGGTCCAGGCCCCACGGCTGGGCCCGGTCCAGGTAGCCGGCGACCGGCGGGTCCTGCCGCGGGCCGGCGACCCGGGCGGCCGCCAGCGCGTCCAGCGGCACCACCCACGGCGAGATGCTGGTGAGGAACGACTTGGCCAGGAACGGCCCGAGCGGCTGCGACTCCCACTGCTGGAGGTCGCGCGCGGACCAGTCGTTCAGCAGCACCACGCCGAACACGCGCTCGCCGAACTCCTCGATCGGCACCGGCTCGCCCACCGCCGACGGCACGCCCAGCACGAACCCGACCTCGGCCTCGAAGTCCAGCCGCAGGCACGGCCCGTACTCGATGCCGCCGCCGGCCAGCCGCTGACCGTTCGGTCGTACGACCGGGGTGCCGGAGACGACCACCGTGCCGGCCCGGCCGTGGTAGCCGATCGGCAGGCTCAGCCAGTTCGGCGGGAGCGGTTCGGCGCGCGGGCGGAAGATGCGGCCGACGTTCGTGGCGTGGTCGCGGGAGGAGTAGAAGTCGACGTAGTCGGCCACCTCGATGGGCAGCAGCATCCGCGCCTGCTCCACCGGCAGCAACAGGTCGGCGATGACTTTGGACGTGACCAGCTCGATCAGGCGCTGCCGCAGGGCTGTCCACTGTGGACGGCCGAGGGACATCAGGTCGTTGAGGGTGGCCGCCTGGAGGCTGCCGCCGGTGTCGACCAGGCCGGTGCGCTCGGCCGCGGTCAGGTCCAGGATCTGGTCGCCGATCCGGGTCCCGATGCGGGGTTCGCTGCCGGCGTGGCTGAACACACCGTAGGGGAGGTTGTGCGGGCCGAACGCTGCGGTTGACACGCGGGTCAGGCTAGCGGACGCTGACGAATAGAGGACAGAGCTGTCCGATATCCGTACACAGTTGGAGCGCTGTCATGCCGTACTACCGCGCCGTCGGTGAGGTTCCCCGCAAGCGGCACACCCAGTTCCGCAAGCCCGACGGCGGGCTGTACGCGGAGGAGTTGATGGGCACCGAGGGCTTCTCCGCCGACTCGGCGCTGCTGTACCACGAGCACCTGCCCACCGCGATCGTGGACAGCCGGGAGTACGAACCGCCGCGCTACACCCGGATGCCGAACCTGCCGCTCAAGCCGCGGCACCTGAAGACGCACAAGCTGGACGCCTCCGGCGCGGACCCGGTCACCGGCCGGCAGGCGCTGCTGGCCAACAACGATGTCCGCATCTCATACGCGGTCGCCGACCAGCCCTCGCCGCTGTACCGCAACGCCATCGGCGACGAGTGCGTGTACGTGGAGTCCGGCAGCGCGCACTTCGAGTCGGTGTTCGGGACCTTCGAGGTGGGCGGCGGGGACTACCTGCTGGTGCCCACCTCCACCACGTACCGGCTGGTGCCGTTCGGCTCGGACCCGTTGCGGACGCTGGTGGTGGAGGCGACCGGGCACATCGGCCCGGTGCCGCGGTACCTCACCAAGAAGGGCCAGTTCAACGAGTTCGCGCCGTACTGCGAGCGGGACCTGCGCGGGCCGTCCACCCCGCACCGCGTCGAAGGGACCGACGTACCGGTCCTGGTCCAGCACCGGCAGGGCTGGAGCACGCTGGTGTACGCCGACCACCCCTTCGACGTGGTCGGCTGGGACGGCTGCCTCTACCCGTACGCGGTGAACGTGGCCGACTTCGAGCCCATCACCGGCCGCATCCACCAGCCGCCGCCGGTGCACCAGATCTTCACCGGCCCCAACTTCGTGATCTGCAACTTCGTGCCGCGCAAGGTCGACTACCACCCGGCGGCCATCCCGGTCCCGTACAACCACGCCAACGTCGACTCCGACGAGGTCATGTTCTACTGCGGCGGCAACTACGAGGCCCGCAAGGGCGCCGGCATCGAGCAGGGCTCCATCTCCGTCCACCCCGCCGGCTTCACCCACGGCCCCCAACCCGGCGCCGCCGAACGCGCCCTGGGTGTCGACTTCTTCGACGAACTCGCCGTCATGGTCGACACCTTCCGCCCGCTCGACCTCTGCGACGCCGCCCTCACCTGCGAAGACACCGCCTACCCCTGGACCTGGTCCGGCCGCCGCCTCCCCTGACCCATTTCAAGATCGCCATTTTGTTGCCTAGCCACCCAGCGTTTTGCTGCCTAGAAGGCCAGCGTTTTGCTGGCTAGACCGGCTAGAGCAGCCGCACCGTGGACCGAGTGACCTTCCAGATCTGCGGTCTGCGGTCGGTGGCGTACGTACAGATCTCAGTCAGGTGGAGAGCCAGGACGTCGTGAAGATCCTGAGCAGTGGCCTCGCCTGGAAGTAGGAACATGTGTAGGCCGGCGCTACGGTAGGCGGCCAGTTCATGCGGACGCTGAGTGATCTTCTGATCCCGGGTGATGACCACCCATCCTGAGCCCGCGACCTTGCGGAGCCAATCGGTGTCGGCTGCACCGAGGGCCTCCTCTCGGGTGCCGTACAACTCGGCCGGGGTGTGGACACGGTAGTCCAGGCTGGTGAGGAGGCGGCGGACGCGGCGGGTGACGCTGTTTTCGTCCAGGTAGAACTCAGGCGGCGCGGCCCAGGACGACGCGTGCGGCGGTACGGACGTCCTCGATACCGATTCCGAGTTCCTCCGCGACGACGGCAGCCTGCTCACCTGCTTTCAGCATCCCGGCGACGTCAGCCATCCGGACCCGGGACCCGGCGAAAATGGGTTGGCCGAAGGCGCGCTCCGGATCCACCACCACCTTCGACGGCTCACAGTGGCGTAGCCGGAGCTGGCTGGGATGGATGTCCGCGCCCCAGGACAGGTACTGCAGGTAGTCGGCCACGATCTCACGGATCACATGCTGACCGGTGCCTGCCTCGATCAGCCCTTCGCCTTCGGTGGAGCGGGCGAAGTCCCAGAGCACGTCGATGCCGTCGGTCGCCAGCTCGGGCGCGGTCAGCACGTACTCCCGACCGAACTCGGCTTGCAGCCGTTGCAGGGCCGGACGGATCCGGTGTGGCCGCACCCCCGCCTCGCGCAGCGCCCAGAGGACCCATGCCTCGGCGAGCGCGATGAACGTGGTCGCCGCCTGCCTGCCTGTGCCGGGCTCGAGCACGTGCAGCAGCGGCGCCCCACCCTCGTAGCCGCGCGCCCACCGGTGAAAAGTCTGCCGCGGAATGCCCAGATAGCGGGCGGCATCGTTCAGGTTCAGCAGGCCGGCGGTGAATCGGATGTCATTCATGGTCCCCCTCACATGCCGGCGTCGTGGCTAGACCACTACTGAAGCACACCGCGCGGGCATATCAGGGTCAGGGGCGCGTGCCAGGGCTGGTGGCTGCGTCGCGGAGGGTGTTGGTGAAGAGGGCCAGCAGGGCGGGGTCGTCGAGGCCGGCTGCGCGGGCTTGGTGGAGCCAGCGGAGGAGGGAGCGGCGGAGTGCGGCCTGTTCGGTGACGGGGGCGCCGCCGAGGGTGCCGTGGACGAAGGTGCCCTGGCCGGGTTGGCCGGCGGCGAGGCCGCGGTGTTCGAGTTCGCGGTAGGCCTTCAGGACGGTGTTGGGATTGACGGCGAGCGCGCCGACGACGTCCTTCACCCGGGGTAGCTGGTCGCCGGGCTCCAGTTGACCGAGCCGGAGCGCGTCCTCGACCTGCTGGACCAGTTGCAGGTAGGTCGGCACGCCCGACCCGGGGTCGAGCCGGAACGCGATGGCCGACTTACCCTCCTTATCTATGGACATAGATAAATAGTATTACAAACGGCCCGCCGGGCGCCCAGTCCCGGCGGGCCGAGTTGGTGCGGCTCAGTGGCCGAAGGTCAGCCAGTTGATGTTGACGAAGTCGGCCGGCTGCCCGCTGGTGAAGGTGATGTACACATCGTGTACGCCCGTGACGGCGCTGATGTTGGCCGGCACGGTGCGCCAGCTCTGCCAGCCGCCGGTGTTGGCGATGGCGAAGCTGCCGATCGGCGCCGCGGTCGGGCTGCCGAGGCGTACCTCGACCAGGCCGCTGACCCCGCCGGCCGCACCGGAGGCCACCCGCGCCACGAACTGGTGCGCGGCGTTGCCGGTGAAGTCGACCGCGGAGAACTTCAGCCAGTCACCGTTGGCGATCCACCCCACGTCCTGCCCGCCGCCGGTGTCCGAGCACGCCTCGGTCTGGGTGCCCTGCTGCGCGCTGAACGACTCGGCCTGGATCGTGCCGTACGCGCCCGTCCCGCCACCGGGCGGCGGGGTCGTGGGAGGCGGCGTGGTCGGCGGTGGGGTCGTGCTGCCGCCGCCGCGGGTGTAGACCGCGACGTAGTCGACCAGCATCGGCACGCCGGAGGTGGTGGAGCCGGTCGGCCCGCCACCGAAGGCGCCCGGGAAGCCGCCGCCCATCGCCACGTTCAGGATGATCATGTAGCCGTGGTTGGTGGCCGAGGTCCAGGACGCGGCGTCCACCTGGTTCTGCGAGATGGTGAAGAAATTGTTCCCGTCGAGATACCAGCGCAACTGGTTCGGCGTGACGCTGCGGTCCCATTCCATCGCGTAGTCGTGGAATCCGGTCTGGCAGCCGCCGCACGCACGCTGCCCGCTGCCGATGCCGGTCGTCTCGTTGCAGGTGCCGGGAATGCTGGGCCCGCAGTGCAGCGTGGCGAATTCCGAGGACAGTCCGTTGACGTCCTCCATGATGTCGATCTCGCCGACGATCGGCCAGTTCGTGTAGTTGCCACGGAAAGGGCCGCCGAGCATCCAGAATGCCGGCCAGTATCCGGCCGCTCCGGCACCGGTGACGTTCGGTTGCTGCAAGCGCGCCGATACCCGCATAACCCCGCCCGCGGGTGGCTGGAAATCGTTACGCTGCGTTTCGATACGGGCCGAGGTCCAACTGCCATTCGCGGCGCGCAGTGGGGTGATACGCAGGTGCCCGGCACCGTCCTGGCTCACATTCGCGGTGCTGTTCGTCATCGACTCGACCTCGCCGGTGCCCCAGTTGGGGGCGCCGCCCGGGTAGCTCGTACCGAGGTCGAACAGCCAGTTGGCACCGGAGGGCGAGGTGCCGGCCGTACAGCTGTCGAAGTCGTCGGCCCAGTTCAGGCTCCAGCCGGCGGGGGGTGCGGGGACGCCGCCGCCGGGGCAGGCCAGCGGGGTGACGGCGGCGTTGCGGTGGACACCGGCGGCGCCGCTGGGTACGGCGACGGCGAGGGTGGCCGCGGTTGCGGCAGCCACCCCGGCCACGACCCAGCGCCAGCGCGGCGAGGGGGGTACGGGGAGTCGCATCGTCGGGAGCCTCCATCCGGGCGGCGGGCGCGCGAGGGTCGGGCACCCGCCGGTGGCGCCCTGGGTCTCGCACGGCCATGTCCAGTGCTTTGGGAGCGCTCCCAAGCAGGAAGGTAGGGCGGTTGCTGCGACCGGGTCAAGGGTTCGGCGCCAAGATGGCCGCACCGTGTTGGGAACGCTCCCAGGTCGGTCCGCTATAACAGGACCGTGCCGGATCAACCAGGGCAACGGGCCCGCACCCTGGAGGAGGTGGCCGCGGTGGCGGGCGTCTCCAAGTCGACCGTCTCCCGGGTCATCAACGGCACCCCCGGCGTCAGCCGCCGGGCGGCCGAGGCGGTCCGCGGCGCCATCGCCAGCACCGGGTACGTACCGAACCAGGCGGCCCGCACGCTGGTGACCCGGCGCGCCGGGTCGATCGCGCTGATCGTGTCCGAGGCCGAGGGCCGGGTCTTCTCCGACCCGTTCTTCGCCAGCATGGTGCGCGGCGCCAACTCGGTGCTGCTGGACCGGAACATGCACCTGGTCCTCATGCTCGCCGAGGACGACCGGTCCCGGCGCAAGGTCGTGGAGTTCCTGCGCAACGGGCACGTGGACGGCGGCCTGCTCATCTCCACCCACACCCACGACCCGCTGCCGCGCACGCTCACCGCCGAGGGCCTGCCGGTGGTGCTGTCGGCCCGGCCGGCGCAGCCGCTGGCGATCAGCTACGTGGACGTGGACAACGCGGCGGGCGCCGGCCTCGCGGTGGACCACCTGGCCGAGCGCGGCTGCCGGGCGATCGCCACCATTGCCGGCCCGCAGGACATGCCCGCCGGCCAGGACCGGCTCAGCGGCTACCGGGCGGCGCTGCGGCGGCACAGCATGCTCGTACGCCCGGCGCACATCGCGTACGGGCAGTTCGACCGGCTGTCCGGGGTGCGGGCCGCCGAGGAGCTGCTGGCCCGCCGGGTGCCCTTCGACGGGCTGTTCGTCGCCTCGGACCTGATGGCGCTCGGCGCGCTCGCGGTGCTCGGCGAGCACGGCCTGCGGGTCCCCGAGGATGTGGCGGTGGTCGGCTTCGACGACTCGGTCGCCGCGCAGGAGGCCAGGCCGCCGCTCACCACGGTCCGCCAGCCGGTGGAGGAGATGGGTCGGGCGCTCACCCAGGCGCTGCTGGAGCGGATTGCCGACCCGGACGCCCCGGTTACCGCCCGCATTTACCGACCGAGCCTGGTCGTACGCGACTCAGCGTGACCGCCAGAGCAAATTAGCCAATTAACCAGAGAACGGCCCGCACACACGTGCGGGCCGTCCGGCAAAGCTTACTGTCGAGTTAGCGCGAGCGAACGGACGCCGCCTGCGGACCCTTCTGACCCTGGGTGATCTCGAACTCGACGCTCTGCCCCTCGTCCAGGCTGCGGTAGCCACTGGACTCGATGGCCGAGTAGTGAACGAACACGTCGGGGCCGCCGCCGTCGGGCTGGATGAAACCGAACCCCTTCTCAGCGTTGAACCACTTCACGGTGCCGGACGCCATGCTGCGTACTCCTTGTGAAACACAGTGAGCCCGCGCCCTGCGGGCTCTGGTCACCACGGAAGCTCTCATCGCCCAGCACTGGCGCAGGACAAACAAGAACGCCCGCTGTCAGAATTCCGGCGGGCGTTGCTAGAACGTACTTCGGAACAATGACTGGAACCGGGCCAACAGTACCACGGGTGAGTGGCCGGGGCTCTGCCAGTGATCGCCGGCTCGTGGCCAACCGGCTGCCGTCAAGCACGTACCGCGGCCGGTCTCGATACGCTCCCGCATGTGAACGCCGAGGTACGCCCAGTCGACTCCCAGCCAGCCGCCGAGGCGGCCTACCTGCTCGCCGACTTCGGGTCCACGTACACGAAGTTGACCGCGGTCGAGCAGACCACCGGCCGGCTGCTGGCCACCGCCGAGCACCCCACGACGCTGGAAACGGACGTCATGGACGGGTACGACGCCGCGCTGGCCGCCTTAGAGGCCGAGCTGCCGGGAACGGAGTACAGCCAGCGGCTGGCCTGCTCCAGCGCCGGTGGCGGGCTGCGGCTCGCGGTGGTCGGCCAGGAGCGGCTGATCTCCGCCGAGGCCGGCAACCGGGTCGCGCTGTCGGCCGGCGCCCGGGTCGTCGCGGTGACCACCGGCGAGCTGCAGGGCGTACGGGAGCTGGCGCTGACCAGGCCCGATGTGGTGCTGCTGGTGGGTGGCACCGACGGCGGCGACGAGTCGGTGCTGCGCCGCAACGCCGCCCGGCTGGCCGCCTCCCGGCTGGGCGTACCGGTCGTGGTCGCCGGCAACGTGGCCGCCCGGGACGACATCGTCGCGCAGCTGACCGGCCGGGTGCCCGTCCTGGCCGCCGACAACGTGCTGCCCGACATCGGCGTGGTCAACCCCGACTCGGCCCGCGCGATGATCCGCCGGGTCTTCCTGGAACACGTGATCGGCGGCCGGCACCTGTCGGCGAGCGACCGCTTCCGCGACCTGGTGAAGGCGGTGACCCCGGACGCGGTGCTGGACGGGGTGACCGCGCTGGCGCAGGCGGTCGCCGCGGCCATCCCCGACTCCGGCGACGTCATGGTGGTCGACGTCGGCGGCGCCACCACCGATGTCTACTCCGCGCTCAGCCGGCCGGGCGAACGCGGGCTGTGGGAGCCGCACGCGGTCACCGACCTGTCCGAGCGGCGTACGGTCGAGGGCGATCTCGGCGTGCGCTGGTCGGCGCCCGGCGTGGTGGCCGCCGCCGAGGCCGGGAAGCTGCCGGTCGACGGGCTGGCCGCGCCGGCCGAGCTGCGCGCGGCCCGGCCCGGCCACCTGCCCGAGGACGCCGCCGAGGAGGCCGCCGACCTGCGGCTGGCCACCCTGGCCGGCACGCTGGCGATCCGCCGGCACGCCAGGCAGGTCACCGGGTACGGCGCCCGCGGCGTCACGCACGTGGTCGTCTCCGGCGGTACGTTCCGGCACGCCGTCGCGGCCGACCGGGACACCGCGCTGGCCGGCATGCTCGCCGACCCGGGCAACCGCGGCCTGATCGGCGGGGCGACCGCGCTGGTCGACGAGCACTACGTGCTGGCCGCCGCCGGGCTGCTCACCCAGTTCGACCCGACGACCGCGGTCGCGCTGCTCAACCGGTATCTGGTCGGCAGCTCGCATGGAACGATGTAGCCCATGCAGCAGGTGCCGCACACGCCGTACGTCGATGTCTCCGCGGTGAGCGACGACGCCTTCATCCTCGATGTCCGCGAGCCGGACGAGTGGCGCGCCGGTCACGTCGACGGATCCCTGCACATCCCGATGGGCCAGGTCCCGGCCCGGATGGGCGAGGTCCCGCAGGACCGCCGGGTCGTCGTGGTCTGCCGCAGCGGCGGCCGGTCGGCCCGGGTCACCGGGTTCCTGCGCGAGCAGGGCTACGACGTGGTCAACCTCGAGGGTGGGTTGACCGCCTGGGAGGCGGCCAACCGTTCCCTCACCGGACCGGTGCTGTAACAGCCCCTTCGTGGTCGAGCAGCCACTGCTTGACGTGCAGCCCGTACGCGTACCCGTTGAGCTTGCCGGTGCTGGCCAGTACGCGGTGGCAGGGCACCATCGGGGCGATCAGGTTGCGCGCGCAGGCCTGGCCCGCGGCGCGTACCGCGGTGGGTGAGCCGGCGCGGGCGGCCAGTTCGGCGTAGCTGATCGTGTCGCCGGCCGGGACCTCCCGCAGCAGCTTCCAGCACTGCTGGAGGAACGGGCCGCCCTGCTGCGCGACGGCGAGGGTGTCCAGCGCGGTCACCGCACCGCCCAGGTACGCCCGCACCGCATCGCTGACCGGGCCGAGGTCGGCGCGCTGCTCGACCTGCTCGCCGAGCCGGGCCAGCAGCGCGTCCACGTCCCCGAAGCCGGCCGCCCGTACGGTGTAGGTCCCGTCGGCGACCACGTGCAGCGGGCCGGTCGGGGTGTCCATCGTCGCGAGATACATCAGTCCTCCATTGTCCACAGGTGCATTGCCGCGTACGCGCGCCAGGGCTGCCAGGACGCCGACCGGGCGGCCAGGTCCTCAATGCCGAGCGCGGCGGCGCGGCGGAGCAGTACGAGATCGGTGTCGGGCAGCGCGTTCGGGTCGCCGAGCGCGCGCATCAGGACGTACGAGGCGGTCCACCGGCCGATGCCGGGGAGTGCGAGCAGGGCCGCCTCGGTGGCCGGGCGGTCGGCGCCGGCGTCCAGCTCGACGGTCCCGCCGGCGACGGCCGCGGCGAGCGCGCGGACCGTGGTGGCCCGCGCCCGGGTGAGGCCGATGCCGGACAGGTCCGCCTCGGCCACGGTGGCCGCGGTGGGGAACAGCCGCCAGTCGCCGTACGGCTCGCCGAGATGGGCGACCAGCCGGCCGCAGAGCGTACGGGCCGCGGCCACCGAGACCTGCTGGCCGATGACCGCGCGTACGGCCAGTTCGAAGCCGTCCGCCGCGCCCGGCACCCGGATGCCGGGCCGCCGCGCCACCAGCGGCGCCAGTGCCGGGTCCGCGCCGAGCAGCGCGTCCACCGCCTCCGGGTCGGCGTCCAGGTCGAACAGCCGGCGGCAGCGCTGCACCGCGGCGGTCAGGTCCCGCAGGTCGCCGAGGGTCAGCCGGAGCCGGACCTGGCCACCGTCCGGGGTCAGCTCGGCCAGCGCCCCGCCGCGCGGCAGCCGCAGCGTCCGCGTGTACGTCTCGCCGCTGACCGCGTCGATGCCCGCGACAGAACGCGCGGCGAACCAGCCGAGCACCGACGCGGCATGGTACGGCGGCCGGTACCGCAGGCGCAGCGTGATCGTCCCGTCGCCGTCGCGCGCGGCCACCTCACCCCGGCGCAGCGCCGACGGCGGGCAGCCGAACGCCTCCCGGAACGCGTCGTTGAACTGCCGGATGCTGCCGAACCCGGCCGCGAACGCCACATCCGAGACCGGCAGCCCGGTCGACTCGACCAGCAGCCGGGCCGTCTGCGCCCGCCGCGTCCTGGCCAGTGCCAGCGGCCCGGCGCCGACCTCCTCCAGCAGCACCCGGTGCAGGTGCCGCTCGGAGACGGCCAGCCGGCCGGCCACCCCGGCCACGCCGGTCTGGTCCACCGCACCGTCCGCGATCAGCCGCAGCGCGCGCGCCGCCAGGTCGGCCCGTACATCCCAGTCCGGCGAGCCGGGTGCCGCGTCCGGCCGGCACCGGCGGCAGGCCCGGAAGCCCGCCGCCTGCGCCGCGGCCGCCACCCGGTAGAACCGGACGTTCGCGGGCTTCGGCGTCTGCGCGGGGCAACTCGGCCGGCAGTAGATGCCGGTCGAGGTCACCGCGGTGACGAACCGCCCGTCAAAGCGCCGGTCGCGGCTCTGCACCGCCCGGTAGCACTGCTCGAACTCCTCAACCACCCGTCCATCGTGCCTGGCCGATGCCCGCCAATGCTGGCGGGTTTCGGACACGGCAATGGATCAGATGGTAGGCAGCTGGTAGTCCTCGAAACGGGCCCGCAGCGTCTTCTTGGAGAACTTGCCGACCGACGTCTTCGGCACCTCGTCGATGAACACCAGGTCATCCGGCAGCCACCACTTCGCCACCCGCGGCGCCAGGAACTCCAGCAGCTCCTCCTTGGTCGCGCTGGCGCCCTCCTTCAGCACCACGCAGGCCAGCGGCCGCTCCTGCCACTTCGGGTGGTGCACGCCGATCACCGCGGCTTCGGCGACGGCCGGGTGCGCCATGAGCACGTTCTCCAGGTCGACCGAACTGACCCACTCCCCGCCGCTCTTGATCAGGTCCTTGGTCCGGTCCACCAGCCGGATGTTCCCGTACGGGTCGATCGCGGCCACGTCGCCGGTGCGCAGCCACCCGTCCTCGGTGAACTGCTCGGGCGTGTCGCCGCGGTAGTAGCCGGCCGCGATCCACGGCCCCCGGCACTGCAGCTCACCGGTCGCCGTGTCGTCCCAGGGCTGCTCCTCCAGCGTGGCCGGGTCCACGATCCGGATCGTCACGTTCACCGGCGGGTACCCGGCGCGGGCGCGCAGGTCGGCGAGCTCCTCCTGCGGCAGCCCGTCGTACTCGGGTCGCAGGTTGTTGACCGACCCGAGCGGGCTGGTCTCGGTCATGCCCCACGCCTGGGTGATCGGCAGCCCGATCTTCTCCCGGTACGCCTCCGACAGCGCCTTGGGCACGGCCGAACCGCCGCAGATGATCGACCTGAGCGAGGACAGGTCGCGGCCCTCCAGCAGCGGCAGCACACCCATCCAGATCGTGGGTACGCCCGCGGCGAGGGTGACCTTCTCCTTCTCCATCAGGTCGGCGATCGCCTCCGGCTGCATCCGCGGCCCGGGCATCACCAGCGTCGCGCCGTTGAACAGCGGCGCCTGCGCCATGCCCCAGGCGTTGGCGTGGAACATCGGCACGATCGGCAGCACCACGTCGGTCTGCAGGATGTTCATGGTCTGCCCGGTCAGCTGGGCCAGCGAGTGCAGGAACACCGAACGGTGGCTGTAGAGCACGCCCTTCGGGTTGCCGGTGGTGCCGCTGGTGTAGCACATGGCCGCGGCCCGGTTCTCGTCGTCCACCTGGAACCGGGCGGGCGCGACGTTGGCCACCAGCTCGTCGAAGTTCAGTACGCGCGGGTCGTCGGGGATCTCGCAGGGTGCGCCGTCGTCCATCACCACGATGTGCTTCACGGTCTCGAAGGTCGCCACCAGCGGCCAGAAGATCGGCAGCAGCGACCGGTCGACGAAGATCGCCTCGTCCTCGGCGTGGTTGGCGATGTAGGTCAGCTGCTCCGGGAACAGCCGGATGTTCAGCGTGTGCAGGATGCGGCCCGAGCAGGGCGCCGCCCAGTAGAGCGCGAGGTGGCGCGCGGTGTTCCAGGCGAAGGTGCCGACCCGGGCGTCCCCGGACAGACCCAGGTTGTCGAACGCGGTGCCCAGCCGGCGGGTCAGGTCGGCCCACTCGCCATAGGTGGTGCGTTCCACCCCCGTGGCGGTCGCGGTGACCAGCGGCCGGTCCGCGTACATCCGCTCGGCCCGATCAAGTACGGGCGGCAGCGTCAGTGGGTAATCCTGCATGAGACCTTGCATTGGAGCGTCCTCCTCGCCGGCACGGGGGGTGTACTGACAACATTTCCTCACGATGTCGCCCTCGGGCCACCACTCTTCCGGAAAGTTGTGCCTGGGTAACGTCCACCGAGGGGAAAGATGCAGCAATCTCCGCTGGTCGTCGCGCACCGCGGCTCGTCCTACACCCAGCCCGAGCACACCCTGGCCGCGTACGCCTGCGCCATCGAGGAGGGCGCGGACGGGGTGGAGTGCGATGTCCGGCTCACCAGCGACGGGCACCTGGTGTGCGTACACGACCGGAAGGTCGACCGGACCTCCGACGGGCGTGGCGTGGTGAGCACCCGGTCGCTCGCCGACCTGGCCGAGCTGGACTTCGGGTCCTGGCGCGGCGAGCTGCCGTCGACCGACGTCCCCGACATCGACGCCGACCGCCGCCGCGTCCTCACCCTGCGCCGGCTGCTGGAGGTGGTGGTGGACGCCGGCCGGCCGGTGAAGCTGTTCGTGGAGACCAAGCACCCGACCCGCTACGGCGGGCTGGTCGAGCAGGAGGTCGTCCGGCTGCTGGACCACTTCGGCCTGGCCGCGCCGGCCGACCCGGAGGAGTCGCCGGTGGTGGTGATGAGCTTCGCCCCGGCCGCGGTCCGGCGCATCCGGCTGCTCGCCGCCGCGGTCCCCACCATGCTGCTGATGGACCGGGTGCCGCCGTTCCGCCGCGACGGCTCGCTGCCCACCGGCGTGACCTGGGCCGGACCCGGCAAGCACATCCTCGCCGCGCACCCCCGCTACGTCGGCCGGATCCACCAGCAGGGCGGCAAGGTGTACGCCTGGACGGTGGACGAGCCGGACGAGGTGAGCAGGCTCCTGGCGCTCGGCGTGGACGCGATCGCCACCAACCGGCCCGACGAGGTGCTCCGCCAGCTCGGCCGGTTATGACCGGAGGCGATGGCCCGATCGCCGACGGAGATTAAGCCGGACACCGCTGGAATTCTCACCCCAAAAGGCTCAGTGTTAAGCAGGTCGACTCTGGGTACGGGGATGGTGCACGCCATGGTGTCGGTCGCACGCGGGTGGAGGTGACGTGGGGACAGTCTCGGTACCGCACGACCCGGCCAGCGCGGGGGACGTGCGGCGCCAGCTCATCGACGACCTCCAGGTCCGACATATCCAGGTCTCCTCGATCGAGGAGGCCGCGCTGCTGGTCACCGAACTGGTCGGGAACGCCGTACGGCACGCCCAACCGCTGCCCGGTGACCGGATCCTGGTCAGCTGGCGCGTCGAGGCTGGACGCCTGCAGATCAGGGTCACCGACGGGGGCAATTCGGCGGAGGCACCGCACATCACCCAGGCCGGCCCGAACGACACCCACGGTCGCGGGCTGACGATCGTGGACGCGCTGGCCGCGCTGTGGGGCGTCGACACCAGCCCCGGCAGCACGACGGTGTGGGCCACGCTGCCCGTACACAAGGAGTTGCAGCAGGACGTGGCCACCCGGGTCGGGACGACCAGCCTGCGGCTGGCCCAGGACGGCGCTGCCCGCGACCGGGTCACCCGGCTGACCAACCGCAACGAGCGCCGCCAACTCAGCGACGCGTACGAGCCCCGCTAAGCTGGCGACTGCCTGGCCGCTGCCACTGGGGTCAGCAGCCGACCGTTGGTGGGGAGTCTCGTGGGTCGCCGCAGTCGTGATCGCCGCAGTTCCGCGCCGTCCGGGGCGGAGTCCTCCCGGCGTCCGTGCCCGTGCGGGTCCGGCAAGCGCTACCGCAACTGCCACGGTGCTGGCGCGGGCGACGACGTCCTGGTCGCCCAGCCGTTCGAGGGCCTGCGCGGCGAGTGCGACTGGATCGCGCTGCGCGAGCTGGTGCCCTCGGCCACCGCGCCGCTGCGCCTTGCCGAGCACCCGGACCGCACCGTCACCCTGGCGACCGTGCTCCCGCTGGCCTTACCGGCCCTGGTCCGTGAGGACGGCTCCATCCTGCTCGGGTTGCAGGTGCACGGCCGCTCCGCCGACGTGAGCCGGGACCTCGGCCACGCGCTGGAGGAGGCGCTGGCTGCCGAGCCCGGCACGATGTTGCAGCTGTCCGGGCTGCCCGGCCCCGGCGCGCGCCTGCAGGACCTGCTGGCCGAGGAGCCGCTGGCGGTCACCGTGCACGACGACTTCGGCTTCTGGCTGGAGGACGGCGCCGAGCAGGGCGCCGACGTGCAGGCCTCGCTGGAGCGGGCGAACGCCTCGATCATCCCGACCGTACGCATGACCGAGGTGGACGCGGCGTACTGGTGCAGCGTCGGCGACAAGGCGCACCTGCGCTGGGTGATGCCCTACGGGGAGGACGCGCTGCTGGACGCGCTGGCCAGGCTGTCCGCGGCCGGCACGCTCGGGCTCGGCGAGGGCACCCGGTACGCCGGGTCGTTCCGCGCCCACGCCCGGCTCGTACCGGTATGGGACCTGCCGGTGGACGCGCCCGCCGAGTCGTGGGAGCAGCCGGCGGTGGCGTTCGCGGACCGGCTGGCCAAGGCGCTGGCCGAGGAGGGCCCGCTCACCGACGAGCAGCGCCGCGCCCGCAACGGCCTGCGCGGCCGGCAGCTCACGCTGCGCTAGAGGGGATCCCGCTCGACCGGGCAGGACATGCACCGCGGCCCGCCCCGGCCGCTGCCCAGCTCGCTGCCGCGGATCCGGACGACCTCGATGCCGGCGTCCTCCAGCCGCGAGTTGGTCTCGACGTTCCGCTCGTACGCCACGGCCAGCCGCGGCGCGATGCACAGCGTGTTGTTGCCGTCGTCCCACTGCTCGCGCTCGGCGGTGACCGGGTCCAGCCCGGTGTCGATCACCTGGAGCTGGTCGATGCCCATGGCCCGCGCCGCCGCGGTCAGGAACGGGGCCGCCGCGCCGACCACCAGCCCGTCGGCCGAGCCGTTGGTCACCGGGTACGCCAGCAGGGTGTGCGCGACCGGCGGGAACATCACCACCGCGTCCACGTCGACCATGGTGCAGACGGTGTCCAGGTGCATCGTGGCGCGTTCCTGGGCGATCGGCACGACCAGCACGGTGTGCGCGATGCCGGCGGCGAACACCCGGCGGGCCAGCGTCTCGACCCCTGCCGGCGTGGTGCGCTGGCCCGTACCCACGGCCAGTACGCCCGGGGACAGCAGCAGCACGTCGCCGCCCTCCAGCCACTCGCGGCGCGGCCCGTCGTACACCGATTCGGTGCCGGCGAACCGCGGGTGGTGGCGGTAGACCGCGCCGGTGAGCGTGGTTTCCCGTTGCCGGGCCGGCATGCTCGGGCTGGTGATCGCGACCCGGTCGGCGATCCAGGCCGAGGAGTCCCGGGTGAACAGCAGGTTCGGCAGCGGGTCGATCACGAAGTCGTGCTCGTCCATCAGCCGGTGCACCAGGCCACGCCCGGTCTTCAGCTCGGTGGTGGCCAGCCCCGCGATCAGCGTCCCGGCCAGGTCGGTCGGGTGCAGGTCGTGCAGGTACGCCCCGACGAGCTGGCGCAGCGTGGCCCCGAGCCGTACGTCGTCCAGCACCGCGGCGATGGTCTCCTCGCGCGCGGCCGGCACCTGGAGGGCCTCCTCCAGCAGCTGCGCGATGTACAGCACCTCGACGCCGCGGTCCCGCAGCGCCGCCGCGAACGCGTCGTGCTCCTCCTGGGCGCGATCAACCCAGGGGATGCCGTCGAAGAGCAACTGGTCGTTGTTGCGCGGGGTGAGCCGCTTCAGCTCGGGCCCGGGCCGGTGCAGCAACACCGTACGTAGCCGCCCGACTTCGCTGTCCACGTACGCCATGGGGTGAGGGTAGCCGCGCGTGCTGATGTGGGATGAACATGGCTTAAGGTGCTGGGCATGCAGTCAGCTCCCCCGCCCGGGTGGCACCCAGATCCGTCCGGAGCGCCACAGCAGCGCTGGTGGGACGGTCAGCAATGGACCGACCACACCCAGCCGAACCAGGCACCCGATCCGTCGAAGGTGCAGCGCCAGGTGCAGCAGCAGGCCAACGTCGCGCCGGTCGGCGGTGGCGGCGGCACGCTGTTCACCGAGCCGGTCCTGGTGGTGAACCAGAAGGCCAAGCTGATCGAGCTCACCAACGAGTACTCGGTCTTCAACCAGCAGGGCACCCAGATCGCCAGCGTGGCGCAGATCGGGCAGAGCGGGTTCCGGAAGGCGCTGCGGTTCGTCTCCAGCGTGGACCAGTTCCTCACCACCAAGCTCGAGGTGCGCGACCGCAACGGGCCGGTGCTGGTGCTGACCCGGCCGGCCAAGCTGGTCAAGTCGCGGATCCTGGTGCACCGGGCCAGTGGCGAGCAGGTCGGCGAGATCGCCCAGGGCAACGTCTTCGGCAAGATCCGCTTCGACTTCCTGGTCAACGGCCAGCCGATCGGCGGCATCCAGGCGGAGAACTGGCGCGCCTGGAACTTCGCGATCATGGACCACACCGGCACCGAGGTCGCCCGGATCACCAAGACCTGGGAAGGTCTGGCCAAGACGATGTTCACCACGGCGGACAACTACGTGGTGCAGATCCACCGGCCGCTGGCCGACCCGCTGGCCAGCCTGGTGATCGCCAGCGCGCTGTCGGTGGACACCGCGCTGAAGCAGGACTCGCGCGGGCTCGGCTGAGGTTCGTCCCCCTCGGAGGGGTCGCGGGTCCGCTAGCGGTTGGGGTTAGCGGACCAGCGGCCCGCCAGCCGGGGTGCGGGCCGGCGGTGCCGCGGGCGCCCGCCCGGTGGACCGCTGGACCGCGCGGTACTCCTCCTTGTAGGCGATCCGGCGGGTACGCAGCCGCTCCCGCCACGTCGTCGCGCCCACCCGGAACGCGGCGGCCAGCGCGTGGGTGAGCGCCCGGTCGATGGCGTTCGCGGTCAGGTCCCAGCCCACGGCGTACCGGCGGCCGGGTTCGGGGTCGCCGCGCAGCAGCCGGGCCACCCGCTCCTCGCCGCGCAGCACCTCGGCGCGGTCGGGCCCGAGCTGGTGCAACGTGTAGCGCCGGCTCCAGGCCACGGCCACCACGTCGTACGCCTCGCGCCCGGTGCCCTGACCGGAGGCCAGCAGCACCCCGGGCCGGCCGTTCACGTGCAGGGTGAGCGCGCGGCCGCTGCGGCTGCCGATCGGGTCGGCCGGCTCGAAGTCCTCACCCGGGGCATGCCGCGCGATCTCCACGGTCGGCAGCCGCGGCCCGCGCACCACGACCCGCCGCGGGTGCGGGCTGGCGGCCACCACGATCTCGCCGAACCGCACGTCGTTGTCGCGCCGGACCGTCACCAGGTCGGCGAAGCCGGCGCGCGCGGTAGTCTCGGCAGCGGCACGGGCACCCAGCTCGTACGCGCGGCGGATCGGGTCGGGGGCACCGTCCTGCCGCCACGTCCCGTCGATGAGCGGCAGCACCAGGGGCGCGCCGCCGAGCGTCTGGAGCGGCCGCAGCCGGCCCCCCGGACCCGGCCAGCCGCCACGCTCGTACGCGTCGGCGATCAGCGCCAGGTGCAGCCAGGCATCCTCGGACACCGGCTCACCGTACTGGTACGCCCGTCCGCCTTCACGTCGAGGGCCACCGCCCGGCGCGCCGCATCGCCGGTGATCCACGCCGAGTAGCTACCTGATTTCCGGCAGTAGATCGGCGTCGATCACTGCGGCGGCCAACTCGGGGCGGGCGGCTGCGGGCCGGCGCCGCGGCCGCGGCGGGTGACGCGGATCACGACCACGACGAGCACCAGGACGACGGCAGGACCGACGATGAGCAGGATCAGCACGGTGCTGTTGCCGCCACCGGTCGTGGTGCTGGCGGCGGAGCACGGCGGCGGGCCCGGCGGTCGGCTGCCGCCGGGCGGGGCGCCGGAGGGCGGCGGTCCGACCGTCGCCTGCGCCCCGCCGGGCGCGACGGACACGCACGGTGGCGGGCTGCCCGGGCCGCCGGGGCCGGGCGGCGGACCGGAGGGCAGCGTGTCCAGTTCGTCGAAGACGGGGTTCGGCGCGGAGGCCGGGATGTTGTCCACGATCGCCCGGTACGGCCGGACGATGCCGCCGCCGGCCGCGTCGTCCCGCCCGCTGGTCGAGGCGTCGTCGCGCAGCGTCGCCAGCACCCGGGCGACGACCTGCCGGTTGGACAGCTGCGGGTACTTCGACCAGACCAGCGCGATGGCCCCGGAGGTGAGCGCCGCGGCATCGCTGGTGCCCTTGCTCAGGTACCGGCCGCCGTGCCCGTCGATGGAGTGGATGTCGACGCCGGGTGCGGCCACGTCGACGTACGGCTGGCGCTCCGAGCCGGACCAGACGTGCGTGGTGAGGTCGATGGCGCCCACGGACAGCACGCCCTTGCAGGCGGCCGGGTAGTAGGCCGGGTTGGTGCCGTTGCCGTCGTTGCCGGCCGAGGCGACCACGACGGCGCCGCGCTCGATGGCGCCCTTCACCGCGCCCTGCAGGTTCGGCGGGCAGTTGCCGGGGAAGCCGTTGCCGTCCACGCCCTGGGAGATGTTGATGACCTTGGCGCCGTGCTCGACGGCGTACCGGATGCCGTTGGCGTACAGCTCGGCGTCGTCGCCACCGCCGCCGTTGTTGACCGTGACCGGCAGGATGCGGGCCCGCGGTGCCACGCCTACCGCCTCCCGCTGACCGGCGATCAGCGCGGCCATCCGGGTGCCGTGCCCGGACTCCTCGGTGTCCTGCCGGCCGTCACCCGAGCCGCCGGCCACGTCGGTGCCGGGGCCGACGACCGCGGACAGGCCGGCCACGCCCGGGTTGATGCCGGTGTCCAGCACCGCGACCGTGATGCCCTGGCCCTCCGCGCCGAGCTGCCAGACCTTGGCGATGTCCCAGGTCACGAACCACCACTGCCCGCTGGCCGAGGTGTTCGGTGGCAGCGGCACCGCGCTGGCGGCGCCCGCGGGCAGGGCCAGCAACCCCGCCGCCGCCGCGACCGCCAGTGCCCTCATCACGCCTCGCACCTGTCACCTCACGTCCTGTTTGCCGGCCGGAGCGGTCATTGTGCCGGCCGGCCGCCCGGCCGGGATGGCGGGCCGGTGGGGCGTCACGCGAACGGGCGGACCGCGACGGGTTCTCCCGCCGCGGTCCGCCCGCTCCGTACGTACCTGTTGATCTATCCGCCGATCACCGGTGGCGGGACGTCGGCGTTGCCGCCCCACACGTCCTCGTCCTCGGTGAGCCAGGTCGACCGCTCCCGCTCGTCCTCGTCGCCCTGGCCGCCGCCGTGCATGGGCGCGCCGCCCACGCCACCCGCGCCGGCCGAGCCCCGACCGCCGGCACCGGGGCCGCCGGCACCCGTCCCGGCGCCCGAACCCGGGCCACCGCGACCGGCGCCCGTACCGAGGACGCCGGCGCCGCTGCCCGAGCCGATGCCGCCGGGACCGCTGCCCAGGCCACCCGAGCCGAGGCCCGAGCCCACGCCGCCGCTGCCCAGACCACCGCCGCCGAGGCCGCCACCAGGGTGACCGCTACCCAGGCCGCCCAGGCCACCGCCACCGGCAAGCTGCGAACCCGGGTCGTACGGGCTGAGGCCGCCGCTGCCCGATCCGAGGCCGCCGGTGCCGCCCGAACCGAGGCCGCCGCCGGTGCTCCCGTTGCCGAGACCGGACCCGTCGAACCCGGTGTTGCCGTCGCCCAGGCCCGAGCCGGGCAGCCCGCCGGTGCCGCCGCTACCCGGCAACTTCGCCCCGGCGCCGCCCATGTGCGGCGCCCCGCCCGCACCAGGCCCGCCCGGCGTGCTGTCCGGACCCCCGATGTCCTGCGGATTGGCGTTCACCGACCGCGTCTGCACCTGGGAGGGCAGTAGCGCGATGACCTCGTCGTACCGGCCGAGCAGCTTGACCAGGTGGTCGACCGCGCGCTGGCTGTCACCGCCTGTGGTCACGTACCCGTCGCCGGGCAGGTGCGCCTGATACCACGAGGCGTACTGGTAGGCGTAGTCGGTGGCCCTGGCCATGGTCATGCTGTGGTTGGCCAGCGCCTCGGCCGTACCCTGCGCCACCTGCAGGTGCTGCTGCGCGTCGGCGGAGGACTTCGACTCCCACGCGTCGTGCAGCACGTCCCCGACCTCGCGGCGGATCTGCTCGGAAATCGTGCCCAGGTTGCGGGCCAGCGCGGACCACTCGGTGCAGGCGGTGTTGATCGGCCCGACGTTGAGCTGCTCGAACTCCTGCTTCACCTGGTCGTAGTTCCGCGTGTACGTGTGCCCAGCATCGTAGGTCTTGTTGATGTTCTGGGACTGCGGCGTCACCTCAACCATGATGCGAACCCCGCCCCTCTCAGGAAATGCTCGTCGGCTGCTGGCTGGCGCTGTTCTGCTGGTTGCGCCCGGACTGCTCGTTCGCGCCCTCGGTCTTGTCGTAGGCGTCCGCGGCGGACCGGATTGCCTGCGCGGCAGCCCGCAGGTTGGCGATCAGGTCGGTGGTGTATTTGCCGACCGCGCCGGCCATCTGGTCGGCGGCGGTCTTGAGGTAGGTCGCCGCGGCCCAGGTGTCCGGGCCGAAGGACGGCGCGCCGCTCTTCTGCACCGACTGCGCCGTACCGCTGCCACCGCCGTCCAGCACCGAGATCAGCTCGTCGATCTTCCTGGCCGCCTGGCGCATCTTCTCGACGTCGAATTTCTGCTTGCGCGGGTCCGGATTCAGCCCCGGCCAGTCCTTCTGTAATTCCACATCGAGGTGGTAATTGATGCCCTGCGCGCTGTTCTGGCTGCTGTCCGAGCCGCTCAGGTGAGCGCGATGAGCGTCGTAGTTATAGGTGTCAGACACGACCTTCTCCTCAGGAGCCGCAACGCGCGGCCCCGGTCAGCTCGCCGTTCGTACGACCTGACCGACCGGGGCCCGGCGAAACGCCAGGGATCGGGGCCGAGCGCAGGTGCGCGCTCAGCCGCCGGTCCACATGTTGCCGATGTTCTTCTCCGTGCTGCGGTAGTTGTCGTGCGCACCGTGCACGGCCTGGCCGAGCTGCGCCAGGATCAGGCCCAGCGCGTGCGCCGCGTCGTCCCACGACTTCTTCTGCACGTGGTACGCCGCCTGCGCGTCACCGGTCCAGCTCGACATCATCGGGCGCAACTGGCCCTCGAGGTGGTCCAGGGTGCCGAGCAGGTTCTGGTACACCCCGTTGATTCCATCCCCGCCCGACCGGAGGGCCTCAAATTCCACACCTACGGTGTCCACCGAATTGTCCCTTCTCAGTGCTTAGCTGTGGTCGCGCCGGTCAGAGCTGGCTGGCGATGTTGTTGAAGCTGGACGTGCCCGACTCCTCCTGCGCCGCATACGCGGTCTTGGTCTGAATCAGCGCGTCGTGCATGTTGTTCAGCGCGTTGTTCAGCTTGAGGGCCTGCTGGTTGAATGCCTCGCTGGCAGCGTGGAAAGAGCGGGATGCGCCGCCGGTCCACTTGGACCGCATGTCATCCACGTGCCCCTGGAGAAGCTGCAGGTGCTTGTGGATCTGCTTGTGCGCTTCGTCCACAGCATTGGCACCCTTGGCCATCGCCTCTTCGTCTTGGGTGAAGCTACCGACCACGATCTACCTCCACACAAATGCCCTCAGAAACCAATTCCAAGGGGCCTGTCGGTGATGGCCTTTCGGGCCATCGGCTGCTGGACTGCTCGTCGGACGTGGGGTCCGCATGTCCGGTTCCCCACGTTCCTGGGCCGGGATAGGAGCCTGGTCTGTCAGCCACCACCACCCTGCTGGTCCGGTCCCAGCGGGATCTGCACCGAGCCGCCCTGGACCGGGCTCTCGGTGTTCGCGGTCGCCGGGTCGAGGGCCGGGCCGCGCGGGATCAGCTCCAGGATCCCGCTCGGGACGGGCGTGGCGGTCACCCCGCCGAAACCCAGCACGCCCAGCACGTCCGCGTTGGGCACCGGGTACAACCCGCCGGAGTCGGTCACGATGTAGTAGCCGTCAGTGGGCTGGTTTCCTCTGGGCAACGACCGCACCACGGCGGCGGTTCCCGGCGGCAGCAGCACCTGATCGGCCGTCTGTCCCGCGGTGAGCCCGCCGGTCACGGTCGTCTGCGGCCGCGCGCCGGGCACCTCCCTGGCCAGCGACACCGTCACGTCCGTACTGGACCCGTCGGTGCCGCTGTACGCCGCGCACGCCACCTGCGATTCGGCCGCCTGCGGGCTGAGCTGGCTGGGCACGGTCGGCGGGAAGCCGGCAGTGATCACCTGCCGGTTGGACCGGGCGTCCACCAGGTCCGCCGCGCTGATGTCGATGAAGTTCGCGTTACGGCCGCTGTACGCCTTGGAGTTGTCCACATCGGCCAGCAGCAGCAGCGCGTCGGTCTCGGTCGTCGAGGCCAGGCCGTCCTGCAGCGCCACCCAGTACGTCGGCTTCGCGTTGCCGGCGCCCGGCACCCGGAACACCTGCCCGATCAGCGAGCGCTGCCCGGCCACGTCCTTCCCGGGCGTACCCACGCCGGCCAGATGTACGGCCCGCAACTCCGGGCCCGCCGGGATCGCGTTGACCCAGGTGTCGGCCACCGGCAGCGCCAGCGACTCGTCGTAGTGCAGCGCGTCGATGGCGGTGTCGCTGGTGATCTTCAGCTGGTGGTCGTTCCAGATCAGGTAGGCGTTCGTACGGGTCTTGACCAGCAGCGCGTGCGCGTTGTCCACGTGCTGGCCGGAGACCGGGTACCGCACCGAGACCGTCATGCCCGGCGGCTTGGTGATGTCGGCTGCCGGCCGTGAACACACCGTCCACGGCCCGCTGACCAGGCCCTTGGAGTCGGGCAGCGAGTCCGGCAGGCCCGGGATGCCGCGGGGCAGGCCGCGCGGCGCGTCCGCGAGCGACTTGCGGGAGAAGTACTTCACCGAGATGTCGGCGCTGTTCAGGATCAGGCGGGCCGAGGCGTAGTTCAGCACCGGGTGCAGCGCGCCGTCGGCGGGGATGTAGACGAACCGGGTGCCGGTCTCCTTCTCGACCACCAGCGTGCCCGGCTGCTTCCAGCCCTCCTTGCCGCCCGGCTTCAGCAGCCCGAACAACCCGAAGCCCACGGCGACGAGCACCGCGACCATGATCCCGGAGACCATGGCGACACCGATCCGGCGCATCGGGGTCTCCGGTGCGTCCGGCTCGCCATGCAGCAGCGCGGACTGCACCCGGGTCGTCACGAACCGGTACGCCTGGAGCTGATCACGGCGTGTCTGCACCACTCACCCTTCCGCGGCGCGCGCGACCAGGTGCCCCTCCGGTCTCAGCGCTACGCCTGTTCACCTTGCCCGGCGCCGCTTTCGTCCCGCTTTCACCGTGGGCTGTGTTCCCCCCGGGCGCCCGGCGGGGCCATCCTCGCACGGGCGCTGCCTGGGTCAATACCGTAGCTTGTCGGATCTATTGCCGGTTTAGGATGCCTGCCAGCACAAACACGTCCCAGGCGTCCCGCGCTCCGACTCGCGGGATGGCAGAGTCGTTCCTGCCGAGACCGCAACGGCGCCAGCGTGTACGACGTCGGAGCGGCCGTACCTGTACGCCTGCCGAGGAGGCGCTGGCATGACCGCGGGAGCCCGGCAGACGCCGGCCAGACCACCGACCCCGGCCGGTACCGGTCGACCGTCCGGAACCGGCCGGCAGACCGGCTCGCAGCGCGCCGTGTCCCGGGCGCACCCGGTGCGCGAGTCGGTGCCCGGGCGCATCCTCGGCGTCAGCGTCGGGCAGGTGATCCTGTGGCAGGTCGCCGCCGCGGCGGTGCTGGTCGCGGCCGTACGCAAGGACTGGACGCTCGCCCTGGCGGTCGCCTTCGCCGCGGCCGTGGTGCTGCTGACCCTGGTCCGGCAGCGCGGCCGCTGGCTGTACCAGAGCATGGGCATCCGGATGCGGTTCCGGGCGCGGCGGCGGGTACGGCCGGCGGACGGGCCGGTGGATGCGCGGCTGGCCACGCTCCGCGAGCTGCTGCCCGAGCTGGACGTCTCCGGCATCGCGCTGCGCTCGGGTGAGCGGGTCGGGGTCGCCTACGACGGGGTCGCCTGGGTCGGCGTGGTCGCGGTGGTGCCGGGCGAGGACGTACTCCCCCAGCCGCAGGGCAGCCAGTGGCTGCCGGTGCGGGAGCTGGCCAAGGCGCTGACCGTGGACGACATCGCGCTGGCCAGCGTGCAGGTGGTCCAGCACACCGCGCCGGCACCCGCGGGCGTGCTGCCCGGCCAGTCGCCGGTCGCCGGGTCGTACCAGCGGTTGAACCAGCGGGGTACGCCGGCGGCCCGGCACCTGTGGGTGGCGCTGCGGTTGGACCCGGCGCGCTGCCCGGACGCGGTCGAGGTGCGCGGCGGCGGGCTGGAGGGCGGCCAGCGCGCGGTGAAACGCTGCGTGGCCCGCGTGCTGGAGTTGCTGGACGGCGCGGGCGTACGCGGGCGGGCCCTGGACGAGGAGGGCGTACGCACCGTGCTCGCGCTGACCGGCAGCGTGCGTGCGGTCCCCGCCCCGCCCGGGACCCGGCGCAGCGACGAAACGTGGACGCACTGGCAGGGTGACGGCACCGCACACGTCACGTGGTGGATCCGGTCCTGGCCGCAGCGCGGCATCCCGATGCAGGTGCTGGCCGACGCGGTCGCCACGGTCCCGGCGCTGGCGGTCACGGTGTCGCTGGCGCTGCACACCGAACAGGCCGAGGGCAGCCGCTTCCGCGGGTTCGTCCGGGTCTCGGCGCAGTCGGCCGCCGCGGTCGGCGCCGCCGCGCTGGCCGTCGAGCAGGCCGCCGCCGGGGCCGGCATCGGGCTGTTCCGGCTGGACGGGGAGCACGCGCTCGGCGTGATCGCCACACTTCCCCTGGGCGGAGGGACCCTGTGACCCGACCTGGTGTTACCGCGCACGTGCTGCCGGCGGATGCGCTGCCGCAGCTGGACATACCGATCGATCCCGGCGGGCTGGTGCTGGGGCACGAGGGGCAGCAGCCGGTGGTGGTCCAGCTGTTCCGGAACCGGCCGACGCAGGTGGGCCTGTTCGCCAGCGCGTACGTGGCGCGGCTGCTGGCCTTCCGGGCGCTCGCGGTGGCCGCCCAGGTGGCGGTGATGACGCCGCGGCCGGCGGTGTGGCAGCCGCTGATCCGGTCCGCGCCGGCGGGGTGGGTGGTGCCGGCGCCGCCCGGGACGGCGACGCCGCCAGCCGGTACGCCGATCGGGCCGTCGCTGGTGCTGGACGACGCCGGGATGGGCGAGGGCCCGCTCCGCGGCGATCTGGGTGCCTGGCAGGCGCAGGTGACGCTGCGGCCGTTCGCCACGCCGCACTCCATCGGCCAGCTGCGCTCCTACGACGCGGTGGCGTTGCAGCGCGTACAGCCGGAGGCGGTGCAGCCGTTGCAGCTCACCTTCGGGCTGCCGGACCAGACCGCGCAGTGGCTGCCGCAGATGCCCGACGACACGGTCGCGCTGCTGGCCGGCGGGCAGGTGCGGTTCGTGAACCTGTCGCCCACGCAGGCGGAGCTGTCGGCGTTCGGCAAGCCCAGCAGGCTGGACGGCTAGGGCGCGCCTTAGCCGGACAGGCCGCGGATGTAGCCGTACACACCGAGGACGGCGAGGGCCAGCGGGACCACGGTCACCACCAGCAACGCCTCGACGATGTCGGCGGTACGCCCCCAGAACGGCGTCGGGCGCTTGCCCGGCAGGTTCAGGGCGACCGCGATGACGATGCCGGCGAGGGCCAGCAGCGGCACGACCACGGCGAGCAGCCGTACGGTCTGGGCGTGCTGGCTGCCCTGGCTGACGGCCAGGATCGCGGCGCCGAGCACCCCGGGCCAGATCAGCCACAGCCGCTGCACCCGGCCGAAGAACAGCCTGGCTCGCAGCGCCACCGCCGCGGCGACCACGCCGATCAGCCAGGGCGCGCTGCCCCGCGGCTCGGTGGCCAGCATCAGCTCGCAGCCGACGACCAGGCCGCCGGTGGCGCCGGCGAGACCGGTGACGAAGCGGTCGGCCACCAGGGTCTTGCGCAGCACCGCGGGGCCGGGCACGTCGTAGGTGTCCTTGCGCAGGTCGTCGGCGTTCATCGGGATGAACGGCAGCGGCAGGTCGGCCATCCGGAACGCCAGCATGGGGATCATCGGGGTCAGCGCCAGCACCAGCGACACGGCGATGGCCGCGACACCGGGGCCGGACAGGTCGCTGACCATGTCGGCGAACGCGGCCAGGGTCGCGATCAGCGCGCCCGCCGCGGCGCCGCTGAAGCCGGGCATGCCGTCGCCGATGGAGAACCCGGCCAGGACGGCGACGACCATCACCGCGGCCGAGGCGACCAGCAGTTGGGCGGCGCCGAAGCCGCGCAGCGGCAGGTCGCCGCCGAGCGCGGTGGCGCCGGACAGGAACGCGAACGGCAACGCCGTGTAACCGAGGATGAGGCCGCCGACGCTGTCGCCGACCGCGCGGGACAGCATTGCCCCAACGAGCACGAATGCGACCGCCACAGCGCCCGCCAGCACGCTCGGCACGATCCATTTCGGGCCGGACAGCGCGATGATCAGCCCGCCGAGCAGGGCCAGCACGACGCCGATCGCCAGGCCCATCCGCCGGGTGGTCTGCGGCTGCCAGCGGGTCGAGCGGTCCCGGGAGGCGGTGGCGATCGCGTCCACCACGTCGTCGAAGGCCAGCTCGGGGAGCTGGGCCTGGCGGGGTCGCAAGTACAGCATCTCGCCGTCGCGGATCCCCAGTGCCGTGGCGGATTTGCCCACGTCGAAGGGGGTTTCCCCGAGCCGTTGCAGAGCCCAGCCACCGTGCACGAGGCCCGCGTCCGGCAGCTCGGTGCCGGCATGCCGCAGCAGCGTGGGCAGCAGCTCGGCGACCGGAACGTCGACCGGCAGGGCCACGTCGATACGGCTACGCGGGGCGATGATCGTGACGCGGCACAGTCCCGTACCGACGCTAGAAGTCACTGCCGCCTCCCTGTCCTTGTCCGGCAGACTACCCAACTGGGCGGCTTCTGCCCGGATCGCGTTACGGTGGAATCGATGTCACGGAGGGGATCATTTTGAGCACCGTGATTTATCGCCGACCGCCGCGGCGACCCGCACCGGAGTTGCCCCGCGGTGAGGTTCTGCTGGAGTCGCCACCGGAGCTGCCCGAGTCCGTGAGCAGCGGGTTCGGGGCTGCCATGACGTACCTGCCGATGGCGGCGGGTGGTGGCGCGATGGCGCTGATGTTCGCCGGTCGCGGCGGCGGGCCGTTGCAGTACGTCACCGGGATCATGTTCGCGGTGTCGATGTTCGGCATGATGGGCGGCCAGATGGGCCGCGGCGCCGGGGAGAAGAAGCGCAAGCTCAACGCCGAGCGGCGCGACTACGCACGGTACCTGTCGCAAGCCCGCAGGCGGGTACGCCGGGCCGCCCGCCAGCAGCGCGAGGCGCTGCTGTGGCGCAACCCCGACCCGGACGCGTTGTGGTCGGTGGCGCTGTCCAGCCGGATGTGGGAGCGCCGGGTCACCGACGAGGACTTCGGCGCCGTCCGCGTCGGGCTCGGCTCGCAACGCCTCGCGGTGCAGCTGATCGCGCCGGAGACCAAGCCGGTCGAGGACCTGGAGCCGGTCTCCGCGGGCGCGCTGCGCCGGTTCATGCGCGCGCACACCACGGTCGCCGAGCTGCCGGTCGCGATCAGCGTGAAGGGCTTCGCCCGGGTCACCTTCCGCGGCGACGTCGAGGTCACCCGCAGCCTGCTGCGGGCCATGATCGCGCACCTGGTCACCTTCCACTCCCCCGAGGATCTGCGGATCGCGGTGTGCGCCTCCCGGGACCGCGCGCCGCTGTGGGACTGGACGAAGTGGCTGCCGCACGCGTTGCACCCGACCGACGTGGATGCGGCCGGACCGGTGCGGCTGTTTGCGGAGAGCCTGATCGAGATCGAGAACATGCTGGGCGCCGACCTGACCCAGCGGCCGCGCTTCGGCAGCGGCTCGCCGAACAGCGCGGACCCGCAGTACATCGTGGTGGTGGACGGCGGCCGGGTCGGCTTCGACTCCCAGCTGGCCACCGCCGGCGTGCACGCGGTGACCGTGCTGGACGCGTCCGGGTCGGTGTCGCGGGAGGCCGAGCGCGGCACGCTGCGGCTCGCGATCACCCCCGACCGGCTGGACATGCTCGGCAAGGACCGGGCCAACAACGACACCGTCAGCCGCGTCGGCCGGCCCGACTCGCTCAGCCTGGAGGCGGCGCAGGCGCTGGCCCGGCAGCTCGCGCCGTACCGGATGAGCGTGGGCGGCGACCCCGAGGACGCGCTGTCCAAGGACCTGGGACTCACCCAGCTGCTCGGCCTCGGCGACCCGTACCAGGTGGATCCGGGGGTGACCTGGCGGGCGCGGGCGCCGCGGGACCGGCTGCGGGTGCCGATCGGCGTCGGGCCGTCCGGGGAGCCGGTGGACCTGGACATCAAGGAGGCGGCGCAGGACGGCATGGGCCCGCACGGGCTGCTGATCGGCGCGACCGGATCCGGCAAGTCCGAGCTGCTGCGTACGCTCGTGCTCGGGCTGGCCGTCACGCACTCCTCGGAGATCCTGAATTTCGTACTGGTCGACTTCAAGGGCGGCGCGACGTTCTCCCGGCTGGAGGACCTGCCGCACACCAGCGCGGTCATCACCAACCTGGCCGACGAGCTGTCCCTGGTCGACCGGATGAAGGACGCCATCGAGGGCGAGCTGAACCGGCGGCAGGAGCTGCTGCGCGATGCCGGCAACTACGCCAACCTCAAGGACTACGAGAAGGACCGCGAGGGTGGCGCGCCGCTGAAGCCGATGCCGTCGCTGTTCGTGGTGGTGGACGAGTTCTCCGAGCTGCTGACCGCCAAGCCGGACTTCATCGACCTGTTCATCGCCATCGGCCGGATCGGCCGGTCACTGGGCGTACACCTGCTGCTGGCCTCGCAGCGGCTGGAGGAGGGCCGGCTGCGCGGGCTGGACACCTACCTGTCCTACCGGGTCGGCCTGCGTACGTTCTCCGCGATCGAGTCGCGCGTGGTGCTCGGCGTACCGGACGCCTACGAGCTGCCCAACGGCCCCGGCCACGGGTACCTGAAGATCGACACCACCACGATGCTGCGGTTCAAGGCGGCGTACGTGTCCGGGGCGTACCAGGGCCCGAAGGAGGGCGCCCGCCGGCAGGTGGCCGCGGTGGCCCAGCAGATCGTGCCGTACACGAACTACTACCTGCAGCCGGTACGCCCGCCGCAGCCGGCCGAGCCGGAGCGGAAGATCGAGGATGCCGGCGGCGAATCGCTGATGGACGTGATCGTGCAGCGGCTGATCGGGCGCGGGCAGCCGGCGCACGCGGTGTGGTTGCCACCGCTGGAGGAGCCGCCGACGCTGGACCAGTTGCTGCCGCCGCTGGCGGTGTCCCCGCTGCACGGGCTGTGCCCGGCCGGGTGGGACGGCCGGGGCCGGCTGCAACTGCCGGTCGGCCTGGTCGACAAGCCGTACCACCAGCGTCGCGACCCGATGTGGCTGGACGTGTCGGGTGCCGCCGGGCACGTGGTCATTGCCGGCGCGCCGCAGAGCGGCAAGTCGACCATGGCGCGTGACCTGATGGCCGCGATGGCGCTCACCCACAGCCCGGCCGAGGTTCAGTTCTACTGCCTGGACTTCGGCGGCGGCACGCTGTCCTCGCTGCTCGGCCTGCCGCACGTCGGCTCGGTGGCCAGCCGGATGGAGCCGGACCTGATCCGGCGCACGCTGGCCGAGATGAACACGCTGCTGGAGGAGCGGGAGAAGCGGTTCACCGCCAACCGGATCGACTCGATGGCGACGTACCGGCGGATGCGGCGCGACGGCAAGGTCACCGACGACCCGTACGGCGATGTGTTCCTGGTCGTCGACGGCTGGGGTGTGGTGCGCGCCGACTACGAGGAGCTGGAGGGGCAGATCACCCAGCTCGCCGCGCGCGGCCTCGGGTACGGCATCCACGTGGTCATCACCGTGCAGCGCTGGATGGAGCTGCGGCCGGCGCTGAAGGACCTCATCGGCACCCGGCTGGAGTTGCGGCTCGGCGACCCGACCGAGTCCGAGGTGGACCGGCGTACCGCGGTGAACGTGCCGGAGAAGAACCCGGGCCGCGGGCTCACCCGGGAGAAGCTGCACTTCCTGTCCGCGCTGCCGCGCATCGACGGCGACCAGCGCGCGGACACCCTGATCGACGGCGTGGCAGACCTGTGTACGCAGGTGGCGCAGGCGTGGACCGGGCCGCGGGCGCCCGCGGTGCGGATGCTGCCGGAGATGTACGCCTACACCGAGCTGCCGGCACCGGACGGCACCACGCCGGGGCTGCCGATCGGGATCGACGAGGACGCGCTCGCGCCGGTGTTCCTGGAGTTCGGCGCCGACTCGCACTTCGTCGTCTTCGGCGACACCCAGTGCGGGAAGACCAACCTGCTGCGGGCCATCGCCGCCGGGATCACCCAGCGGTACACCCCGGACCAGGCGAAGATCATCTTCCTGGACTACCGGTACGGGCTGCTCGATGCGGTCAGCACGCCGCACAAGATCGCGCACGGGTTCTCCTCCAACCACGCCGCGCCGATCGTGAAGAACGTGGTGGAGGCGATGACCCGCCGGCTGCCGCCGCCCGACATCACCCCGGACCGGCTGCGCGCCCGGGACTGGTGGACCGGCGCCGACCTGTACTTCATCGTCGACGACTACGACCTGGTCGCCACCGGGATGAACAACCCGTTGCAGCCGCTGCTGGAGTTCGTCCCGCAGGCCCGCGACATCGGCCTGCACCTGATCATCGCCCGCGCGATGGGCGGCGCCGGCCGGGCACTGTACGAGCCGGTCATCCAGCGCATGAAGGAGATCGGCACCCCGACGCTGATCATGTCCGGCAGCAAGGACGAGGGCGTCCTGGCCGGCACCGTCAAACCCCAACCGCTACCGCCCGGCCGGGGCCGCCTGGTCACCCGCCGCGGCGCCCGCCTCATCCAGACCGCCTATTTCCCGCCGCCCGCGGGGTAGCGCCCTACTCCTCCAGCGGCGTGCGGCGGGTGGGTTGCCAGTTGCGCCGCCGGCCGCGGGGGATGATCACCGCGGCGCCGACCAGGAGGACCGCGGCGACCGTGCCGATGCCGGCGGCGGCGATGGCGGCGTTGCGGGTGCCGTTGTCGGGGGTGGCCGGCGGGGGCAGCGGGGCGGCGACCACGGGCGAGGCGGCGGCGGTGCCGGTGGGGACGACGGTGGTGAGGGCGGCCACCGGGTCGACGACGCCGTAGCCCACGCGTACGTCCGGCAGGTTGGTGGCCGGGTGGTCGGCGGTCTGCTCGATGCGCTGCTTCACCTCGGCCGCGGTGATGCCGGGGTAGCGCGACTGGAGCAACGCCACGGTGCCGGTCACGAACGGCGCGGCGTAGCTGGTGCCGCGGGCGGACTGGAGCCGGCTGCCGACGATGCCCTTGTCGATGAACGTGCTGATCACCTGGTCAGCCGGCGCGACCACGCTCACCCACGGCGTGGTGCCGTACACCGACTCGCTGAACAGGTGGCCGTCCGGCCCGATCCCGCCGACCGCGATCACGTTGTCGTACTGGCCGGCCAGCGCCGCGGGGTAGGTGTCCAGCACGTGCTGGTTGCCGTTCTCGTCGGCGTTGCCGGAGGCGGCCACGATCACCACGTTGCGCGCCCGGGCGTACTCGACCGCGGCCATGAACGCGCGCCGGGTCTGCTGGGTCAACGGCCCGGCCGGGACGGTGATCGAGATGTTCATGACGCTGGCACCGCTGTTGACCGCGGCGTACATGGCCTGGATCAGCTTGCTCGGCCTGCCCTCCACGGTCTTGCCCTGGACGTCCAGGCCCCAGGTCTGGCGGATCGGCACCAGCCGCACGCCCGGCGCCACCCCGACGAAGCCGATGCCGTCGGCCGGGGCGGCGGCGACGATGCCGGCCACCGCGGTGCCGTGGCCGTAGCAGTCGGTGTTGGCCCGCTGCGTCGGCACGGCCGGGGTGACGTCGATGCCGGCGGAGACCCGGCCGCGCAGCTGGCCCACGCTGGCCTCGACGCCGGAGTCGATGATCGCGACCCGGACGTTCTGCCCGATGGAGAACTTGTGCGCCTCGGTGTAGCCCAGGCGCTGCTGCGGCCAGGGCACCTCACCCTCGGCCGACTTGGGGAAGCGCGACAGGTTGGTGTTGTTGTAGGTGCACTTGCTGTCCGGCGGTTGCTGCTCCGCAGGCTCGGCGCTCGCCGGGGCGAGCGGGACGAGCGCGGCCACCATCCCGAGCAGGAACGCTGCCGAAACCGCCCGACGCCGCACAATCCACCCCTCTCGAGCCGGTACGGGCCCGATGGTAGTGCGGTCAGCCGCCGGAAACCTGCCGCTGGATGTCGTTGAACAGCATCCGGCCACCCGCACCGGCGGCCACACCACCGGCGATCAGGCCGCCGAGCGTGACCCAGATCGACCAGCTCAGCCCGAGCACGGCGACCACGAACCCGCCCAGCGCGAGGGCCAGCCCGGAGGCGAGCGCCGCGCCCGCGCCCTTGTAGTTACCGCTGCGGACCAGCGGCTGGGTGCCGGCGGTGGCGCGCCGCACGCCCACCACGAGCACGACGAGTCCGAGGATGACCAGCAGCACGCGAAGCATCGCGAGCCTCCCTGAGGTGAGGAACTCTCACGTCACGTCGATGTCGCGGCCCAGCCACGCGCGCAGGCGGTGCACCGAACCGGACACATCGGCGAGCGTGCCCAGTACCAGCCCAACGTTCCCGTCGTCGTCGGCGTTCCGCTGCGGCAGGCTGGCCACGATGGGGTGCGCGGCCGGTAACGAGTCCGGCGGCAGCCACCCCAGCAGCGTCGCGTCCTCGGTGCTCACCCGGGCGAAGTCGGTCCACGGCAGGACGGTCGCCCGGCTGCCGAGCCGTACGGTCACCCCGCGCACGTCAGCCACCGCGCTGGGCTGGCGGCGCCGGTGGGAAAGCCACCAGACCACCGCGAACAGCACCACCGCGCCGTCCAGGAGCAGCATGCCGAGCCCGACCAGCAGCAGCACGGCCGCCCGCGGGTGCGACGACTTGACCATCAACTGGAGCAGCGCGGTCATCGCGGTGAGGATCGCCGCGGTCGGCAGCAGCACCAGCATGGCGAGCGTCAACCGGGCCTGCCGGCTGACCCGCGGTCGCGCCGCCACGAGCTCCAACGCGTCGTCCTGCACGTCGGGAGGTTATCGCGGGTGCGGGTAGGCCCGGTGCGCCTGGCACGATGTGCACATGTCAGAACGGCCCGTCCCGACCAGCGCCTCGTACTCCATCACCGTCCGGCTGCACACCCTGGTCGACCCCGCCGTCGTGGGTCAGGTGGCCACCGCGGTGGCGACCGCCGGCGGCGTGGTGACCGCGATCGACGTGGTGGAGTCGCACCACGACCGGCTCACCGTGGACACCACCTGCTCGGCGCTGGACGGCGAGCACGCCGAGGAGATCGTCGCCGCGCTGGGCGGCGTACCCGGGGTCGAGGTCTACAAGGTCAGCGACCGGACCTTCCTGCTGCACCTGGGGGGCAAGATCGCGGTCACCTCCCGGGTGCCGCTGAAGACACGTGACGACCTGTCGATGGCCTACACCCCCGGGGTCGGGCGGGTCGCGCTCGCGCTGGCGAAGAACCCGGGGGACGTACGCCGGCTGACCATCAAGGGCAACAGCGTCGCGGTGGTGACCGACGGCTCGGCCGTGCTCGGGCTCGGCAACCTCGGGCCGGGCGCGGCGCTGCCGGTGATGGAGGGCAAGGCGGCGCTGTTCAAGCGGTTCGGCGACATCGACGCGTGGCCCATCTGCCTGGACAGCCAGGACGTCGACGACATCGTCCGGACCGTGGAGCTGATCGCGCCCGGCTTCGGCGGCATCAACCTGGAGGACATCAGCGCGCCGCGGTGCTTCGAGGTGGAGCGCCGGCTGCGCGAGCGGCTGGACATCCCGGTCTTCCACGACGACCAGCACGGGACCGCGATCGTCGTGCTCGCCGCGCTGACCAACGCGCTGCGCTGCGTCTCCAAGAACCTCGCGGGCGTACGGGTCGTGGTGGCCGGCGCCGGGGCGGCGGGCACCGCGATCTGCGACCTGCTGCTGGCCGCGGGCGTACGCGACCTGCTGGTGTGGGACCGGGAGGGCATCCTGTCCCGGGACGACCCGGAGCTGTCCGAGGCCAAGCACCTGCTCGCCACCCGGACCAACCCGCAGGCCCGCCGCGGTGGGCTGCGCGACGCGCTGGTCGGTGCGGACGTGTTCATCGGGGTGAGCGCCGGCAACATCCTGCCGGCCGAGGACCTGGCCGGGATGGCCGAGAGCCCGATCGTGTTCGCGCTGGCCAACCCCGACCCGGAGGTACGCCCGGACGAGGCGCGGCAGTACGCGGCGGTGATCGCCACCGGTCGCTCGGACTACCCGAACCAGATCAACAACGTGCTGGCGTTCCCGGGCGTCTTCCGCGGCCTGCTGGACGCCCGCGCCCGCAACGTGACCACCGAGATGCTGCTCGGCGCGGCCCGGGCACTGGCCCACGTGGTCACCGACGAGCAACTGAACCCGTACTACATCGTGCCGAGCGTCTTCGACCCGGCCGCGACCAAGGCGGTGGCCACCGCGGTGGCCGCGGCGGCCGGCGGCAAGGCCGAGGAGCACCCGATGGGCGCGGGGGTGGGCGCGTGAAGTACCCGGTGGTCTACCTCGGGCAGCCCGTGCTGCGCTCCGAGTGCGACCCGGTGACCTCCTTCGGCCCCGAGCTGCGGCAGTTGGTCGCGGACATGTTCGAGGTCATGTACGCCGCGCGCGGCGTGGGCCTGGCCGCCAACCAGGTCGGGGTCGGCCTGCGGCTGTTCGTCTTCGACTGCGGCGAGGACGGCGGGCATGGCCAGATCGGGCACGTGGTCAACCCGCGGATCGCCGGCACCGGCGGCGAGACGCTGACCGACGAGGAGGGCTGCCTGTCGCTGCCGGGCCTCACCTTCCCCACCCCGCGCGCCGGCTGGGCCGCGGTGGAGGGCGTCGACCAGGATGGCCGGCCGGTCCGGTACGAGGGCAAGGGGTACGTCGCGCGCTGCCTGCTGCACGAGTGCGACCACCTGGACGGCACGGTGTACATCGACCGGCTGTCCGGCGACACCCGGCGCGCCGCGCTGCGGGCCGTACGCGAGGCGAACTGGACATCGCGGAACTGAGAGCCGCCGGGCAACGTCGGTCGGGCGTAGATCCCTCAGCGCACCTGCCGGAGGCCGCATGGGCACGCTGTCGTTCAACACCGAGAAGCTCACCGCGATGGCCAACGAGTTGGGCACCGAGGCGAACACCTTCCAGACCGAGGTCATCCCGAAGGCGCACAAGCTGAACATCCCGACCAACGCCTTCCCGCTGTTCGGGATCGGCTTCGCGCACTCCTACCAGCAGTTGCAGCAGGCGGCCGAGCAGGCCACCCGGGCGCTGGGCCGCACCGTGGAGAGCATGGGCGGCGCGCTGGGCACGGTGGCGAAGTACTACCAGCAGATGGAGGAGCAGCAGGGGCAGGACTTCGACACCGGGGCCAAGATCACCGCGAAGATCGAGAAGCGCCATGGCTGACGGCGACAGCGTGGTGAGCGGCGCCGACACCGCCGGTACGTTCGCGCTGATGGCCACCGTTGCCGCGCTCAGCGCCGGGCTCGCGGTCGCCGGGGAGCCGTCCGGCGCCGGGGTCACCGCGGCGATCATCTCCGGCACGCTGGTCGAGCTGAACATCCGCAACCCCATGCCGTACCTGGAGGCGCACGAGGGCTGGAACGAGCTGCTGGTCTCCTTCAGCGACATGAAGGGCAAGCTCAGCCGGCTCAACGCGGACGTGGACTCCACCTGGCAGGGCGAGGCCGCCGACCAGTTCAAGAACTTCACGCTGAACCACATCGTGCCGGCCATCGACGCGCTGGCGAACTGCGCCCGGCTGGCCGCCAGCGCCTGCACCGCGCTGTTCAGCGGCATGCTCACCTCGATCGCCGCGTACCTCACCGCGACCGGCGCGGCCATCGTGGCCTGCATCGCGGCCAACGCCTCCGGCCCGTTCAGCCCGGCCGTCAAGTGGATGATCATCGGCGGCTGGGTGGCCGCGGTGGTCGGCATCGTGACCGCGCTGGCCACGTTCATCGGCGGGCTCACCTCCGCCAGCGACTCGGCCGCGCAGGCGTACGCCCAGCTCGCGGCCGGTTTCGGCAAGGACGGCGAGCAGCTGGACACCAGCAGCGTGGACCTGCCGGACTCGCAGCGGCTGCTGTTCACCGACCCGCAGAAGTGGAACAAGCAGAAGTGACCGCGTACGAGGACCTGCTCGGCCAGGCGCACGACGTGGGCCGCACCGCCAACCCGGAGGCGGCGCTGCGGCGCATGCAGGAGTCGATGCGGGCGCTGACCGACCGCATCGAGGCGGTCCGCTCGGCCGAGTTCAGCGGCGGCGACGGCTCGGGCACGGTGACCGCGACGGTGACCGGCGACGGCACGCTGCGGCGGGTGGACATCAGCGCGCGGGCCATCCGGGACCTGCCGGCCGAGGCGCTCGGCCCGGCCTGCGTCGCGGCCGTCCAGGCGGCCCGGGCGCAGATGGCCGAGGGCCTGCAGCAGCAACTCACCGATGCGCTCGGCCGCCCGCCGGAGACCGGTACGGACCTGCCGCCGGTGAGTGCGACGGTCCGGCAGGGCATGGCGGAGGGGGCGCGGCAGTGGAGCTGAGCGCGCTGTCCGGGTTGCAGGAGCAGATCAGCGCGGCGCTGGCCGCCGCCGAGGCGTACTCGCGGGAGGCGCCGGCCCGGGAGTACACCGGGACCGCGGCGGACGGGATGGTCACCGCGGTGGTGTCCGGCGCGCGGGAGCTGCGGTCGATCGACATCCACGTGCTGGCCAGGCGGCGGCTGGACAACATCACCCTCGGTGAGGCGGTGGTGGCCGCGGTGCTGGCGGCCGAGCAGCAGGCGAGTGACGCACAACGCGCTCTGCTCGGAGGTATCGAGGTTGGCGGCCGGCGGGTGGTTGACTTCCTGGACGACCCCCGTTCGTTCGTGCCGGACCTGGAGGGCTTCTACCCATGACCACCAGCAGGAACGGCAGCGCGGTGATCGGCCTGGTGACGGGCGCGTTCGCGCTGCTGCTGGGCGTGGCCATGCTGGCCGTCGGCATCGCCTGGGCAGCCGGCGCGTTCGGCGACAAACCCAACTGGCTGATCGCCGCGCTGAGCCTGGTGCTCGGCGCCGTCGCGGTCCTCACCGGCATCGCCGGCCTGTCCTTCGCCTGGCGCGCCCGCCGAAACTGACGCGCCAGGCGAACGGGGCGCGTCAGGTCGCCTGGGCGAGGGAGAGGGCGAAGCGGGCTTCGGCGTCGGTCCACCACTCGCGCATGGCGAAGCCGGCGGCGGCGAGCTCGGCCCGTACGCCGCTGTGCCGGAATTTGGCCGACACCTCGGTGCGTACCTGCTCGCCGGTGCCGAAGCCGACGGTCAGGTCCAGCTCCAGCAGGCGTACCTTCTGGTCGGTCAGCGACTCCAGCCGCATCTCGATCCACTCCGCCTCGGGATCCCACCGCGCGATGTGCCGGAAGGCGTCCACGTCGAAGTCGGCCCGCAGCTCGCGGTTGATCACGTGCAGGACGTTGCGGTTGAACTCGGCGGTGACCCCGGCCGCGTCGTCGTAGGCGGCAACCAGGGTGGCCGGGTCCTTCACCAGGTCGGTGCCGAGCAGCAGCCAGTCGCCCTCGGCCATGCCGCTGCGCAGCGCGGCCAGGAACTCCGCCCGGGAGACCGGCTCGAAGTTGCCGATCGTGCCGCCGAGGAACACCGTGAGGCCCGGCCCGCCGTCCGGCACCCGGTCCAGGTGGTGCTCGAAGTCGGCGGCCATCGCGTGCACGGTGAGGTCCGGGTACTCCCGGCTCAGCGACTCGCCGGTGTCCACCAGCGTGGACACGCTCACATCGACCGGTACGTACTGGTCGAGCGTGCCCTGGTCGCGCAGCGCGTCCAGCAGCAGCCGGGTCTTCGCCGCCGACCCGGCACCCAGCTCGACCAGGGTGTGCGCCCGGGTACGGGCGGCGATCTCGGCGGCCTTCGCGACCAGGATCGACCGCTCGGCCCGCGTCGGGTAGTACTCCGGCAGCTCGGTGATCTGCTCGAACAGCATGCTGCCCCGCTCGTCGTAGAACCATTTCGGGGGCAGCACCTTCGGGCTGGCCGACAGGCCCTCGCGCACGTCGCGGCGGAGTCCCGCGGACAGGAAGTCCGAGGGCAGGTGGTTGTCGAGCCGGAACGAGGTCACTGGGTCAAAGCCTTTCCATCTGGACGCCGTCAGGGGTCAGGTGCAGGACATGCCGGTCAGGTACGGGCCGCCAGGCGGACTCCTCACTGGGAGAGACGCCGGCCGGCTCCTCTTCGTGCACGGGTTCACCGTCGGTGGGCTCGGAGGCGATGAGTACGCCGGCACCGTCGTGCCGCCAGAACAGCGAATCCCCGTACGCCGTCGCGGCCACGGAGATGCCGTCGGTGAGCAGCAGGTTGAGCCGGTCCGCGAGCGGGCCGGCCTCGGCGGTGACCTCGGCGAGCGCGGTGGGCAGGTCCGCGCCCGCCGCCAGCCGCCGCCGGGTGAGCAGCCACAGCAGCACCGCGTCGGTGGGCGCCTCCAGGCTGAGCAGGTCGGCGGGCGGCAGGTCCGCAGCCAGCTCGCGCCAGCGGTGCACGGCCCCGTTCAGGCTGAACAGGTACCGGCCAGCGGCGAACGGGGCACACGCCGCGGCGCCGTACCCCATCCCGGGCGTGCCGCAGCGCACCGCGGCGAGCACCGCGCCGGAGCGCACCACCCGGGCCAGGTCCGGCAACGCCTCGTCGGCCCAGATGGGGATGTCCCGGCGGTACCGCGCCGGGACCGGGTCACCCTCGGCGTACCAGCCCACCCCGAAGCCGTCGGCGTTGACGTGCCCGCTGACCTGCCGTTTCGGCAGGTAGGACTGGGTGAGCAGGCTGTGCGGCGGGTCCAGCACCAGCTCACCGAGCGGGCGCGGCCGGCCGAGATAGGCAAGGTGCCGGCACATCAGCCGCCCTCCGCGGGCGCCGCGTCGCGGGCGCACCGGAAGCCGGTGAAGATCTGCCGGCGGACCGGGTAGTCCCAGTTGCGGAAGGTGGCCCGGCAGGCCACCGGTGCGACCGCCCACGAGCCGCCGCGCAGCACCTTGTAGTCCGGGCCGAAGAACACCTCCGAGTACTCCCGGTACGGGAACACCGCGAAGCCGGGGTAGCCGGCGAAGTCGCTGGCCGTCCACTCCCACACATCGCCGATCAGCTGCCGCACCCCGTACGCGGACGCGCCGGCCGGGTAGGACCCCACCGGGGCCGGGCCGAGCCGGCTACCGCCCAGGTTGGCCAGCTCCGGCGTCGGGTCGGCGTCACCCCACGAGTAGCGCCGCGAGCGCCCGGTGGCCGGATCGTGCCGGGCGGCCTTCTCCCACTCCACCTCGGTGGGCAGCCGCTTGCCGGCCCAGCGGGCGTACGCGTCCGCCTCGTACCAGCTCACGTGCTGCACCGGCTCGTCGGCGGCCAGCGGCTGGACCCGGCCGAACCGGCGGAGTAGCCAGCCGGCCCCGTCGCGCTGCCAGAACAGCGGCGCGGACAGGCCGGCCTGCTGCCGGTGCGCCCAGCCCGCGGGCGTCCACCAGCGCGGGTCGTCGTACCCGCCGGCGGCCACGAACTGCGCGTACGCCCCGGCCGTGACCGGCGCGGTGTCCAGCCAGAACGCGGGTACGTCCACGGCGTGGGCCGGCCGCTCGTTGTCCAGCGCCCACGGCTCCACCGAGGTGCCCATGGTGAACGGGCCGGCCGGGATGAGGACCTCGGCGGCGGGCAGCGGCTCCCAGGGGATGGGATCGGTATTCGGGGTGAGCACCGGCGCGCCGGCCCGCAGCTGGTGCGTGGCCATCATGGTCTCGCAGTGCTGCTGCTCGTGCTGCGCGATCATGCCGAACGCGAACCCGCGCTCGGTCAGCCGGCGGCCTTCCAGCGGCGCGGCGGCGAGTACGTCCAGCGCCTTGCGCCGCACCTCGCCGATGTACCGGTCCGCCTCGGCGGTGTCCAGCAGCGGCAGCCGCGGCCGGTCGGCGCGCGGGTGCTGGAAGGCGTCGTACATCTCGTCGATGTCCTGGCGCAGCGGCTCGCGGCCGCCGACATCGCGGACCAGCCAGAGCTCCTCCTGGTTGCCGACATGCGCGTAGTCCCAGACCAGCGGTGACATCAGCCTGGAGTGCTGTTTGACCAGGTCGTCGGTGTCGACGGCGTCGGTCAGCTGCACCGTCCGCGCCCGCGACCGCTCGAGCTGCCCGGCAGCAAAGGCACGCAGGCCTTCGGCAGACAGATCCGACAGTTGGTGACTCATGAAGCTCGCCTTCCTTGGGTGTCGTCGACGATGCGCTGCAGCCGGGTTGCGACCGCAGCGGTGAGTTCGGGATCCGCGCCGGTCCGGTGGAGCACTCCGGTGCCCAGCTCGACCACGTCCCGGGCGGCCTGCAGGACCAACTTGTCTTCCAGCCCTTCGCGGGCGGCCGGGAACCAGCGACCGGCCGCGGGCTCGGCCGCGGCCAGCACCTGGTCGATCGGGGCGGACATCAGCGCGGTGAGCAGCAGGGTCGGGGTGATCCACCCGTCCCCCGTCTGCGCGTCGAGGTAACGCACCTCGAGATACCCGCGCGGCCGGACCGGCGTCGAATCGTTCAGGGTCGGATCAGGTCGGGAACGGCTGCCGCTCGTCGTCCTCCTCGGGTGCGAACGAGCCGATCTCGCGCAGCGCGTGCATCTTGTCCCGCCCGCGCTCGATCGAGGCCAGCGACCGGGTCAGGAACTGCTCGAAGTTGGCCAGCGCCGTGTCGACGTAGTCGTCGACCTCGTCGCGCAGCCGCTGCGTCTCGGCGCGCGCCTCGCCGATGGTCCGCGCCGCCTCGTGCTCG
>Ga0081455_10000391_pt1 | contig 57931 bp, 47 predicted proteins | sample TabmetS3T2R1_FD_70207 | JGI IMG/M metagenome (GOLD analysis project Ga0081455, IMG submission 70207) | Tabebuia heterophylla rhizosphere microbial communities from the University of Puerto Rico - S3T2R1 | ecosystem: Host-associated > Plants > Roots > Rhizosphere ...
AATGGTGTTCACGCACATCCCCTCGAGCCTCTGCCTGATCGCGGCCGCGCTCGTGCCGGACCTCTCGCTCGTGCTGGCACTCTTGATCGTGCGCGCGTTCCTATCGCAAATGGATGTGCCGACCCGCTCCTCCTATGTGATGGCGGTGGTCACGCCCTCGGAGCGCCCGGCAGCGGCGAGCGTCACGGCGGTGCCGCGCGGTCTCGCGGCGTCGATTAGCCCTGCTCTCACCGGCCTATTGATGTCGAGCGGCTTCGCGGGGCTGCCGCTGATCCTCTGCGGGGCGATCAAGATCGGTTACGACTTCGCGCTGCTGGCGATGTTCAGGCACATCAAACCGCCGGAGGAGGAAGGCTGATGGCGCGGATGCGGACGCGCGCAACGGCAGAGCGTCGCGCCCCTCACCCACAAGATTGATTGGGAGATGGATTGCCGGGTCTCGCGCTGCCGCCTTCGCTCTTGCGAGCCTCGGCGGACAGGTCGCGCGGCGCGCCAACGGCGGAGTGAAAGCCAGACCTTCTCGGTCAGACCTTCTCGACTTTAAACCTTCTCAACCTGGGTGAATTCGAGTTCGACCGGCGTCGCGCGGCCGAAGATCGACACCGCGACCTTGACGCGCGAGCGCGCCTCGTCGATTTCCTCGACCACGCCGGAGAACGACGCGAACGGTCCATCCGCCACGCGGACGTTTTCGCCGATTTCGAACGACACCGACGGCTTCGGACGTTCCACGCCCTCCTGCACCTGGTGCAGGATGCGCATGGCCTCTGCTTCCGAGATCGGCATCGGCTTGTTGTCTGCACCGAGGAAGCCCGTCACCTTCGGCGTGTTCTTGATGAGATGGAAAGCCTCGTCCGTGAGATTCATCTTCACGAGCACATAGCCCGGAAAGAATTTGCGTTCGGTATCGACTTTCCGGCCGCGCCGAACCTCGGTCACCTTTTCGGTCGGCACGAGAACCTGCTCGAACAGATCCTCGAGGTTCCGCTGCTTGGCCTGCTCGCGGATCGATTCAGCGACCTTCTTCTCGAAATTCGAATAGGCGTGAACAATGTACCAGCGCTTGTCCATGATAAAACCTTGACGTCGCAAACCCTTGAGAGGCGTCCCTTACGCGCTGATGCCGAGAACGAGCGTCACGACATAACGGATCAGTTGATCGGCGAAGAAGAAGAAGATCGACGCAAGCCCGACCATGACGAACACCATGATCGTGGTGATCATCGTCTCGCGGCGGGAGGGCCAGGTGACCTTCTGGGTCTCGGCGCGGACCTCCTGAAAGAATTTGAACGGGCTTTCCATGACCTTGTCCGCGTGCTCGACCTGTTCGTGATAAGCGCAAAAGCTCCTTACGCCCCGTCCTCAAATATCAAGGACAAGGCCACCAACCGGGCCTGATGTGGGGAGCCGAAGCCGCGCCGGAAGTCCGTATCACCGGGCCGGACGCAGGTGCGGCTAAGTAGCGCCCCGGCCTCAATTGGTCAAGCAAAACCAGGGGATGGCCCTCCCCGCCGACATCCGGAAGCCGCGCCGGGGGGCAAATATCCGGTCAAAACGCCTTGTATCGTATCGGTCAAACCGCCTTGGCCCGCGCCCGATCGCCACTCTCGGCCATCCGAGGCCTTAGCTCTGAGGCCGGCAGGCCGGCGATCAGGCTGACCCAGCGCCCCGGCGAGGCCATCAGCGCCACGAGCCCCGCCCAGATCACGATCATGATCGAGGGAAAAATCCAGCCGCCATGGGCCATCGACATTTTGGTGCCGATCAGGGCGGCAAGACCAAGCCAGACCCCGCCCCGCCAATCCGCGAGATCACGCGACAGCATCACGACGCCAATGGCGGCGACCGACGGCACCACCACCAGAAACGACACGTTCTCCTGGCGCGGGTTGAACAGGCCGATATAGCAGGTGGCAAGCACCAGCAGCGCAAGACCGGTTGCCTTCGCGTTGCGGAGCGCCGTAATCCGGAAGCTCAGCACCAGTGTGCCGAACGCGGCCGCCAGACGCAGCAGCAGCCGAACGCCGGGAGCCAGATCAAGGCCCAACGCCACCAGAAGGGTCGAGATGTCGGTCTGGTCATCCCAGGCTCCGGGAACCGCGTCGGTAATGTGCGAGAGCTGCCGGATGTAATTGGCGTATTCGGTCGTCATGTAGCTGAAACTGCGCACCGCAAACGGCAGCACCAGCAACACCGCAATCCCCAGCAGCAGCGGCAGACGCGTGCGGGGCACGACGACAGCGGCAAGCAGCGCCATGACGATCGCCAGCGGCTTCAATGCCACCGCAACCAACAGCCACACCGCCATCTGGCGCGGCCGCTCCTCCATCGCAGCCACCGCCGCCAGGATCATCGCCGCGGTCATCAGCATCTGCATCTGCAAGAGATAAAGCGCCATCACCGTCGTGGTCGTGCTGATCGCCAGCATCAGGCCTGCCGAGGCGAATGGCGTATCCGGCGTGATCTGTTGCGCGAGACGAACGACGCTGAAGGCGAACAAGACGGCCGACAGGATTCCGAACAGCGCCCCGGCAAGCTGGATATCGACGAAGCTCAAGGGCGTGCCGATCATCAGCATGACCGGCAAATAGTGGAAGCCGTGCAGGTCGCCCGGAATATAAAGCGGCGTCTCGCTGCGGAATTTGTCAATGAAGCCGAGATATTCGTGCAGCGCGATCACGCCGCCGGGCTGGCCGAGATACCGTGTGGTGGCCATGAGGCGAAGGACGACGACAGTCAGCCAGACGGCCCAGGTCATCAGGGCCAGAGCGGTCAACCCATCAGGCCCCGGCTTCCAGACCATCCTGCCACCGGCATCGACGGTTCGTTGCGGCCACAGGCCGGCCAGCGGAGTTGATCGACGCTCACCCACGGCGGCAGATCGGAATTGTCTGCGCAGGCTGACTGGACGGTAGGCACGACCGGTGGCGCGAACAGAAGCACATGACCATCCATTAGCAGAAGAATCCGCCGAAAACAGCCGGACGCACGAACCGCGGCGGGAGGTTTCGCCAGATTGACCGGATCGCGAGATATATGCTCGGTTACGGCCAGGCTGTCGATTGTTCTCCGGCTGATCGGTCGTGCCCTGCGCGGTGGCCTGCGCAGGCTTTGCGGGAATAGCTCTGAATGTTCGTCGATTCGCGGACCCTGCCGGTCGCCGAACCGATCGAGACGGATATCTGCATTGTTGGCGCGGGAGCGGCCGGCATCACCCTGGCGCTCGAACTGGCCGGCACCGGCCAGCGGATCGCGCTTGTGGAGAGTGGCGGTTTCGAAGCCGAGCCGCGAACACAAGATCTCTATCAGGGTGAATCGGTTGGCCTAGACTATCGCCTGAGCGACACGCGAAGTCGCTACTTCGGCGGGACCACAAACCTTTGGGGTGGCGCCTGTCGTCCGTTCGATGAATTCGACTTCGTCCGACGCGACTGGATCGCCGATAGCGGATGGCCGTTTCCGCGCGCCACCCTGCTTCCTTACTACGAGCGCGCCCGACCGTGTCTCGAGCTTCCCGAAGAACCGGACACCTTGTTGCCGTTTCCCTGGCAGCCGCCCTGGGAAGGCGCACTCTGGGAACCTTCGCCGCCCACACGCTTTGCGGAGCGATACCGCGACGCTTTGCGGCAGGCACGCGACGTCAACGTGCTGCTCCATGCCAATCTTCTCGATCTGAGAAGCTCGCAGACCGGCGTCATCGAACGTGCGCGGTTCGGCAGTCTTGGCGGGCGCCATTTCACCGTTTCCGCGGGACGTTACGTTCTTGCCTGCGGCGGGCTCGAGAACGCCCGGCTGTTGCTGATCGCGAGCAGAGGCGATGGCAACGGATTTCTCAATGCCTACGATCTGGCCGGACGGTTCTTCATGGAGCACCCGTCGGTGCGGATCGGCTATCTCGTGCATGACCATGCCGCCACGCCCCAGGCGATCTACTTCGACCGGGGCGGACACAGCTTCCGGCTATCCGACACTTGCCAAAGCAGCGAACGCATCGGCGCCGCCGGATGTTATCCCAGCGGATACCTCAACCTCGTCGATGTGCCCGGACTTGCGAACGCGTTCGATCCTCACATTCGCGGACCGCTGACCGTGATGCGGCTCGTCTTTGAGCAGACGCCGGACCGCGCCAGCCGCCTCTTGCTCGATGACACGTATGACGAACTCGGGCAGCCGCGCCCTCGGCTCGACTGGCGGCTGAACGACCTAGACCGCCGAACCTATGCCGCCGCCATGCGCCTGCTCACTGCGCAGGTCAGCAGATCACGCGAGGCCAGATTGTGGATCCGGCCCATGCTGCGCGGCACGGATTTCAGTCGACCGGAAGCGATCCCGCTCGATTTGCACTTCTCGCGGGACTTCAAGGTGATGCCGATGACCGCGGACAGCGAGGCGCTGTCTTATGATCATGGAATCGATACCAGCCGAATGCACGCCGCGCCGAGCCATCACATGGGCACGACGCGAATGCACGACGATCCGCGGCGGGGCGTCGTCGACTCAGACTGCCTGTTGCACGGCTCGCGAAACCTGTATGTCACGGGCTCGTCGTGCTTTCCGACCAGCGGCATCAGCAACCCGACTTATACGATCGTCGCCATGGCACTGAAGCTGGCGGACCATTTGCGGCAACCGCTTCGGTCTTAGCATCCGATTTGGTCCAGCCGCCCGGGCCTGCTCTACTTGCCGGCACACACTCCCACCCATGCGCCGACCAGCCCATGGACGGTTCGCTTCGGCGTCCCACCATCTGGCGGTTGGCGGGCTCGGGCTCAGATTTTAGCGGCGGTTCCGCGGCAACGGCCGGCGAAGTTCACCAACCGATTGATCTTTTTGGCAGGAGTGGCAGGGCTCGAACCTGCGACCCCCGGTTTTGGAGACCGGTGCTCTACCAATTGAGCTACACTCCTATGCCCGCCGCTATAGCCGTATCCGCCCGTTTAGTGAAGAGCTGAATGAGCCCCTCGTGAACTCACGCGGGCGGGCCCGAAGGAGGCGAACCCGCGGCGGATTTCCGCTCAGTGCGCCCCCGCCCTGACGGCATAGGTCCACGCCGCTTTCGCCATCGGCACCGCGCGGGCCGCGCTCTCCTGTGCCCGCGCGCTGGACGCCGTACCGTCGCGAACGCGGCCGGCGATACCCTGCAAGATCGCGGCAAGGCGGAACATGTTGTAGGCGAAATACCAGTCGAGATTTGGAATCCCGGCGCGACCGGTCGCCTTGCAATAGATCTCGACCGCGGCATCGAGACCGGGGATGTTCAACTCCGCAAGATCGGCGCCCTGCAGGCCGACCCGCCCGGGTCCACTCGTCACCCATTGCATCAGGAGATAGCTGAGATCGGCCAAGGGATCGCCGAGTGTCGACAATTCCCAATCGAGCACGGCGATGACACGCGGCGCGTCCGCGGCGTAGATCACGTTGTCGAGACGATAATCGCCGTGAACGACGGAGACCCTCGCCTGCGGCGGCACCGTCCGCGGCAGCCACGCGATCAGGCGCTCGAACTCATCGACCGGGCCGGTCTCCGACGCCCGATATTGCTTGGTCCAGCGATCGATCTGGCGGGCGAAATAGTTGCCGGGCCGGCCGAAATCGCCGAGCCCGATCGCCTCCGGCTCATACGCATGGAGCCGCGCCAGCGTTTCGATCTCGGCTGCATAGATCGGCCAGCGCTGCTCGCGCGCGACCGCAGGCAGCCGCTGATTCCAGAATATCCGCCCCGGAACCATCGCCATCACGTAAAACGCCGCGCCGATCACGCCGTCGTCGGCGCAGGAGCCGAACGTTCGCGGCACGGTGAAGCCGTGCCGGTACAAGGCCGTCATGACGCGGTATTCGCGATCGACGGCGTGCGCCGACGGCAATAGCTTGCCGAACGGCTTGCGGCGCAGCACGTAAGACGCACCGGGTGTATTGACCTGATAGGTCGGATTGGATTGCCCGCCCTTGAACTGCAGCAGGCTCAGCGGTCCCTGAAAGTCCTCGACATTGGCTTTCATCCAGGCATCGAGATTGGCCTCATCAAGACGATGGCGCGCCTCGACATCTCGCGTGCCGTTGAATTCTGCGTCGGGATCGGTCGCGTCTGCCATGGCAACACCCGTCGATGTCCATTGCCTCGCTTACGACTTCGCCGGCGTGAAGTTGCCGTGCCGCGCGATTTCCATGCGCGCGATGGCGCGATTATGCACCTCATCGGGGCCATCGACGAGACGCAGCGCGCGCACGGCGGCATAGGCCTGCGCCAGCCCGGAATCGTCGGTGACCCCTGCTCCGCCCCAGGCCTGGATCGCATCGTCGATGATTTTCAGCGCCATGCGCGGCCCGGCCACCTTGATCATCGCGATCTCGAGCTGGGCCGCTTTGTTGCCGACCTTGTCCATCATGTCGGCCGCCTTCAGCGTCAACAGCCGCGTGCGCTCGATGTCGATGCGGGCTTCGGCGATGCGCTGCTCCCAGACCGAATGCTGGATGATGTGCTTGCCGAACGCAACGCGCGCGGTGAGCCGCTGCACCATCTTCTCCAGCGCCACCTCGGCAACGCCGATGGTGCGCATGCAATGGTGAATCCGTCCGGGACCCAGGCGGCCCTGCGCGATCTCGAAGCCGCGCCCCTCGCCGAGCAGCAGATTCTCGGCCGGCACTTTGACATTGTCGAGCAGCACCTCGGCGTGGCCATGCGGCGCGTCGTCATAGCCGAAGATCGGCAGCATCCGTTCAACCTTGACGCCGGGCGCATCCAGCGGAACGAGGATCTGCGATTGCTGCTGGTGACGCGGATTGTCCGGATTGGACTTGCCCATCACGATCGCGATTCGGCAGCGGGGATCGCCGACCCCGGATGAAAACCATTTGCGCCCGTTGATGACGTAATGATCGCCCTGGCGCTCGATCCGCGTCGCGATGTTGGTGGCATCCGACGAGGCCACCGCCGGCTCCGTCATCAGATAGGCGGACCGGATTTCGCCATCCAGCAGCGGCCGCAACCATTTGCGCTTCTGCTGCAGCGTGCCGAAGCGGATGAAGACTTCCATGTTGCCGGTATCGGGCGCCGAACAATTGAACACTTCGGAGGCGAATTTGATGCGCCCCATCTGCTCGGCGCAGACGGCATATTCGAGATTGGTCAGACCGGCGCCATGAAACTCATCATCCTCATGCTGGTTTGGCGGCATGAAGAGATTCCAGAGGCCGGCGGCGCGGGCCTTTGCTTTCAACTCTTCCAGGACCGGAACGACCTTCCAGCGATCGCCCTGCATCTCCTGCGCGTGGTAGGTCGGCACCGCAGGCTCGACATGGCTTTGCATGAAGTCGATCACGCGATCGCGCCAATGGCGCTGGCGTTCGGACAGATCAAAATCCACGACCGACCTCCCTCGCGGGTTATCGCTGAGGAAATCTATACACCGCCGGCTCAGCATTCCAAGCGGGCCCGACACGTTCCAAGGTGACGGTGCGGAACGTCAGGGCTGATGGTGCGGCCGGCTCGGTGACGAGCCATGTCTGTTGCCGGCCGTTTCATCGCCTGATTTGACCGTCACCGTGCCGGTCATGCCGGACTCACGGTGGTTTCCGATCAGGCAGGAATATTCGAACGTCCCTACCCGGGTGAATTTCCAGATCAGTTCGGCCGACTGGCCCGGCTGAAGCGTGACGCCGTTGGGATCATGGTGAACCATGCCTGGCATCTTCTTCATCGCTTCGGCGTGGCGCAGATTGTCGGCGGTCGAGGCCAGCATGAACTCATGGGTGAGCTTGCCGGCGTTGCGGATGACGAAGCGGATTTGTTCGCCGCGACGCACCTCGATGCTCGGCGGCGAATAGTCCATCTCATCCATGACGACCACGATCTCGCGCGCGGATTGGCCGGGATTGCCGGGTTGACCGGCGGAAAAACTCTCATGCGCGGCAGCGGGGGCGATGGTCGCGGCGCCGAGCAGCGTGAGCAGGCCTGGTCCAGCGAAAGAAGGCATTGCACTCATGATGTTTCCTAACCTGCTTCTGTTCAAAATATCTTCACGCGTCCGAAGATCATGTAGCTCGTCGGATCGCCATAGAGTGGTTGCAACTCGCCCGGAAACGCATAGCGGCTCGCAAGCGCGCCAAGACCAGCCTTCACATGATCGCTGCGGATGAAATCATAAATGCCACCAGCCGAGACCTTGGCAACGGTGGATACCGGATGCGGGGCAAAGCCGGTGACGGCCTCGCCGAGTTCAAGCAACTCATCATTCTGAACGCGCTCGGCGCGGGCAAAGAGCGTCACACCGTTGCGGAAGATCAGTTCGCTTTCAGCAAGGTAGCCGTCCAGGGTATTGCCGGGCCGGTTATACTTGCGTCCCCAGGCCAGCGTCGTGCTCCAGAGATTGCCGTCGCCGAACGGACGGGCATAGGCTAGCGACGCGGTGAGACGATTTTCGCTGACCTCCGGGACCAATTGCTCCGGCGAATGGATGTAGCCCCACGACACCTGCATCGACAGTTCGCGGGTCGGATTCCAGCTCAACCGCGCGGAGTAGCTGTCGAGCTTTGGGGCCTCGATGTCGAAGCGATACTGATCCGGTTCACGGCCGCGAAAGGCCGACGCTTCGAGTTTCCAGCTATCCAGCACCAGGCCGGCGGTGACCACGCCAAAGGTGATATGAGTGGAATCGAGCCAGTGATGCGTGATCGGCGCTTCCGGATTGTCCATCCCGCTGGTCCGATGCATGAAAGCCGCGGGGCCCAGCGCGGGCTCCCCCGGCAGGCCGGCATAGACGAACACGCTGCCGGTCTTGTTGAACTGATAGCTGTAGGTCGCCGCCAACTCCATGAACAGGTCGTGAGGATGCTGACGGTCGATCAGGTGGGTCCGACCATCCGCGGTTTCACCGGTCGCAAGCAGATTTGGATAACCGCTGCTGCCCATGAACGGCTCGGGCGACAGCATGGCCCTGAATCCGAAGGTGCTGTTCTCGACCTGACGTTGCGCCATGCCCATGACCATGCCGCTCGCGAACGTCTTTTGGTCACCGCGGGGCCCGCTTTGCCGGTCATAGACGAGATTGAAGGCGGCATGCCACATCGTCATCCACTCGCCATATTGCGACATCCAGCCTTCATGCGGGGTGGCCTCCGGCACCCAGCTTGTGCCTGAGCCTTCGCGCGTCATCGCATAGGGGCCGAGAAAGCCTTTCATCTGGTGATCGCCATGGCCGCCATGGTCATGACCGGCCGCGGCAGGTGTCGCAGCCTGGCCGGAGTGGCTTCCGTGCGACGTCTTTGGCGTCTTCGGCGTTTTTTTCTTGGGTGACTGCGACGACTGTTGATGCTGCGCATGGTCCATGGTCATGGCCGGCGTTGCGTCGGAGGGCGCTGCGCCGTGGTTCATATGGTCCATGTGCGAGTGATCGGCGATCCCGCCGGCGGTTTGAGCCGCGACGGAGGTCAGCAACGCGGCTGTGCACAGGCCAGCCGCAGCCGCGCGCAACAGCGCGGACGGAACGAAATTCATGATTGAAGATCCTCAAACGGTATAAGCAAGGATGCTCGCCCGGAAGGGCGCGCGCACGGCTGCCTATGCCGAGGTTTTGGGAACTCCGGGATCAATCAGGATGATGCCGCGTGCCACATGCTGGCGCGGCGCGCCCGGAATCACCCGCACGATGTCGCCGCTGGTGAGGCTGTCCGACGGAGCCATGGCGACCACGCAGCCGGCACAGCAGCCAGCCTTGTCGAGCGCGCACGGCGCCGTCCCATCAGCCTTGCCGTGATCCGCGCCTGCCGCGTGATCTGCGCCGTCGGCGTGATGGCTATGATGCGCGAGATGATCAGACATCATGCCACTTGCGGAGGCTGCATGATCATGCGCCATGTGCATGGTCGCAGGCGACGGCTGCGCCAGCACCATTGCCGTGCAACGGCCGCTGCCACTTGCGAGCGCAAGCGTCAAAAGTGCCAGCAAGCAAAGCCGCAAATGCTTCATGACCTGAAGCTAGCACACCGATGCAAGCACGCGCACGAAAATTTCCAAGCAGGTGACAGGCGAAAATGACGCTGCGGAAAGGTTCAGCCCTCGACAAATCGCGATCGGTTCGCGGGATTTGGAGCGGGTGAAGGGAATCGAACCCTCGTATTCAGCTTGGAAGGCTGCTGCTCTACCATTGAGCTACACCCGCGTCGACACCATCGGCGCCGGCCGTGCCATAGCACGGCAGATGCGATCCCTCAACGCCGCCGGAAAGACCATTTTGGGTGTCCTCTTCTTAAGAACCGTCTTGTTTGGGAGTGGTCTTGCATCAAAGACTCACGAGTCGAGATCCGCAAGCCGTCGCAAGGTCGCCTTGAAGAACACGCTGTTCTTGCCGACCAGAGCGGTCCCATCCATCTCGCCGGTGGGGCCGTTGAAACGACCGGTGACGCCGATCGACACCTGCTGGCCGCCGAACAACGGAATGACCTCGCGGCTCGGCGTGTGTTGATTGACGATGACCTCGCCCTTGAAGGTCTCGCCCTGCATGACATAGCTGCCGGTGTAATAGAGGTAGGCGTCGCCGCCCCGAATTTGGCCGTTGGCGAACATGATCACGCCGCTGCCCTTGCCGGAGCGGCCGTCGAGCAAGCTCACATGAATCGAATAAAGGCCGTCCACGAACGGTCCCCGTCACAAAAGGAAGAATAAAAAAGCGCCCGCCTCTTTATGAGCGGTCTGACCGACCGCCGTCAACGCAATTGACTCCGGCGGGTCCGTTTCACTCGATCGCCAGATCTTTCCAGATCGTCTCCGCGAGGTACTCCGAGCCCTTGGTCGACAGGTGAATCGTGTCCCAGACCACGACATCCTGCGGCGCGGCGCCCACGCGGGTCAGGCAGCCATTGCCGTCACAGAATGCCCGCCAGGCCGAAACATATTGGACGCCGGCCGCGGCGGCAAAGGCCCGCATCCGATCGTCGGCCTTTCCGCCGGCGACGCCGAAGGTCAGCCGATCGGCGATGACGTGCCGCGCCCGGAAATAATTGACCAATGTGGACGGCAGCCCGCGCTTCCAGATCGGCACCGGGCCGAGAATGACGACGCGTTTCACCGGCAGTTGCTTCAGCGCCTCGATGGTGGCGCGGAATTCGTCGAGGTTGAAGACCTGCTCCCACATCGCATGCAGCAGCACGACGTCCGGCCGCGACTGCCTGATAAAGGCGACGGCACGCTCGTTGATCGGATTGCAGAACGCCCGGATCGCCTCGGTCGATGCCAGGATCGGTGGACATCCTCCGGCGGTGAATTGAGCGATGCGAAAAGCACCGGTTTTCTGCATATGGGTTAGCCCCGGATAAATCGCGGCCGCGGTGGAATCCCCCCACACGAACAGCAACGGGCCGTTGCCGCGATCGATGCAGGACTCGTCGAACTCTGACGCCGGTTCGGCTTCGAGAAAGCAATGTTTGCGGAAACCGGCATTATCCTTCGACGGCAGTGCCGCGATCGCGCGAATCTGCGGCGAGAAACGCCACTCGAACCCGCCGCTGATCGCCGTGACGATGCCGGCCAGCCCGAGCGAGGCAAGGCCGAGCGCGAGAGGCGCCACCACGCGCCGTCCGTGACGCAGCGGCTTTTCGATGAAGCGATAGGTCGCCCACGCCAGCAGCACCGCAAGCGCCATCGTCAGCCACAGTTCCAGCAGAGGCGTATCGTCGGTTCGGATGATGTGCAGATAGGACAGCAGCGGCCAATGCCACAGATACAGCGGATAGCTGATCAAGCCGAACCAGACCGCGCCGGGGCTCGCGAGCAGCCAGCGGTTCACGGCGGAATTCGGCGTCATGATCAGCACGGCCGCACTGACGACCGGCAGCAACGCATAGGCACCCGGGTAAAGCACGTTGCGGTTCAGCAGCGTCGCCCCCAGCACGAGGCCGCTTAGGCTCCCGAGCGCGGCGAGATTTTCAAGCCGCGGAGAAGCCGAGCGGTTATCCGGTCCCGGCGCCCCGGCGCGACGCCACACCGCGAGCAGCCCGCCCGCCAGCAATTCCCAGGCGCGCGGGAGCGGCGAATAAAAAAACCAGTCGCTGCGGCCGAAGCCGATCGCGAGACTGATGCCGAATGAAACCAGCGCGAGGGCCACGACCAGCCAAAGGCGTCCCGGCCGCCGGCCGAACACGAGCAACACGAGCGGCCAGACAATATAGAACTGCTCTTCGATGCCGAGCGACCAGAGGTGAAGCAACGGGTTGTCGCTCGAATTTGGCGCGAAATAGCTGAGCTGGCTCAGCTGAAACATATTGGACACGAAGGCGACGCCTGCGGCGATGTTCTGTCCGAGTAAGGCGAACGCCTCAGGCAGCAGGACCGGCCACCCAATCAGGTAGGTGACCAACAAGACGGTGATCAGGGCCGGGAAAATGCGCCGGACGCGCCGCGCATAGAACGTTCGAAGCGAGAAGGTGCCGCTGTCGACCTCGCCGGCGATGATCCCCGTGATCAGGAAACCGGAAATGACGAAGAAAACATCGACACCGATGAAGCCGCCGGTGACGTGCTCGGGAAAGGCGTGATAGCCCATCACCAGAAGGATCGAGACCGCGCGCAGGCCGTCGATATCGGCGCGGTACGCCGTCGGCCGGGTCAAAGTCGCGCTCTTTTCAAACCACAGCAAAGCGATTCGCCCCCACGCGGTGATACCCTCCGCGACCACCTTCCCCGTCAGCCGGTCGCGCCCGCGGCTGCTCGGCTGCCCGGTTTTCGAAACCGGTCAGCTTTTAAGGAACCAGCTCCGCGACCAGATCAGCGCTGTTCTGAAGTTTTTCCAGATTCATGATCTTGTCGACCGCTCGTTCGATCTTTTGCGGCGGCAACGCCTCGCGGGCGTTGGTGCCGAATTTCCGCGCGAGGTCGGCATCGCTGGCGCGATAGGCGGGGTTTCCGACCGACAGCCAGTACGCATATTCGCCGGCTTCCGAGAACACCTGTCCGCGCGCCGTCACCTGGATGAAGCAGGGACGGCGGTCGATGTAGGCGCGCCGCTCCACCACCAGCTCCTGATGGCGGGTCTCTTCGGCGCGGTCGTAAGGCTCGACCGTCACTTTCTTCATCAGCGCGCGCACGCTCGGCTTGTTCATGTTCTCGTCCGACTGCCAGGCCGGCGAGCCTTCGATGCCATGCGCGATCATCGCGATGTGATACGGCAGATTGGTCTGCGCATCGATGTGATGCCGCAGTTCGCGGTCGGTGAATTTCGGCAGCATGCCCTGCCCTTCGTTTTTGATCAGGACCGCCTCGATCTCCTCAGGCCGCAGATTGTGCTCGGCCACGATCTTCGCAAACGTGCCGATCGGCGCCTCAAACAGGCCGGAGGCTGGCCAGCGCTTGTACATGGCGCGCAAGACGTTCCACTCCTTGCCCAGGCCATCGATGATCTTGCCCTGATCGAAATTCTTCGAGCCCGCCATCGCCCAGAATCCGAAATCGCCGTCCAGCACCGTTCTGTCGCCGTCGTAACCCATGCTGGCGAGTATCGCAGACGTGACGCTGCCCTGCGCGGTCCACCCCGCCGGACCATATTTTGCGAGGCCGCCGCCGGCCGGCGTGTTCAGACATTTGTTATGTGACGGCACCGGCGCGAGGTAGCCGGCCAGCCCGAAGGCGTCGCTCATCGCGTCTTCGTCCAGACCGAGGATTTTGGCGGCACCGGCAGCGCCGCCGAACGCGTTGAAACCCAGTCCCCAGCTTGGCGCGACCAGGCCGCCGGCCTTGATGCGCATCGGATCAAGCGACAGGCCGACGCGCGACGCAACCTCGTGGGCCAGGGCGACAGCCACGAGCAGGGTCTGACCGGACGCCTGCTTGGTTTCCGCAAGTGCCAGAACCGGAGCCGTGACAAAGGGCGCGATGTGGGCCGGTGGCAGCAATGGACAAAAATCCAACGTGTGCATCAGCTCGCCATTGGCGAAGGCGGCGAGCGCCGCCGGCACCTTGTGCGAGGTTCCGAGGATCGTCGAATCCGGCCGGCCGCCGTTCTCACGCGCATAGGCGACGGCGATGCGGCCTTTTTTCAAGGTCGTGGAGCCGACGGCGCAACCGACGACGTCCAGAAACAGACGCTTGGTTTCGTGCACCACGTCTGGCGGCAGATCCTTGAATGAGGTGGCAGCAGCAAAGCTCGCCAGGGTTTGCGTGACGGTGCCTTCCATCATGATCTCCAATGGGCCGAAGAATCCGGTTCGGCATTGCCGCTTGTCGACGAAGCGCGTGCGGGGCTGCGAACGGCTCAGGGTTTAACGAAAGTGTCGATCGGTGTGGGCATCCACCCCATCGCAGTTGTGATCGGCTCGCCCGACGTCACGGACGCTCCATGAGTCTTCTTGGTCTTTATTCTGGCGTGGATGGGTTCTGGTGTGGACCGAGGACGGGTAAAGGCCTGCTCTTTCAAGCAAATCCCACAAAACAGACAGCAAGCCCTGGCGGGACAGGCAACAGCATTTGTATAACCCCTTGCTTAAGGTAGCTATAGGTGCAAGCTTATATAGATAGGCAATCCGACATCGCCGCGCGGTCGAACAACCATGGCAAGCCTCAAATCCCTTATCGACATCAAACAAATACAACTTTTTATGGCAATCGCCCGACACCCCTCATTGTCCTCGGCATCGGCGTCGCTCGGACTTTCGCAGCCTTATTTGTCGGAGTTCTTGAGCAATCTCGAAAAGAAAGTCGGTGCGAAGCTTTTCGTCCGCAAGAGCCGCGGCATCCAGCTGACACAAGCCGGCGAAATGCTCAGCAACCGAGGACAGGCGATCCTCAGAGACACCGAATCCCTGATGGATGACATTCAGGATCTGAGTTCAACAACCGGCGGCATGGTGTCGATTGGATTGCCGCCTTCGATGAGCAATCTCCTGAGCGTCCCGCTGGTCGAGACGGTCCATAGCGAAAACCCGAACATCAGGCTGCAGATCGCCGAGGTGATGTCCGGCCACGTTCTGGAGTGGATCGACTCCGGTCAGCTGGACCTCGGCTGCGTCTATGAAAACCCGGATCGACGCAGGTTTGAATCCGAACTGCTGTTGACGGATGAATTGTTCCTGATGACGGCGCCCGACAACTGGTCGGGGCGCTTCGAGCACGGCCGGGCGATCGACCCGATACCCGCCTCGCGCCTGGCGACTCTGCCGCTCGTCATGAGCCGCCCCGCCCACTGCGCGCGTCGAGAAATCGAGAAAGACCTCCACGCGGCCGGACTCAACCTCAATATCGTGATGGAAATCGACTCGCTGCCGAAGATGGCCGAGATCGTGTCGCGCGCGAGCGCCTATTCGATCATGCTGCATCGTGCCGTGCCCGATCACGTGGCGTCGGGAGAACTCTGCATGGTTCCGATCGAAGAGCCCAAGCTCTATCAGAGAACCTATCTGGTGAAGAAAAAAGATCGCCGCCCCAAAGCTGCGGTCAAGATCGTCGAAAACATCATGATGAACCTCATCAGCGAGTTCTTCCAACGGCGGCCCGCCGCGGATCGCGGACACAGCTTGGCCGGTGGTGCATTGGCTCGGTAATGCGGAATGGGACGAAAGCTGGTGGGGGAGGCAGGACTCGAACCTGCGAAGTCATAGACGGCTGATTTACAGTCAGCTCCCTTTGCCGCTCGGGACACTCCCCCGCTGCGCCCGCCGGATAAGGCAACCGGCGACAAGCGGATTCGACACGACGGCAGGCCATCGTGAGGCGGTCATTCGGCGGCGTTTATGGGTAGCGCCCCCCATGAAGTCAACCCAAAATCCGGCATCCCCAGGCGACAAGCGAACAATATCGCCGCGTCGCGCTCCGTCCGACGGCACAGGCTGGCCCGGGCTCTCGCTCTCACCTATAGTGCGCCGGCGTGCCGGTCGCCGTCGCGAAGCTCTGCGCCGTGCCGCACCGACCCAAAATCCGCACATCATCCGATCCGCTGCCAACGGTTGCCTGTCATGCCTTTCCGCAAATCCGGTCGCCCTTCGCGCCGACGACCACAGGCGTGGCGGGATCGCGGCAGCAAGAGCGGGCCGCGCGAGCACAGGCACGGACCCCGCGCGCCAACCGACACGGTGATCCTTTACGGCTGGCATCCGGTGACGCTCGCCTTGTCCAACCCGAAGCGGCGGATCAGGAAACTCTACGCCACCGAGAATGCCGCGCGCCGTCTCACCGAGGAAAACATCGCATCGAAGGTCGCGCCGGAGATCGTGCGTCCCGACACCATCGCGGCCAGGCTTCCGGCCGACGCGGTGCATCAGGGGCTGCTGGCGGAAGCCGATCCCCTGCCCGCGCCATCGATCGACACGCTGCAGCCGAATGGCATGATCCTCGTGCTCGACCAGATCACCGATCCGCACAATGTCGGCGCCATCCTGCGCTCGGCGGCAGCCTTCGCCGTCCAGGCGATCGTCACCACACAACGGCATTCGCCCGAGGCCACCGGCGTGCTGGCGAAATCCGCCTCCGGCGCGCTGGAATTTGTTCCGTTCGTGACCGTGCAGAACCTGGCGCGCGCTTTGATCGAATTGAAGGAGCGCGGATTTTTGACTGTTGGCCTCGACAGCGAAGGTGCTGAAGACCTTGGCTCAGCCGAGCTGCGCGCGCCGCTCGCGCTCGTGCTCGGCGCCGAAGGCAAGGGCCTGCGGCAATTGACGCGCGACACCTGTGACGTGGTCGCCCGGCTCGATCTGCCGGGCGCGATCAGAAGCCTGAACGTCTCCAACGCCGCCGCGCTCGCCCTTTACATCGGGGCGAGCCGGCTCGGCCTGTTGAAGCCAGACCTGCCGAAATAATCAGTTCACCTGAATGATCTTGTGGCCGGGCATCTCGGCGTTGATCTTCGGATTCGGCACCGGCTTCGGTGCGGGCCGAAAGCGGACGGGCCGGCGAACCACGCGCTGATAGCTGTAAATGCGAGGTCCGGTCACAGCCGGCATGCCGTCGTAATAATGCGTGGTGGCGTTGCTGTAGGGTCCGCCGCTGTAGCGGTAATCGACGCCGTAGGCGGTCGGGCCATAGCCGTTCCAGCCTGACACAGCCCGCTCCTGATAGGTCGGAGTCGGCGCCAGCAGGCCCGGACCCGTATAGGTCGGCCCCTGATTGACATAATAATACTGCGGCCAGGTGCCGTGGTAATAAGGCTCGGTCGTGGTCAGGTGACCGTAGCGCCAGGGCGTCAGGGGGCACGGCGCACCGATGCCGCAGGCCGGCTGGCTGTGGCCATGATAGCCGCTGTAATTGTAATTCCAGCTCGGCGAGCTGCAATTGGCCTGCCCGCAGGCGATCGCAGGAACTGCCGCGGTCGTTGCGGCCAGCACGAGGCCCAGTCCGATCAAAGTCTGACGCATCACTCTCTCCTGTTGACGCAACGCCTGCTCAGCCATCTCTGCGGCCTTGATGCAGGGGTTAACGGTACGTGATCTGCTCCTCACCGTCGATCCGGCGCTTGTTGCAACTCGGAATGCGGACCATGACGACCTGGCCGTCGGCCGTCCGGCGCATAAATCACCGCGGGCGGCGCCACCGGAGGCTCGGTCTGCGCCGGTGTTGGCTGGGACTCGATGCCCCAGCTCCGATAATAACTTTCGGCTTGCGGCAACAGCCGCGGCGGCGCGTCAATTTCGAGCCGGCCGACGCCGGGCATCCGCCCGCTATGGGGATAATAATGGCCGACCGGCGGCTTGTAGATGCCCTGCCATTGGCCGGGATAAACCGTTGGCTGGATATGAATCCGGCTGGCAAGGCCCCAATCACCCTCCAGCACGGCATAGGAGACGTCCTGGCCGTTAATGATGATGGGCACGCCAGGGCGCGAAGGAATGACGATCACGGGTTCGCTGTCAGCGAGCGCCGTCGCTCCCGTCGCCATCAACACCACAAAGGCAGCCGCCAGACGCATGAGATGATCCGATGTTGGACCTCACTCTAGTCGAACGGCTCGGGTGAAAGGTTAAGCGGCCGGACAAATGTCCGGGTAAGTTTAACGGGCTGCTGCGGCCGGCAAGATTCCGGCCCTTGGTGGCGGTCCATAACCGCCAACGTCGCCCGCTCGCTGCGTCCGGACGTGGTAAAACCATCGCAAAGGTAAATCCGACCGCTAAAGCCCGATCGATCAAGGAAACACCCGCGCGGAGGTCCCGGCGCCGCCGGTTGTTTTCTCGACGGTTCCCCCGCCGCGGTGTAGGTGTCAGCGTGCGCCCCCCGCGCTGCAAAAGCCCTCCGGGAGATTTTCGACAGCGATGCCGTTCGACCGTTCCGACCTGGCGCACTTCACCTATTTCCTCGCCATCGCGAAGCATCGCAGCTTCCGCCGCGCCGGGCTTGAACTCGGCATCAGCGCCTCGGCGCTCAGCCACGCCATCAAGGGTCTCGAATCCCGTCTCGGCATCCGACTGCTTCACCGCACCAATCGCAGCGTGACACTGACCGCGGCCGGCGAACAATTGCGGGAAGCGATCACATCGCCGCTCGATGCGATCGGCCGCGCGGTCGAAGATCTCAACCGATTCCGGGATGGACCTGCCGGCCGGATCCGGATCAATGTGCCGAGCGACGCCGCGGCTTTGCTGCTCGCGCCGGTCCTGCCGGTGTTCGTCGACCGCTACCCGGACGTCGAGATCGACATCGCCGTCAACAATTACCTGATCGACGTGATCGAAAGCGGCTTCGATGCCGGCATCCGTTACGGTGGAACCGTGCCCGAGGACATGGTGGCACAGCGATTATCCGCAGACGTTCCCTGGGCCGTCGCGGGATCGCCTGCCTATCTCGAGCGGTTCGGAATACCCGCGCATCCGAATGATCTCGCGCGCCACCGCTGCCTCGGCATCCGCCTTGGCGACGAGAGCATTTACCGCTGGGAGTTCGAACGCGGCGAGGAGCAAATCCGGATCGCGGTGCCTGGCAGTCTCACCGTCGATGAGACGCGCCTGATCCTGGCACTGTTGGCCGGCGGCGCCGGATTGATGTATGCGCCGAAGCCGGTGCTGATGCCGTTTCTGGAAGCCGGGACCGCCAGGCTCGTGCTGGAGGATTGGACCTCGCCGGGACCAGGATTCTACGTCTATTACTCAAGCCGCAGGCATGTCCCCGTCGGCTTGCGTCTGTTGATCGAGCTCATCCGCGAGATGCGGCCGCTCGGACTTTGAGGAAGCTGCACGCGGCTGGGCGTAGCCCGCGGGACGATCTTCAGCGTCCAGCTTTCGGCAGCGATGCCCCGTCCGCCCCGTAAAGATTGACGGCGGAGTCAGGCGACACATATCCATCCGCGACATCGGACAGCAGGGCGTTCCGATCCCGCTGTTTGGGATCGCCATAGCCGCCACCACCGGGCAGTTCGATCTCAAGCTGGCCGCCCGCCTCGATCACCAGCGTGCCCTTCGTGTTCAGGGACCGCCGTTCGCCGGACTTGTCGATCGCGACGACCTGCGTGCGCGTTCCGGACAAGCCACCCTCGAGTCCCTGGGCCGCCACGAGACCACGCTCGAAACACACCGACACGTTGGAGCTTTCACCGAGCACGCGCCAGCGACGGCGTGATGAACATCCGCCGCGATACCGGCCGGCGCCGCCGGTGTCGGGGATGATCGAATACTCTTCCACCCGCAGCGGAAATTCCGTCTCGATGACTTCGACCGGCGTGTTCATCATGTTGCCGGTCATGGTCGCCACCACGTTGATGCCGTCCTTGTTGGGCCGCGCCCCGAAGCCGCCGCGCGTCACCTCATAGCTCACATAGCTCTTGCCGGTCCTGTAATCATTGCCGCCGAAGATCGCGACACCCGCGGTCGCGCAAGACGAAGCCATGACGTTCCGCGGCGCGATCCCGCCCATCGCCAGCATCACGAGCTCGCCGACGCGCGTGGACATTTCATGATTGGCATAGACGACTGGCGCCGGCAGTTCCGGATTGACGACGCAACGCTTCGGCGCGGAAATGCGGATTGGCCGCCAGCAGCCCGAATTCGGCGGGATCATGTTGTTCGGGTCTGCGATCATCTTGAACGCGGTAAAGACGCCGGAACTGGTCACCGGAAGCGGCGCGTTCATCGGCCCGGCCACCTGCGGATCGGAGCCGGCGAAGTCGACGAACACCTCCTCGCCCTTCTTGACGATGCGCACCTTGATCTTGATCGGCTCGTCCTTGGTCTGTCCCTGCTCGAGCACGCCGTCGCCGTCCAGATATTCGGTCGCCTCGGCTTCGCCGTCCGGAAGTTTCGACAGCGCGATCCGCATCAGGTTCTCGGAATAATACGCAACCTCGCCCATGATGCGCAGCAGCTCGTCGGTGCCGTATTTCCGCGCCAACGAGATCAAGCGCGCGCCCGCGCGCGCATTGGCGGCGATTTGCGAATTGAGATCGCCCTGACGCTCATCAGGCGAACGGACATTGGCGAAAATGAGATCGCGAACCTGCTCGACCATTTCGCCGCGATGGATCAGGCGCGTCGCCGGAATCCGCAAGCCTTCACCATAGATCGAGGTCGCGGCATTGTAGCTGCCCGGCGTGGGGCCGCCGATATCCGGCCAGTGCGCGCGCACGCAGGTGTAGGCGACGTGAACGCCATCCGCAAAAATCGGCGTCACGACATTGACGTCGGGCAGATGCGAGCCGCCGCTATAGGGATCGTTGTGGATATAGACGTCACCATCTTCCGGCTTCGGGAAGGATTTTCTGATCGAGCGGACAGCGTCCGGCATCGCGCCGAGATGCGCTGGCAAATCCGGCCCCTGGGCGATCATGTCGCCGGAGACATCGAAGACACCGCAGGAATAGTCACCGGCGATCTTGAGCAAGGGCGAATAGGCCGTCTTGGCGACGATGACCTTCATCTCCTCGGCGGTCGAAAACAGCGCGTTCTTGATCACCTCGAAGCGAGCAGGATCGGTCTTTATGCGATGGTGCATCTGCTACTGGCCCTTGGAGATATGAAGATAACCGTTGGCATCGACCTTCAGACGCCAGTCGGGGAGGATGACGGTAGTGGAATCCAGCGATTCCACCACGGCGGGCCCGTTGATGACTTTGTCATGCTGCAGGCTGTCGCGCCAGTAAACCGGCGTTTTGACGAAGCCGCTCGATGAGAACCACACCTCGCGGTATTTGACCGGACGCTCATTGGATTCGCGCGGCTGCTGAAGCTCGAGCCTCGGCAGTTCGCCAAAGGCAGCAAGACGCAGATTGATCAGGAACACCGGCTCGGACGGGCTGGAATGGCCGTATTGCTGGTGATGCCGCTCGTGAAACAACGGCTTCAGCGCCTGCAGGTCCTTCGCCGACGAGATTTCCGACGGCACCGGGATTGTAAGCTCGTAGGCCTGCCGCTTGTAGCGCAGATCCGCCGAAAACACGAGGCGACGGTTTTGCGGCGCGACATTCGCGGCGGCAAACATCGCGTCCGCATTGGCGCGCAGCGCACCGGTCGCCGCACCGAGGCTGGCGTCATTGATGTCGTCGAGATTGGCGAGGAACGTCCGCGAGTAATCGCGCCTGATATCGGTCGCCACGAGACCGAGCGCCGAGAACGCGCCGGGCGCCGGCGGGATCAGCACGCGCGGAATATCGAGCTGCTCGGCCAGCGCCACCACATGTGCAGGCCCGGCACCGCCGAATCCGATCAGCAGGAACTCACGTGGATCGATGCCGCGCTCGACCGAGACGAGCCGCAGCGCTTCGGACATCGCGCTGTTGACAACCTCGATGATCTTGAACGACGCCTCCTGCACCGTCAGCCCGAGCGGTTCCGCGACATGCATGCGAATCGCCTTTTCGGCTGCTGCCAGATCAACCGGCAGCGCGCCATCAAGCAGCGACTCACGGTTCAGGTAACCCAACACGAAATTTGCATCCGAGACCGTCGGGCGATCGCCGCCATGGCCGTAGCCCGCCGGGCCCGGATCCGATCCCGCACTGTGAGGGCCGACCTTGAGCACGCCGACCGGATCGACCCAGGCGATCGATCCGCCGCCCGAACTGATCTCGGCCAGATCAATCACGGGAACACGGATCGGATGACCGGTGCCGTGGCTCCAGCGGCTGACATTGCCGGTGCTGCCGACCTCATATTCCGTCGTGACGGAAATCTGATGATCGATGATGACGGACGCTTTCGCGGTGGTGCCGCCCATGTCGAAGGCCAGCAGGTTCGGCAGGCCGAGCTGCCGCCCCACCGTCGCGGAGGCGACCACGCCCGCCGCCGGGCCCGACTCCACGATCATGGCCGGCATCCGCAGCGCCTCCTGGATGTCGGAGACGCCGCCGCTCGATCCCATCACGAACATCTTCGGCAGTCCGAGTTTCGACACGGACGCCTGCAGCTTCGACAGATAGGTCGACAAGATCGGGCCGACATAGGCGCACACCGACGTGGTGCTGGCCCGTTCGAACTCCTTAATCTCGGGCAGAACCTCATGCGACAGGAACACCGCCACGCCCGGGAGTGCGGTGCGCAGTTTTTCGCCGATCGCCTTCTCGTGTGCGTCATTCAGGAACGAGAACATCAGGGAGACCGCGACCGTCTCGATCTTCTCGGCGCGCAGTTCAGCGATGATGCCGTCGAGCTCTTCGAGCTTCAGCGGCGCCAGCACCTTGCCCTGCGCGTCGACCCGTTCGGTGATCTCGTAACGGTAACGCCGCGGGATCAGGATCGCCGGCCCGTCCTGGAACATATCGTACAGCGCCGAGCGGCATGATCGCCGCAGCTCGAGGATATCGCGGAAACCGCGCGTGGTGATGAAGGCGCATTTTGCGCCCTTGCCTTCCAGCAGCGCATTGGTGACGACCGTTGTCGCGTGAGCCAGCAAGGACACCTGGCTTGCATCAATGGCGTATTTCTTCATCGCCTGATTGATGCCGTCGAGCACGCCCTCCTCGAAGTTGCGTGGCGTGGTCGGAACCTTGGCGAGACCGATGCGTCCGGTCTTCTCGTTGATCAACGCCACGTCCGTGAACGTACCGCCGACGTCTACTCCAATGCGCCAAAGATCATTCATTGCTTTTCCGCCACAACTTCCATCTGCCGCCGACTCCTGATGTCAAAACCGGCGTCAGAATTCCTTGTCGATGTGTTGAACGATGTCGTCAACACCAAACCGGATGGGATCGGTCGCCGGCAGCGCGTACTCGGATCGCATTTTCGCCAGGCAATCTTGCGCCTCATTCTCGCCCAGCTTCGCCGTGTTCACGGAAATGCCGACGCATTTGATCCGCGGATTTGTCAGGCGCCCGCAGGCGATCGTCTGTTCGATCACCTGTCCGATGGTCGGCAACCGCATGCTGACGCCGCGCATCGTCTTGCGCGTCGGCTCATGGCACACGACGAAAGCGTCGGGCTGCGTACCATGCAGCAGGCCGAGTGTCACGCCGGCGAAACTCGGATGGAAGAGCGATCCCTGCCCCTCCACGAGATCCCAGTGGTCCTCGGTCTCCGCGTCCGGACTGATCCATTCGGCCGCGCCTGAAATGAAGTCCGCAACCACGGCATCGACTGCAACGCCCCGGCCGGAGATCAGGATTCCGGTCTGCCCGGTCGCGCGAAAATCGGCGTTCCAGCCACGCGCCCTCATGGCGCGCTCCAGAGCCAGCGCGGTGTACTTCTTGCCGACGGAGCAGTCGGTGCCCACGGTCAGGAGTCGCTGGCCGCGGCGCTCGGTGCCCTTGCCGGTCGCGAAGGTCTGCTCAGGAATGCGAACATTGTGCAGCTGCCGACCGAGACGCGTAGCGGCCTGCGCAACGGCAGGCACGTCTTCCAGACGATCGTGCAACCCTGACGCAAGATCGAGGCCCGCTTCCAACGCCGTGACCAGGCTCGCGGCCCATTGCGGCGGGATCACCCCGCCCGCGTTGGCCACTCCGATCACCATCGTCGAGGCACCTTTGGCGCGCGCCTGCACCGGGTCGAGATCATCCAGGCCGAGATCGACTTTGCAACCGGGCAGACGCAACTGCCCCGTGCACCATTCGCGCCGCCAGTCGACGATGCCAGCCGCGGTTTTCGCGGCCAACTGATCGCTGGCATCGCCTAAAAACAAGAGAAACGGCGGCTTGAGCTGCATGTCCTTCGCCCGTGGTGCTGTTTTTGCAAGGGTTGGCGAGCCGCAAGCTCTCAGATCGAAGAAATTGTGGCAAATGCCGTTTTCGGATAGGATATGCAAATTGAGCATCGGTGGAGATGAAGGCGCGTTATGGAGCTGAAGTGGCTGGAAGATTTTATGGAGCTCGCTGCGACGAGGAATTTCTCGGCGGCAGCGGCGGCTCGTCATATCACGCAGCCCGCCTTCAGCCGCAGAATCAGGGCGCTTGAGAACTGGATCGGAACCGCTCTGATCGACCGCAGCTCCTATCCGATCAAGCTGACCGGAGCCGGCGAGACATTCCTGGAAGCCAGCCGTGATTTGATGCGGGACGCCTATCGCCTGCGCGACGAATGCCGCCAGCAATCCAGCGGCGGCCTTGAGGTTGTCAGCTTCAGCGCGTTCCATACCATCGCACTGAGCGTGTTCCCGGATCTGCTTGTCGATATCGAACAGCGGTCCGGACAGTTCATCACCCGGATGCACGCCACCGACTTCTACGACTGCGTGGAGTCGCTCACATTGGGCCGCTGCGACATCGCCTTCTGCTACGCGCATGAATTCGGTCCGCCGGTTTCGCCGACCGGCCAGTTCCTGTCGAAGACCATCGGTTTCGATCCGTTCTGCCTCGTCAGTCACCTGCCAGGCGACAAGCTGTTCGCGATCTCGGCAGCCGGCGCAAAATCGGCGAGCGACATCTCGCTGATCTCCTATTCGTCCGACTGCTTCCTGAGCAAGATCCAGGCTCACATGATGCATGAGCTGCGGAAGAAGAAAGGGATCACGTTCCGCACGGTTTACGAAAACACCATGTCGGAGGCGGTCAAGCGCATGGTCATGGCCGGCAAAGGCGTGGGGTGGTTGCCGAGGAGCGCCGCACGGCGCGAGATCGAGGAAGACAAGCTGTTCGTGATCGAGGAAGGCTCCGCCCCGGTCGATCTCAGCATTCTCGCCATTCGCAAGCAGGGCTCCGCCTCGGCCGCGGCCGAACGCTTCTGGGCCAATCTTCCCGATGAAAGCGCGCGCAAGCCGACAGCGAATGCGGCGCGCACGCCGCGGGAGGGCGTTTTCGAGACGTCCTGACGCCGTGATCGCGGCAACAATCGAGCGATCCGGCTGAAATCAACGGTTTCGCCATTCTGCAAATGACCGGCTGCATGGTCGCAAGCCATGCAGCCGGGGGTGTTATCTACTTCAGCTCACCCATCTTGCAGTCGGGATTGATCGGCGGGGTTGCGGCGGCGGCGTCCACCGCGATCGTAATGGTCGGCTTCAGCTTGCCGTTCTGCTCGCCGACATAGCCGAAGTAATTCGGCACCACGATCTGATGATCCTGGGAACGGACGGTCAACTTGCCCTGGATGGTATCGAACGTACCGCCCTCGATCTGCTTTGCAACATCGAGCGGCTTGACGCTTCCGGCGCGGCGGATGGCCTCGAACAGGATTTGCGTTCCGACATAGGTTTCGCCCTGATATTGCGCCGGATCCTGACCGTTATAGGAGGCGCGGTAGGCCTCGACGAACGCCTTGTTCTCCGGCGTGTCGAGCATCGAGGAATAGCCGATAATGCCTTGCAGGCGACGCGCTGGCTGACCGATCGCGTTGACGATGGTGTCGGTCATAAAGCCGACGCCGGCGACGGTGACCTGATCGAGCATGCCGAACTGGTTGGCCTGCGTGACGAAATTAATACCGTCGCGTCCCGCCAACGTGATCCACAGGCCATCAATGCCGGCATCACGCAATTGCTGGATATAGGGCGCGAAATCGTTTGTTCCCGAGGGAGTGTAAAGGTTGGTCACGACCTCCTTGCCCTTTTCCTTGGCGATGGTTGTGAACCCGGCCGCCGAGTCCCGCCCCCAGGCGACGTCAGCCGCCAGGGTAGCCCACTTCTTTTCCTTGCGGTCACCCAGCCAGGCGCGGATCGGTCCACGATCATTGGCGTCGGTCCGGTTGGCGCGGAACATCCGCGCGGTGCAGCTCGTGCCTGAGAGCTGATTGCTACCGGTGACAGTCGAGATATAGAGCGCGTCCCAGCGCTCGAGCATCGGCGCGATCGCGAGACTTTCGCCCGATGCCGTCGAGCCCATGATCAGGTTGAAGCCTTCGCTTGCCAGCTTCTCAACCTGCTTGCGGGCGAGTTCCGGCTTCGCCTCGGTGTCATAGATGCGATATTCGACCTTGCGACCGTCAATGCCGCCCTTCTTGTTCGCCTCGTCGACCGCAAAGACGATCGCCCGGGTCACCAGGCCGCCGATGTCGGTCAGGAAACCCGTGACCGACGTTGCAATACCGATCCTGATCGGCTCCTTCTCGGCCTGCGCCGGCTGCCCGAACAACATGGCGCCCGCCACCAATGCTCCCACGCCTAACGCTCTCACACACCTGTCGACACGCATTCCCCTGCTCCTTTCGGTTTGATGTACGTCTAGAAAAGATCCTGCTCAGATCGCGACATGCCGTTTCAAGGTCTCGATCGGAACGCCTTGCAGATCGCCGGCATCAACCACCGTCCCCTTCGAGAGCGCGTAGTAACGCGCGGCGACACGGACGATCAGGCCGAGATTCTGCTCGATCAGCAGCAGCGCGGTGCCGCTGTCGGCGAGACGATTGAGAATGCCGGCCAACTCCCCGACGATCACAGGCGCAAGCCCCTCGCTCGGCTCGTCAAGAACCAGCAGCGCCGGATTCGCCATCAACGCACGACCGATCGCGAGCATCTGCTGCTGGCCGCCGGACAGCGCGGTGCCCGGCGTGTTCAACCGCTCGCGCAAGATCGGAAACAGCTCGCACACGCGATCGACCGACCAGGGCCCGGGGCGGTCGACCGCGGCACCGAGCAGCAGGTTTTCCCTGACCGTCAGCGTCGGAATGATCCGTCGTCCCTGCGGCACGACCGCAATCCCGGAGCGTGCCGCGGAAAAACGGCGAAGCCGGTCCGGCGATCGGCCATTGATCCGGATCGTTCCGCCGCCCAACCTTGCGACGCCGAGGAAGGTGTTGACGACCGTGGTCTTGCCGACGCCGTTGCGTCCCAACAGAGCGACGCGATCGCCGGTCTCCACCGACAAGTCGACGCCGTGCAGGACGCGCGCGTTCTGGTAGCCCGCGCTCACGCGTTCGAAGGCGAGCAACTCGCTCATGCGGCGTCTCCGAGATACGCGGTAATGACTTCGGGAATCCGCTTCACCTCATCAGGTGTTCCCTCGGCAAGCACCCTGCCGAGATGCAGCACGGTCAGCCGGTCGCAAATGCCAAACACGACGTCCATGTCGTGTTCGACCAGAAGCACGGTGACCCTCCAGCGGGTCGCGAGATCGCGAAGCAGCGCGGCGAGATCCATCGACTCCTGGACCGTGAGGCCGGCGGCGGGCTCATCCAGCAGCAGTACCCTCGGCCGCCCGATCAGAGCGAGGCCGAGATCGAGGCGTCTTTGATCGCCATAGGAAATGTCGGCAGCGCGCCGTTTGGCATGCCTTTTCAGATCGAGTTCCCGCAGGATCTCACTCACATTGGGCTGTTCGGCACGACGCGCGGCGATGTCGAGCTGATCGATCACCGTGAGGTCCGGGAAGATGTTGGTGCGTTGAAACGATCGCGCGAGACCGACGCAGCGCCGGCGAGCCGGCGATAGGCTTGAGACGTCCTCGCCGAACAGCTTCACCTGCCCCGACCATTTGATCGCCCGGCCCGAAAGGACATCGATCAGCGTCGACTTTCCCGCGCCATTCGGACCGATCAGTCCACGGATTTCGCCCTCCGGAATCGAAATCGAGACGCTTTTGAGCGCCGTGAATCCGCCAAATGCGCGCGTCAGGTCGACGCCCTCGATCGCTCCCATGGTCATGGCTCGGTTCCCGACAGCCTGTGCCGGAGAAACCCGGCAGCAGATGTGAGCGCACCGGCGAGACCGCCCCGGAGCCATAGCGACGTCACGATCACGATGATGCCAAGGATCGCCGGCCAGTGCTCGGTAACGTCACCGGCGATCTCTTTGACGAAGAAGAAGACCACCGCGCCGGCCGCCGGTCCCCAGACGAATTTCAGCCCGCCGATCACGGCCATGATCAGGGCATCGCTGGAGACGCTGACGTGCAGCGAGTCCGGCGAGACGAAGCCGTTGTAGAGCATCGCGAGAACACCGGCGACGGCGCCGATCAAGGCAGACAGGGCGTAAGTCATCGCACGTGGAATCAGCGTCGTGTAGCCGATGAACTGCGCGCGCTCCTGATTTTCACGGATCGCTACCGTCAGCCGTCCGAATGGACTGCGCGAAAAGACATGGAGCGCGCAAAGAATAAGCACCAGGACGGCCCAGCAAAGCAGGAACATGGTCCCCGGCTTCTGGAAAACGCTCGTTGGCGTGCCGAAGATTGTCGCGGGAAATTCGATCCTGAAGCCTTCATCGCCGCCGGTGATGTCGCGCGCCTTGTTGGCGAATTCGAACAGCGCCTGCCCGATCGCGATCGTCAGCATCGCAAAGGCGGTCCCCGGCACCCGCACGATGACGAGTCCCAGCAGGAACGCCGCCAGCGTGGGCAGCACCAGCGCGAGAATGATCGTTGCTTCGATGGACGCAACACCGTGACGCGTGGCGAGGCCGACGATATAGGCAGCCGAGCCGTAAAAGGCAGCATGACCAAAGCTGACGACGCCGTTCTGCCGGTAGAGCACGCCGACGCCTGTCGACAGAATGGCGCCGATCACCGCCTGCGTCATCAGGCTCAACAGCAGGTTCGAGCTGACGAGATGCGACAGCACGACGCCAGCGCAGAGTCCGATCGGTGTGATCGCGAGCAGACCGCGCGTTACCAATGTGCTCGGAATGCCATCGTGAAGTTCGGTATTTGTGACTGCCAATTCCGTCATGCGCGGCCTCCGGCCAAACCGGTCGGACGCCAGATCAGAACGACCACCATCAAGAGAAACGGGATCATCGTCGACATCCATGGCAGATAGACGACGCTGAAATTATTGATCTGTCCGATCAGAAGTGCGGCGACGAAGGCGCCCGAGAAGCTGCCCAGTCCACCCACCACGACGACGATGAAGGATTCCATCAGAATGAAGCTGCCCATCGACGGCGAGAGCACGAGCAGTGGCCCTGCGATCATGCCGGACACACCGGCAAGAGCCGTGCCGACCGCGACGACGATCATCGAGACGCTGTCCGTGTCGACACCTTGCGCCGCCGTGGTCTGCGGATCGGCGCTGGACGCGCGGACGAACAGGCCGATGCGGCTGTAGCGCAGCCACAGCGTCAGACCGAGAGCGACAATTGCCGCGACCAGAATCACCATCAGCCGATAGGTTGGAAACATGCGGCCGAACAGTTCGACCGTTCCGGACAGGATCGGCGGCGTGGGCATGGAGCGGAAGTCCTTGCCCCATACGGTTTGAACGAGGTCCCCGACGACAAGCAGGATCCCGAAGGTGACGAGCATCGTCACGACATGATCTTCATCCTGCAGCGGCCTGAACACGAACCGATCCAGCAAGCCGCCGAGAAACGCCAACACCAGCGCGCCGACCAGCATGCCAAGCCAGAAATTGCTGACCATCAAGGTCGAGAGGCCGATATAGGCGCCGAGCATGAACAGGCTGCCATGCGCGAAGTTTGGTACCTGTCGAAGGCCGAACACCAGCACCAGTCCCACCGCCACGATGTAGAGCAGCCCGCCATAGACGAGGCCGTTCAAGATATGGACGATCACCGTATAATCCTCATCGAGTCAGTCCTGCCGCCATCATCAAGCTCTTCCCAGCGATTAGAGTTGTGCGCGTTGGTCCTTCTGTTTGCGCGCCGCGCTTTCCTGTGCGCGCATCTGCAGCGTTGCAAAATGCACGCCGCATGCATTGCAAAAAACGCAACGCGCGATGCATAAGGCATTGAGATGCGAACGAGCGGTGTTGTCGGAGTTCGCCGCATCCGGCGGCGTCGAAGACAGTTCCGGATACTTCGGCTGATCTGAGTCGCCCTGTGACGAACGCGCGACAGCGCACACCGCGCTTGATGGCGCGGTGTGCGTGCAAGTCTGCTTTTGAAGAGAGTCTCGTATCGAACAGCCGAGGCTTACCAAGCCGCTAACGTCCGCGACTTATGGCCTGGCTGTTCGACCACTCACGCGCGAGCCGTGGGTTCGCAGAACGTCGGTGTTCAGGAGGCCCGAACCTCGTTCCAGGCACCGGCGACGGCGCGGCGGAATCGGGCGGCAGCCTGATCCGCCTCGTCCATTGTCATGTTCAAGGGCGGCGCGAAGATCAGACGGTTGCTGTTCAGCCGCACCAGGATGCCCTGCTCGCTGCAGTGCTTATTCAGCACGCCCATGATGTTTTTGCTGGCATCGAACGGCTTGCGCGCGCCGACGTCAGCCATCACCTCCATGCTCACCATCGCGCCGACCTTGCGGATATCAGCCAGCATCGGCGGCATATTGGAACTGGTGACGACGTCGTGAAAGAAGTCGCCGATCTTGCAGCCGTTCTCGATCAGCTTTTCTTCTTCGATAATTTTCAGCACCTCGAGCGAAACGGCCGTGCAAACCGGATTACCCGAGAAGGTCGAGCCCTGCGCGTAGTTACCCAGGCGGTCGCTCATCGTCAGCACGCCTTGCAAGATGCGGTCATTGACGATGACGGCGCCGATCGGGAGCATGCCGGCGCCGAGGCCCTTCGCCGACGTGATGATATCCGGCTGCAGGTCGAAGGTTTCGCTCGCCCACCAGTTGCCGGTGCGACCGATGCCGGTGATGACTTCGTCCGCCACGAACAGAATGTCGTATTTCTTCAGAACCTGCTGGATCTTGGCGAAATACGTCTTCGGCGGCACCAGCCCGCCGCCGCCGCCCATGATCGGCTCGGCGAACATCGCCGCGATCGTCTCCGGGCCTTCGGCGATGATCAGTTGCTCCAGCGAGGCCGCCATCCGGTCGGAGAATTGCTCCTCGGTTTCGTTGGCCTCGTGATGCCGGTAATAGTGCGGCAGGTCGGTGAAGATGAACCGATCGCTGATCGGCAGGCTGAAGCCATTGTGGAACTCTTCGCGTCCGGACAGGCTCGATGTCGCGATGCTCTGGCCGTGGAAGCCGCCCTTGCGGCCGATGATCTTGAGCCGCTCGGGCTTGCCGACGGCGTGCTGATAGTACCAGCAGAGTTTCAGCGCGACCTCGTTGGCCTCGGTGCCTGAGTTCTGGAAGATCACCTTCGACATGAAGTCGGGCGCGATGCTCAGGAGCTTTTCGGCGAGGTTGATGACCGGCTCATGGGAGTGATGCTTGTAGATGTGGTAATAGGCCAGCTTGCGCATCTGCTCATAGGCGACCTTGGCCAGCCTCTCGCTCTTGAAGCCGAGCGGACAGCACCACATTGCTGCGATGCAATCGATGTAATCCTTGCCGGTTTCGTCGAAAATGCGGGCGCCTTCCGAACCCACGATGATCTTCGGCCCGTTCGCCAGGTGAAGCCGTGCGTTGGTTTGCGGATGAATGATGCTTGCCACGTCGCGACTGGCAAGCGAGTTCGGGATATAGTTCAAGAAGCGCTCCTGTGACCTGATCGACAGCCTGAAAACGGCATTATCAGTTATCCGACACGGCTGTCACGGCCCTTTCTCGAGGCTTGCGCGAAGGGCGATCCGCCCCAGGAGGAACCCGCATGGATCCCTGCACTTTCTGCAAACCCGATCAGAATCGTGTCGTCGGCTGCCGCCACAACCTGCCGCGAGAGTGACAAATCGGCTTGGTGCCCGCCAATGCTAATTTCTGATCGGCCATGCCGAATTCCTATCGGCCGGACCGGCCGATGCGTGTGTCCAGATGACGGGCATCGAGCGGCGTGAGATTGGGCTTTTGTGCGTGTGCATCCGGTCGCATCAAAATCCAGCGGTTGCACCGTTGACGAGATCGCCGCGCATTTGGCACGACTGTTGTGTCGCACCTTACAGCATGGAGCAGTTATGTCCGGCCTGTCACTGCGCGTCACCGAGGACCGTTTCCCGGTCGACGGCGCATTTACAATTTCCCGCGGCAGCCGGACAGAAATCCGCGTCGTCACGGTCGAGCTGCAGGATGGCGATCATGTCGGCCGCGGCGAATGCGTGCCCTATGCACGTTATGGCGAGAGCATCGAGGGCGTGATCGATCTCATCCGATCGCTTGAATCGGATCTGCGCAACGGACTCGATCGGACCGTTCTTCAGAGCAGGATGCCGGCTGGCGCGGCCCGCTGCGGCATCGATTGCGCCCTTTGGGATCTGGAATCCAAGCAGACAGGAACACCTGCGTGGCAATTGGCCGGTCTTGAAGCGCCTGCCGCGCTGAATACCGCGTTCACCCTTTCACTGGCTGCGCCGGAGGCGATGCGTCAGGCGGCCGCTAAAAATGCACATCGGCCGCTGCTCAAGATCAAGCTGGGCTCGGACGGCGATCTCGCGCGGATCGAAGCGGTCCGTGCCGGCGCGCCTCATGCGACGCTGATTGTCGACGCCAATGAGGGCTGGACCATCGAGCAGTATCTTGATCTCGCGCCCCGACTGGTTGATCTCGGTGTCGCGCTGATCGAACAGCCCCTGCCCGATCACGCCGACGGCGTACTGGCGGACGTTGAGCGCGTGCTGCCGGTTTGCGCCGACGAAAGCTGCCATGATCGGCATTCGCTCGATGCCATTCGCGGCAAGTATGACGTGATCAACATCAAGATCGACAAGACCGGCGGGCTCACCGAGGCGATCGCGCTGAAGAACGCGGCGCTCGCCGCCGGGCTCGACATCATGGTCGGCTGCATGCTCGGCACGTCGCTGGCGATGGCACCGGCTTTCCTGCTTGCGCAGGGTGCGCGCTACGTCGATCTCGATGGCCCGCTGCTACTCGCCAAGGATCGACCCGTTCGTTTCGATTACGACGGCTCGCTCATGCATCCGCCCTCGCGGGCGCTGTGGGGCTGACGCCGCTCACATCCGGTCGAAACGCCCGCCATCCACGCTGAGAGTCTGCCCGGTGACGAAGCTGCAATCATCGGATGCGAAGAACAGCACCGCAGCCGCGCACTCATGCAGTTCGCCGACGCGGCCGAGAACAGCGGCCTTGCCGCGGGCCTCGAGATGCGCCTTGAGCTGCTCCTCCGTGCGGGTCGACCGTGAAATCGGCGTCTCAAAGCTGCCGGGGGCGACGCAGTTGACAGTGATGCCGCTCGGCCCAAGCTCGCGCGCGAGCGTCTTGGTCAGCATGTTCACGCCGGCCTTGGCGGCGGCGTAGGGGGCCGTCGCACCTGGCGAGCCGGCGGCGACTCCCGGTGTCGTGCCGGTGCCGGCGGCGGAGGAGATATTCACGATACGGCCGTAGCGATTGCGGATCATGTAGGGCGCCGCCGCCTGGCTGCAGAAGAACACGCCCTTCAGGTCGACATTCAAAACCATGTTCCAGTCCTCGCCCGTCATGGTGGCAAACGGACGGTAGCGCGAGATGCCGGCATTATTGACGAGAATATCGATGCGGCCGAACTCGGCTGCGACCTTGTCCATCAGCGCGCGAACATGCTCCTGCTCGGACACGTCGATGCTGTACCCCTTCGCCCGGCCACCGGCCGCGGTGATCTCGGCGACGGCCTTGTCGATGCGCTGCTGGTCCCGCGCCACGATGATGACGGTGGCGCCCTCCTGCACGAAACAATCGGCGATGGCGCGGCCGATGCCGGAATTGGCGCCGGTGATGACTGCAACCTTGTCCTTGATGCGCATGACGTGTCTTTCTCGATTGCGATTCAAGCCCCAGTGATTGGCCGAGTTCGGCCCGCAGGTCCATCAGTGTCAATGACAGTCCAGGCTGCGTTTGCGGCATGGCGCTTCTGCCGCGCCTGCTCCATAGCCCTGCTGTTCGAACGGCGTAAGCCGCCCTGTCCCTTCGGCACATGAGGTCTTCCCCTTTAACTCACATCCCGGAGGGCTCAGAAACCCCGCCGACTCCGTTCGACCGCTTGTTAGCCCATTGATTTTGTTGAAATCTCGCGGCAATATTTGCCATATATTCAACACTTCCGCGGTATGGTTGGAGACGCAGCGAACATGGCTGACATCGATATCGGCGAGCGGCTGCGGCACGTCCGTCAGCTCCACAAGCTCTCGCAACGGGCTCTGGCCAAGCGCTCGGGCGTGACGAATTCGATGATCTCGCTCATTGAGTCCAATCGCTCCAATCCGTCCGTCAGCGCGCTCAAGCGCATCCTCGATGGAATCCCGCTCGATCTCGCGGAGTTCTTCTCGATCGAACCGACGGTGCCCGCGAAAGTATTCTACCGCTCGGACGAATTGCTCGAGATCGGCAAGGGCGCCATCTCCTATCGGCAGGTCGGCGAACGCCGGTCCGGGCGGTCGTTGCAGATTCTCAAGGAATGTTACCAGCCGGGCGCCGACAGCGGTCGCGTTCCACTCGTCCATGACGGCGAGGAAGGCGCGATCATCCTGAGCGGCCGGCTGGAAGTCACGGTCGATGGCGAGCGCCGCATCCTGGGGCCCGGCGACGCCTATTACTTTGACAGCCGCAAGCCGCACCGATTCCGTTGCGTCGGTCCGGTGCCGTGCGAACTCGTCAGCGCGTCCACGCCGCCCACGTTTTAACTAGACGGCACGCGCAAACCGCAAGGGGTCCCGCTTCAGCGGGCGGCCGCCGCCTTCAGCTGGACGTCCCCGCTGCCCGCAAGTTTCGGCACGAGATCGACCGCGACGTTTTTGGCGGTCTCAAGTTTCCACAGCGTGTCCAGCGCAGCCACGCGCTCTCTGTCCGTCAGCCGCTTGCGCGCCAGCGAGTTGAACTTTGCTTCGATGTCGTCATCCGACATCGGGGACTTCGGATGTCCTTTCGGGTGCAGCACTTCGGAGCGAAGCACGTCGCCATCCGCCATCTTGATGGTGACGCGCGTGGCGGCTGCGTTCGGATAGAGCTTGGTGAAAGCCTTGTCTTCGCGCACCGCGACCTTGGCCATCACGTCTTTCACCGCCGGCTCGTCGAGCCGTGATTCGTCGAACGAGTCGGACGACAATTCGCCATGAACCAGGCAGGTCGCAACCGTAAAAGGCAGACTGTGATCGGCGGTCTCGCGCGACGTCGGCGCCCAGCGGGTCGGATCAAGCCCGATCATTTCCCAGGCGTCGTGATAGGCCTCGACCTCGATCCCGGCAATGCCACGGTTCTTGACGCGTGGATACAGATCGAGCGCCGCCTGTGATCCCGACTGCGCGTGATAGCAGACCGCATAGTTCTTCAGATAGGTCGAGCTGACCATCTCCATCTTGCCCCACTTCGCCGGCTCGACCCATTCGCGCTTGCCGAGCACCGACCACAGGCCTTCCTGCCCCTCGAACAGGTCAGACGGTCCGGTGACGCCGCGTGCGGCGAGGTCGACGGCAAACAGCGCATCCCGTGCCGCGTTCGGTCCTGCCATGCCCTTCCAGTGCGACAGCACGCCGCGACGGGTCTGGCGCAGCGCCAGATGCGGCGTCACGGCCAGCGCGATCGCATGAGCGAGTTGATCGCGCGACAGATTGTACAGCTTGCCGATCGCAACGGCTGACGCGACGGCGACATTGATCGGCTGGTCGAAATTCTTGGTCGAGATCGGCACGGACTGCATGAAACGGCAGTACACCTCATAGGCGATCGCGATGGCCGTGATCAGGGCGCGACCATCCGCTCCCTTCGACTCAGCCGCCGCGACGAGGCCGCCGAGCATGTCGCTTGGATGTCCGCCATCGACCGCGAAGAACGTGTCGTTGAAATCCTGCACGCGGATCATGGTGCCGTTGGCGAAGGCAGCCATCTCCGCCGCACACTTCGCCCCGCTGCCCCATAGCGTCGCCTGCGCCGGCATACTGCGCTCGGCGGCGTAGTCGCGCGCGACCACGCAGGGAAAATCGTCATAGGCGCCGAGCGCGCAACCGATGGCATCGATCAGCCGGCGCTTGGCATCCTGGGCCGTCTCGGCGCTCAGCGAGTCGAAATTTGCGGCGAGCGCGAAATCGACGAGATGTCCGGTGGCAGAGTCCATGATCACTCCCTTAAAGGTTTCGCGCCGGCTCATCTTCTTCTTCAAGCGTCCGGGCCGGCTATTATGTCATCTCGCAGCGAGAGGTTCAAAGCCGTACAGCGTGGCCGGATTATCGACGAGAATTGTGTTACGGATCATCGTATCCGGCACCCATTCGGCGAACAGGTCGAACAGATCGGCAACGCGCGGGTAATCGTGCAGTTCGGAAAGATGCGGCCAGTCCGAGCCCCAGACCAGCCGATGCGGCACTGCAGCCACCCAGGCGCGGACAATCGGCGCGATGTCGCGATAGCCGGTGGCGAGGCCGGTGGCGGAATCGAGATAGCCGGCCGTCAGTTTGACCCAGGCGCGGTTGTTGGCGGCGAGGTCGCGCATGATTTCGAAGGCCGGATGCGCCAGTCCTTTTGCCGGAGGAATCCGCCCCATATGGTCGAACACCAGCGGAACCGACAGCCTTTCCAGCATCTTCCGGTGCTCGACGATCTGGTCCGCCTTCCAGTGAAGCTGGACGTGCCAGCCGAGCGCGCGAATCCGCGCCGCAATCGGTTCGACCATGTCAAAGCCGACGACGAGATGTTCGAGCTTGAACATGGAAAACCGCACACCACGAACGCCACCGGCGTGCAGCGCCTGCAATTCCTGCTCCGGGATGTCCGGATGAATGACGGCGATGCCGCGCGCGTTGTTCTTGCCGAGGAGCTTGACGGTGTCGACGACAAGGGAATTGTCGGTCCAATAGGCGCGCGGTTGCACCACGACGGCGCGGGAAAACCCGAGCTTTGACCACAGGCGCCGATAATCTTCTCCGGTGTAGTCGTCGACCGGCACGCGGCTCGGATAGCTCCGGTCATAGACATGCAGATGGCTGTCGCAGGCATCGGGCGGAATGGCGGTTTTTGGCTTTTTGTCTGACACGGGCCAATTCCACTTATCATCTGCGCTCTTGGTGTGCCGGCCCGCCCGCGAGCGAATGCACCAGCGAGACGACCTCCATCGCCATCTCATTGCTGAGCGGACGGCTGCCGGTTTCGGCAGCCTCGATCAGGTCCACGGAGGCCCGCAAGGCGGGAACCGCAATGCCGTGTTTCTTCGCCGCCGCGAACAACGGGCCGTATTGGTAGACGGTTTCCGATGGACGCTTGTGAAGGACGATATCCTGCCAGACCCCGGTGTGCGTTTTCTTCGAGCCGCGTCTGGCATCGGCATAGGCGGAGATCGAGGCGTTCATGTCAGCGATGTTACCGTCCAGGAACTTTCCCGGTTCGAAACCCTGGATGCTCATCAGCCTGACGCCTTCGGCCTGCGCGACCTTTGCGATCTCTGTGACGACGCGGCAGAGCATGGGCCGGTATTTCGGGTCGTCAAGAAAGTCCTGGGTCGGCTCGTTCGACAGCGCCTGCAGGAAGTTGATGGGACCGAACGCCAACTTGGTCCAGAGATAACCGAAGATGTTGTCGGTCATGGCCGCATCGGGCTCGAACTGGCGGATCAAGCCATGCACGGCCTTCAGCCGCTCCGATATGCGACCATCAATCTCGCCGAGGACGAACGGGCCATGCGTCGCATAGGCGATGTGGCCGGGCTTGATGTAATCGACGCCATAATGGACGAAGGCTCCCATCGTGCGTTCGGCACCGATGACGTCCTTGATCAGGAATTCATTGAGACCGTTCTGCATCGAGACCAGCACGCCACGGGGGGCCAGATGCGGCTTCACCATCTCGATGGCGGCTTGGGTGTGATAACTTTTCACCGCAAACAGCACGAGATCGAAGCCCCCCTTCAGCTCCTCCGGCGTATAGGCCTCGCAAACGACGCTGAATTCCGCGATCGGCCCGGTGATCGTAAACCCCCTGGTGCGGATCGCTTCGACATGCGCCCGATTGGCATCGACCATGGTGATGGGGTGGCCGGCCCGTTTGAGGAACGCGCCGGCGGTGCCGCCGATGGCGCCCGCGCCGCAAACCAGGATCCGCTCGAACATTTACATGTCTCTCTTGCTGGATATTTCGGTGGACCTGCAATCGCTTCGCCAAGCGACGGTCAGGCGGCGAAAACAGGCTTTTCCTTGAGGTAAAACCGTTCCATGCTCGGCCGGAAACGGTCCATCAGCTCTGCGTTGAGGTCGACCGGCGGTGTCTGGTCTTTCGGAATCAACGGCTGATAGACGACATCACCGACCTCGGCCTTGAACTGCGCCTTGGTCCGCGCCAGCAGCGCCGGGTCAATGAGGTAATCGAGCGCGGTCAGCGCGGTCACGATCGATCCGACGACGAGGCCCTTGTGCGCGATCGAGGTCGTGAGCGCCGACCCCGCGCTCCAGTGGTGGATCTGCGAATGCGGAACATTGCCCGGGAAATACACCCTGCCCATCGGCACCTTCCAGGAGATATCGCCGCTGTCATTGCCGCCAAGAACCTGTGGCGATGGCCCACGCAACGGCGTGATCTCTGTGTTCAATCCGGCTTCCGGCTTCTTGATTTCCTTCTGCAGGGCGCGCGCGAATGCCTGTTCCTCGTCGGACCATTCGGGCATGCCGACCCATTCGATATTGCGCTGGATTGTCTCCGCGACCGACTGATTGCAGCGAACCGGCCACACACCGGACTGCACATCGACCTCGACCTCGCAATTCGCCATCATCGCCGCGCCGCGCGCGATGCGATGTCCGGTCTCGAACAGCTTGCGGGCGGCTTCGGCGGTCGGTCCGCGGAAGTTCCATGAGATCACCGACTTCGCCGGGATCACGTTGGACTGGTCGCCGCCGTAATTGATCACCCGCGACATGCAGCCGCCCGGCTCCATGTGCTCGCGGTATTGCGCAAGACCAATATCCATCAAGACAGCGGCATCGAGCGCATCGCGCGCCTTCCAGGGGCCGATCGCCGCGTGACCGGTTTCACCGAGGAAGGTGAATTTGGCCGCCACGATGGCGGACTGGATGACACCATATTTGGTGCTGAACGTATCCATGATGTGGTTGTGCACGGCGACATCGACATCATCGAAATAGCCGTCGCGCACAAAATACGGCCGTGAAATCACCTGCTCCTCGGCCGGCGCGCCGAACACCTTGATCGTGCCGGCGATGCCGTATTTCTCCATCGCGTAGCGCAGGGCCAGCGCCGCCGTCACCAGCACTGCGCCATTGGAATTGTGCCCTTCCATGTGGCCCGGAGCGCCGTCCGTCATCCATTCCTGCTTGGTCACCCCAGGCTTTTGCGAGCCAGTCGGCAAGCCGTCGAATTCCGCATGCAAGGCGATGACCGGCGAACCCGAGCCATAGGTCGCGAGGAAACCGGTCGGAAAACCGGAGATACCGACCTCGACGGCAAATCCGTGGTCCTTCAGCACTGTCGTCATCAGCTCCGTGCTGCGATGCTCCTGCATGCCGAGTTCGCCGAAATAGAAAATGCTGTCGTTGACGACGGCCGCGGCGCGCCGGTTCTTCTCGACCCAATCACGGACGAATTTTCGGACATCTTCGGCATTCAGGTTCAGCATCCTTCATCCCTTCGGAATTTCCACGGCGCTCGCCGTCAGCAGCGGCGGCCGCTAAACTGCTTTCGCTTTTCTTTGAATCGCGAACACCGTCTAGATTCTTGTTTGGTCGCGTTTTCTTCACGCGAACCGGTTTCCACTTCGCTCGAAAACGCTCTAACCACGCTCGGTGATAACAAGGTTTCGGTGTTGATCGACCTTGCAAACCTGCCCGGGCAGAACGTAGGTGGTCGCGTCCATTTGTTCGATGATGGCGGGGCCTTCGGTCGTCGTTCCCACCGCGAGGCGCGTGCGATCATAGATCGGGCACTCCAGCCACGTGCCATCATAATAGACGCGCTGAGTGCCGGTGCGCGCCTCGCCGCTCTCGATCGCGGCATGCTGGGTTGTCGGCGTGGTGAGCCGGCCGATTGCGGTCACGCGCGCACCGGTCAACTCGACCGGCGCGGTAGGCTGATTGAAGCTGTAGAGCCGATGGTGCTGGGCATGGAACGCCTCGATGGTCGCACGCAGCGCCGCTTCATCGACCGTATCGCTCTCCCAGGGGACCTCGAGCTGGCTGCCCTGATTTTCATATCGCATGCTCACCGTGCGCCGTAGTTCGCGGGCCTCAGATGCAATGCCCTCGGATGCGAGCCATTCACCTCCCGCGGCCGTCAGATCGACGAAGATCTGGCCGAGTCGGTGGAGGTCGTCATAGGGCGGCCGCAACAGCAGCGAGCGGCTGAAATCGCTGCGCAGATCGGCGATCAAGAGCCCCTTGCTCGACAGCACGCCGCAGCTTTCGCCGACCACGATCGATTTCATGCCGAGCAGCCGGGCGATGAACCCGCCATGCAACGGTCCCGCACCGCCAAACGGCACCAGCGAGAAGTCCTTCGGGTCGTAGCCGCGCTCCACCGAGACGACGCGGATCGCCCCGATCATGTTGTTGTTGGCGACATCGATGATACCTTGCGCCGTTTCGGGAACGCTGGTGCCGAGCCGGTTGGCAAGCGCCTCCACAGCCCGAACCGCTGCATCATGATCGAGCGTCATCGCGCCCTTGAGCAGCCGCCGCGGCAAATGGCCGAGCACGAGATGCGCATCCGTGACGGTAGGCTCGGTGCCGCCGCGGCCGTAGCAGGCCGGCCCCGGCACTGACCCGGCACTCGCCGGGCCGACCGCAAGGCCGCCGCCCGAACTGCGGGCGATCGAGCCGCCGCCGGCGCCGATTGTATGAATCTCGATCATGGGAACGTGCACGGGCCAGGTGCCGACCGTACCCTCTGAGGTGATCGCCGGCTCCTTGCCGTCGATCAGGCAGATATCCGCTGATGTGCCGCCGATGTCGAGCGTCACCAGACGCTCCTCGCCCGAGAGGTTGGCGATATGCTTCGCCCCGATGACGCCGGCGGCAGGACCGGACAATGCGGTCTGGACCGGCTGGTTGCGCACCGCCGAAGCGCCCGTGACACCGCCATTCGACTTCACCAGCAAGAGTCGCGCGTCGATGCCCTCCTCGCGCAACCGGTTTTCCAGCCGGCCGACATAGTCGGACACCAGCGGCATGACATAGGCGTTGAGGGCCGTCGTCATGCTGCGCTCGAACTCGCGGAAGGTCGGCAGCACCTCGCTGGACAATGAAATCTGAAACTCCGGACTCTCCTCACGCAAAATCTCGAAGGTGCGGCGTTCATGCGCATCGTTCGCGTAGGAATGCAGATAACACACGGCGACCGAACGAATGCCCTTGGCGGCGATCCGTCGTGCGGCCTGGCGCACGTCGTCTTCATTCATCGGTTCGATTTCGGTTCCGTCGAACGCGACGCGTTCGGAGACCTCGAAAATGCGGTGCGGCGGAATCGGCCGCTGCGGCTTGACCCAGGAGAACATGTTCGCGGTCCGCGGAATGTCGTGCCGACCGATCTCCATCACATGCTTGAAGCCGCGTGTGGTCAGCAGGGCGCATTCGACGCCCCGCATTTCCAGAATGGCATTGGTGGCAACCGTCGTGCCGTGCAACACGTGGCTGATCCGCTGCGGCGACACCTTGGCGATCTCCAATGCCTTGCGAACGCCCTCGATAAACCCGCGCGAGGGATCATCAGGCGTGGATGGGACCTTCGCCTTCCATTCGGCGCCACTGGTTCGATCTAGCAAGGAGATATCGGTGAACGTACCGCCGGTATCGATGGCAACCGAAACATCGCGATCCCGGGCGCTGAGAGAGGCAGGCATCATTTGTCCTTATTGATTCACGGTTTCGGTTCGGGCTCGAGCGGCGCGACGAAATGGCCGGGGGCCACTTCCGTCAGCGTCGCCGGATAGCGCCGGCGAATGATCGGCCCGGTGCTGCGAGTCCGCTTCGCTTCGACCTCCGGATCCGGAATCGGCACCGCGTCGAGCAGCGCGCGCGTGTAGGGATGGCGAGGATTTTCGAACAGACGGTCGCTCGGCGCGAGTTCGACGATCCGGCCCAAGAACATCACGGCGATCCGGTCGGCGATATGGCGAACCACCGCCAGATCATGCGCGATGAAGAGGCAGGCGAATTTGAACTCCCTCTGCAGGTCCATCAGCAGATTGATGATCTGCGCCTGGATCGACACGTCGAGCGAGGATACCGCTTCGTCGGCAATGATCAGCTTGGGATTGAGCGCGATCGCCCGCGCAATCCCGATCCGCTGGCGCTGCCCGCCGCTGAATTCGTAAGGATAGCGCTGGGCGGCCGACGCCGGCAGCCGGACCAGATCGAGCAAGTCCTGCACCCGCTTGCGAAGCGCGCGGCGGTCCGTGAATTCCCGGGCGATCTGCAAAGGCTCGGCAATGATGCTGCCGACCGACATCCGCGGGTTCAGCGAGGATTGCGGATCCTGGAAGATCATCTGCATGTGACGGCGCAGCGGACGCAATTCGCTGTTGGACAGGCCGCTGATGGTCTGACCGTCGAGGGAGACCGTTCCGGCCGTCGGGGGATCCAGTTGCAGCAAGGCGCGCCCAAGCGTGCTTTTGCCCGAGCCGCTTTCCCCGACGAGGCCGAGCGTCTCGGACGCGCCGATCTGAAGATCGACCTGATCCACCGCCTCGATCACGCGCGAGGCACCAAACAGCGAGCCGGAGCCGGAAAAATACTTGCAGACGGCATCGGCCACCAGAACCGGCGTGCTCATGCGCCTCCCCCCGTCGCGGCAAGCGCGGCTGGCGGCATCATGCTGTCCAGCAAATCCCCCGCGCGCCAACAGGCGCTATCATGACCGGGCGTGACCGGCTCCAGCGGCGGCATCTGACTGCAGCGTTCGATACGGAAGCTGCAGCGCGGCTGAAACGGACAGCCGGCCGGCCGCGCCGTCAGCGGCGGCGGCAGGCCTTCGATGGCCGGCAGCCGCGCAACCCGCGGGCGGTCGAGCCGCGCGATCGATTTCAGCAGACCGCGGGTGTAGGGATGCGAGGGCCGCGCGAACAGGTCCGAGACGGATGCCCGCTCGACGATCCCGCCGGAATACATCACGTTGACGCGATCGGCATAGCGCGCCACCACCCCCATGTCGTGGGTGATCAGCAGCATGCCCGCGCGCATCTCGCGGATGTGGAATTGCATCAGGTCGAGGATTTGCGCCTGGGTGGTGACGTCCAGCGCCGTGGTCGGCTCGTCGGCGATCATCACGCGCGGCCGGGCCGCAATCGCAATCGCGAGCATCACGCGCTGGCGCATGCCGCCGGAGAGCTGGTGCGGATACATGTCAACCCGCGCCTCCGGCAGGGAAATGCCGACGCTGTCGAGCAGTTCGACCGCCCTGGCGCGCACGTCGAGGCCTTCCGCGGGACGGCGGCGAATGATCTCCGCGAGTTGCGTGAAAACCGTCAGCACCGGGTTGAGCGAGGTCATCGGCTCCTGAAACACGACGGAGATTTCACGACCCCGGAGCGGGCGCATCTGGCGCTCGCTCAATCTCAGGAGATCGCGGCCGTTATATAGCACCTGCCCGCCCACGGTGCGCAGATGCCGGCCCAACAGGCGCGCGATCGACAAAGCCGTGACGCTTTTGCCGCTGCCGCTTTCGCCGACAAGCGCCACCGTCTCGCCGGCCTGAAGATCGAGGTCGACGCCATTGACGATGAGATGGTCCGTGCCGTCGATCTTGACGGCCGTCTTCAGCGAACGGACCTGCAGCAATGGCGCCTCAGTCGACATCCCGTGCCTAGCGCCCTGACAATTTGAGAGAAGCCTCGTACCATTCCTGCTCGTCGAAATAGCCGAAGCGGTGCACGAGCTTGGTCGGCCACCGCTTGTCGCTGCGGATTTTCGCCGTGGCCTGCTGGTCGACTGTTTCGGCGTCCAGGTCGATGACGACGCCGTAATCGGCTTTCGCGTTCTCGACCGTGACGAGGCCCGACAGCACGTCGCGCAGCACGAGTTCGACCGGCCGGTCGAACGGATGCCCCGCCCCGCCGCCGCCCGGCGTCTCGATGCGCAGAACATCGCCGCGCTTCATCTCCACGCGGTCGGCCATCAACGGCAGCAGCCTCTCATTCGGGGTGCCCGCGTTCAGAATAAAGCGGCCCGGCCGTCCGGACATGCCGCCATTGATTCCGAAGGGCGGATGCTCGCTATTGGTCATGCGGCACATGACGGTCGCGAATTCGCCGAGCAGTTCGATTTCGCGCACGATGCCGCAGCCGCCGCGCCATCGTCCCGGACCGCCGGAATCGGCGCGCATGCCATAGGTGCGGATACGGATCGGATAATCGATCTCGGCGAATTCGACCGGGAAATTGCGCTGGGCGACCGAGTAAATGGCATCGATGCCATCAGAGAACGGCCGCGCGCCCTGCCCCGCCGCCAGTCCGATCAGCTTGATGTAGCGCTTGCCGCTGCCCTCGCGCAGGCCCGACAGCATGCCGAGCACGTGCGCCGAATTGCCGGCGTGGCCGTTTTCGGTCCGCGCCACCGAGAGCAATCCAAAACAGGTCGAGTGCACGCGCCGGGACGTCACCGACCGGCCGCTGAGCGGCGCGGGAAATTTCGGCTGCAGCAAGCTGCCCGGACGCAGGCGGACCTCGTCGATCGCGTTCATCAGGCCCTGATTGGGCAAAAGGTCCGGGTTGTCGGCGGTCATGAACAGACCGAGCAGCATGCCCGGAATGTTGCTGCTCATCAGGAAGTTGATCGGCCCTCGTGTCTGGTCGTCGGTCTCCGTGCAATCCAGCACGAAGCGTTCGCCGTCGGATTCGAGCGTCATGCGGATCGACACCGGACCGGAGCCCAGACCGTCATCGTCCACCACATCCGCAAAGCGATAGCGGCCGGGCGGAAACGCTTTCTTCATGCCCTTCTTGACCGTCGTCTCGGTTTCGGCAATCAGCGCGGCAAAGATGCGATAAGCCTCCTCGACGCCATAGCGCTGCAGGATTTCGGTCATCCGCTGCTTGCCGAGCTGGATGGCCGCGATCAGCGACATCACGTCACCGCGAACCACGTCGGGGAAACGGGAGTTGCGCGTGACGATGCGGAAAATGTCCTCGTTCATCTTGCCTTCGCGCGCGAGGCAGACGACGGGAATGATCAGCCCCTCCTGGAAGATGTCGGTGGCGTTCGGCGCCATCGAACCCGGCTGGGAGCCGCCGATGTCGATGAAATGGGCCCAGGAAAACACGAAGGCTTCAAGGCTCTCACCGATGAAGACGGGTGTCACGAACACGAGGTCCGGCATGTGGCCGATCGCGCCCTTGGTCGCATGACAATCATTGTAGAGATAGATGTCGCCGGGACGCATGTCCGCCGCCGGGAACTGGTCCAGCACGGGATGGACAATTTTGGTCCCGAACGCGAACCTCGTTCCCATCAGGAGATTGAGGTTCTTGTCGACGAGGCCGGTGAAGTAATCCTGCTTCTCGCGAATGATCGGCGACATCGCGGTGCGCTCGATCAGCGAATTCATCTCGAGCTGCGCCGAGCGCAACGCGCCGCGAACAATTTCCATCCTGATCGGATCGGGCGGAGAAACCTGGGCTTGCGAGGCCGGCGTGCCGGCCGTGATCTTATCTATACGCATGGGTTTTCCTATCGATCGGCAACGGAGGCGCCGAGTTTGATGCGAAGCGCTTCCACCAGGATGTTGATGCTCAAGACGGCGGCCATGATCGCCAGGCCCGGGAAGGTCGCGACCCACCAGGCCTGTTCGAGGGCGACGCGGCCCGCGGCCAGCATCGAGCCCCACGACACCATTTCCGGGGGGATGCCGAGACCGAGAAAGCTCAAGGCCGCCTCCAGCACGATCATCTGGGGCACCGCGAATGCCGCCACGACCGCAAGCGGCGACAGCGCATTCGGAAGGATGTGGCGGAACATGATGCGCATGTGGCCGGCTCCCATCGAGCGCGCTGCCATCACGAAATCGCTGGTCGCAATCGACATCGCCTCGGCGCGCGCAACGCGCGCGTAGATCGGCCATTTGGCGATCACGAGCGCGAGCACGATGTTCCACAATCCCGGACCCATGATGTACATCAGCATGATCGCGAGCACGATGAAGGGAAACGCGAGCTGGACGTCGACCAGCCGCATCACCACCTCGTCGAAGGCGCCGCGGATATAGCCTGCGGCCAATCCGAGCACGGTGCCGATAATGCCCGCGCCGAGAACCGCCGCCACCGCGACCGTGAGGGAGACGCGGCTGCCGTAAATGACACCGCTGAACACGTCCCGGCCGATAACGTCGGTGCCGAAGATATAGCGTGCCGCTCCCGGCTCGCCCTCCGACATCGGCGGCAGCATATTCGACATGATGTCGGAGATCATCGGATTGTACGGCGCGACCAGCGGCGCAAAGATGGCGGCAACCGTCAGCAGAATGAGAAACGCCGCGCTCAGGATCACGCTGATATTCAGCCGCCGCAGCCTGTAGCCGGCCCCCACGCCGCCAAGCGCGATCGCCACCGCAGCCATCAAAGGGGCTTTAGTCATAGCGCACCTTCGGGTTGATCACGGCATACGTCAGATCGGCAAGCAGGCTGGAGACGACGACGCTGATCGCGACGATGAATGATCCGGCCTGCATCACGGGATAATCACGATGCTCGATCGCCTGGATCATCAGGCGGCCGAGCCCCGGCCAGGCGAAGATGGTTTCGGTGACGACCGCACCGCCCATCAGGTAACCGAAGTCCACCGCGACCACCGTGACCAGCGAAATCGCAATGTTGCGCAGGCAGTGCCGCACCAGGATCACGCCCTGCGACAAACCCTTGCTGCGCGCCGTGCGGATGTAGTCCTGCGCCAGAACTTCAACCAGGCCGGAGCGCACCAGGCGTGTCAGCCGCGCCAGCGGAAACAGGCCCAGCGCGATGGCCGGCAGCACGAGATGCCGCGCAGACCCAAATCCACCCGTGGGAAAGAGACGCAGATTGGTCGCAAAGATCAAAATTAGCATCAAGGCGAGCCAGAAGCTCGGCACCGACTGGCCGATCAGCGTGAACGCCGTGATCAAGCGATCGGCCACGCTGCGCTGATAGAGCGCTGCGATCGAGCCGAGGACCAGGGCGACGATCACCGCGAGGCCGAGCGCGCTCGTTGTCAGGAGCAGCGTCGCGGGCAAGGCCTGCATCACGAGCCCGAACGCGGACGTGTTCTGCCAGATCGACAGACCGAAATCGCCCGTCAGTACCGAGCCGAGGAAGATTCCGAACTGTTCAATAATCGGCCGATCGAGTTTCCAGAATCGCCTGAGCTCGTCGATGTCAGCCTGCGTCATCCCCGGCTGAATCATCAGCGTCACGGGATCGCCGATCATTCGCGACAGCACGAAGATGACGGTCACCACGCCAACGACCACGATGGCGGCACTGATCGTTCGCCGGGTAACAAAGCGCATCATGGGCGGTCCATGTCCTTCTCCCGGACAGAGCCAGATCGGAAGGAGCGCTGACACGATCTGCCTGTCCGGCGCCGCAAACCGCGGTCAACGTCAGTCGGCATCGGTGACACGCCAGAAATTATAGCTCATCGTCCGTCCCGTTGCACCAGCTCCGGCGAAACGAGATCGCGGCAAGTCAGGCACGCGTTACCGTCCGCCGGTCGGGATCGTTACCCCCGTCACGTAGCTTGACTCATCCGACGCCAGAAAAAGAAAGACGTTTGCCATTTCTTGCGGCGTACACAGCCTCCGGAGCGGCACCATATTCTTGGGATGATAGATCGACGTCTTTTCCAGTTCGTCCCAGAACTTTCGCGTTCGCTCCAGCAGGGTCGGACCAATCGCGACCGCATTGATGCAGACACCATGCTCGCCGAGCTCATAGGCCATGTCGCGGATGAACCCGTGCAAGCCGGCCTTGGCGGTCGAATAGGCCGCGGAGCCCTGATGGATGGCGATCCATGGGGTGCCCTCGCGCGAGCCTGAGGACGAACAGACGATCCGGCCGCTTCGCTGCTTGATCATGTGCGGGACGGCGGCTCGGGTGCAGAAAAACGTTCCGCGGAGGTTCCGGTTGAGAATCCCTTCCCATTGTTCGACCGGAATTTCCCACATCCGGCCCGGTCGGTCGCCGCCGACATTGTTGACCAGAATGTCGATGCGACCGAATCCGTCCACCGCCTCCGCGATCGCGGCGTTCGCTGCCTGCTCGGTCGTCACGTCGCCGAGCGAGCTGCGCACCTCGGTTCCGGAGTCTTTGAGTTGCTTGGCGAGAGCGTCGATCGCCTCGGCATTGATGTCTGCGATCACCAGCCTGGCGCCCTCTTCCGCAAAGCGCTCCGAGATCGCCTTGCCGATCCCGTTGGCGCCGCCCGTCACCACCGCCACCTTGCCGGCGAGACGTCCGCCCTTGCCTGGATTCGCAGTCACAATTCGTCCTTTCTTCTTGCTCTTGCTGATCGTGTCGTCCCGGCGGCTTCACCGCCGCCGGACGCGTTCGTTAGTTGGCCGCTTCCATCTCCTGGAGCTTCGCTGTGGTGCGGGGCTGCCACTTGATCCGCTTGTTGACGGCCCAAGGAACCGGGAAGTTGTAGAGATAGACTGACGTCCACTCGTCGCGCATCGCGTGGGTGATTTTCAGGAAATCCTTCTTGCGGCCTTCTTCATCGAAGTTTCGCTTCATCACCCCGAACATCCGGTCGATGTCCGGATTGCTGTAGCGAATCCAGTTGGTCGGGCCACCCGTCTCAAACAATGCCTTGATGATCGACTGGCCGCCCGGACGGGCGTTGATCGGATGCACGACGAAGTTACCGACATCCTTGTAGTTGTTCTTGGTGTCGTAGATCTTGGCGGAAAACACCGAATACTCCTCGATCTGGATCTTCGGCGTGAACCCGACACGCTGCAGGTCGCTCGAGATGACCTGGAGCACCTCATTGACCAGCGGCACAGCGGACTGGGTTGCGTGCAGCGTCACGGGGAGGTCCTTGAGGCCGCTCTCCGCGATGAGCTTCTTGGCGCGCTCCGGATCATAGGGAATCTCGGGCATTGTCGGGTCGTAGCAGAATTTCATCAGCGGCGGGCAGAGCTGGTTCATCGGCTGCGCCAGGCCACGCATCAGGCGCTCGACGAGAGCCTTGCGGTTGATGGCGATATTGGCCGCTTCGCGAATGCGAATGTCCTTGAAGGTCGGCGTGTCCAGCGTGATCGATCCATAGACCAGCGTGCTCAGCGCGATCGACGTTTCCACCTTCAGATCCTTCGAGCTCTGGATCCGCGAGACATCGGTCGGCGCAATGTTGAAGGCGATGTCGGCCTCACCGCTCAGCACCGCCGAGCTGCGCGTGGTGTTGTTCGGCACCACCCAGAACACCACCTTGTCGGCTTTTGCCTGGCCATTCCAGTAATCGGGATTGGCTTCCAGCGTCAGACGATCGCCGCGGCGCCAGCTGACGAATTTGTACGGACCTGTCCCGATCGGCTTTTCCGCGAAGCCCTGCGGACCAACTTCCTTGTAATATTTCGGCGGCAGCGCGGAGACCGTTTCGACCATCGCCTCCAGAACGTACGCCGTCGGCTCAGCCGTGATGAAATCGATCGTCAGATCATCGACGACCCGGACCTCCTTGACGTCGGCCACGACTTGCTTGGCTCGTGAATCCGGCGCTTTGGCCTCATCGACCCACAGCTTGACCGCTTCCGCGGTGAGCGGCTCGCCATTGTGAAACTTGATGTTCTTTTTCAGATGCAGACGCCAGGTGTTGTCGTCCGGTCGCTCCCATTTCTCGACCAGAACGGGAACGACATCCCCGTTCGGGCCGACCTGGAACAGCGGATCGTAGAAATTCAGCAGAGCCATGCGATCCCAGGGACTCACGGTCTTCGACGAGTTCATCGAGATGAAATCGTTGTCGGTGACGATGGTGACCGTACCCAAGGGCCGGGCCTCGCCGGCAACGGGGACGGCAAGCAGGCCCACCACGCCCAGGCACAAGGCTGCCGCTTTCGTGATGTTTCGAACAAGGAAAGCCATCATATTCCCCCTCGCTTTAAACGTCCGGCCAGGCAAATGTCGTTGGTCCTGGCGGGCGCTTCGTTGGTTATGACTCTCCGCTGGCGCGGGATCGCCGCAGGCAGCGGACGTGAATATCTGGCAAGACTCATGCCGGGCTTTTGCCTTTTGTCTCATTGCGCTTCGGCGTCCAGCTTCGCTTCTCGACGCCCAAGGTTTGCCCCAGACGCGCCGCCAGTTCGAACAGCAGGTCGTCATCGTACCACCGGCCGATGAGCTGAAGACCGACAGGAATGTTATTGCGCGTCCAACCGCAGGGAACCGACAGCGCGGGATGGCCGGACAGGTTGAACGGCCAAGTATAAGGATGCCAGCCGATCCGGCTGTGTCCGACATTGACGCCGTCGATCGCGAGGTCGGCGAAATCGCCGTCGAGCGGCATTCCCGCGGCGGCCAGGGTCGGCGTGACCAGGATGTCGACCTTCTCGAACACCGCCTGGATGGCGCGGAACATGGCGCTGCGCGTGTGCAGCATCTCCACATAGGTCAACGCTGAATGCTTCATGCCGCGCTCGACCTTTTGGACGAGTGCCGGCTCGATCTGATTGCGATGCTTTTCGAGCAGCGGCGCGATGCGGGCGGTGAGCTGGGTTTCCCAGTGCACACGAAGCGGCCGGTCGAATTCGCTGACGTCGAGGTGAACGTCCTGAACATGCGCGCCCATCCTGGCGAAGGCGTCGCGAGCTCTCTCAAAAGCAGTTTTCACATCGGCCTCGACCACCGAATTGCCGAGCGTCAGCGCAAAGCCGACACGCAGTTTCGAGAGCTCGGGCATCGGCTCGGGCGCAGGCTGAGCCAGCGACCAGGGATCGTCAGGATCTGAGCCTCTCAGCACATCCCACATCAGCCGCAGCTCCTCCAGCGTGCGCGTGATCGGACCGGTGTAGGAATTGCGGCCAAACAGATTCGGCGCCACCTGGGGCACGACGCCGATCGTCCCTTTCATCCCGAAGACACCACACGTGCTGACCGGTATGCGGATCGACCCGCCGCCATCGCTGCCCAGCGACAGGCGCGTCTGACCCGCGGCAACAGACGCCGCCGATCCGCCCGACGATCCGCCACTGCTATAGGTGGGGTTCCATGGATTGGGCGTGCGGCCGAACAGGACGCCGTCAGTAAAGCTCTTATGAGCGAATTCCGGAGTCGTTGTCTTGCCGAGAATAACGACGCCGGCCGCGCGCAGACGCGCGACATGCAGACTGTCCTCTTTCGCAACCTGCCCGGCATAAATCGGCGAGCCGAACGAGGTCGGCATGCCCGCGACATGAAACAAATCCTTGATCGAAACCGGCACCCCCAGCAAGGGCGCGGCCGTGTCGCCCCGCTTTCGCCGCGCATCGACCTCATCGGCCTGTGCCAGCGCGAGCTCGGGGCCCACATGAATGAACGCATTCAACTCGGGTTCGGTGCGCTCGACATAGGCCAGCGCGGCTTTGGTGATCTCGCGTGCCGAAAAAGAGCCATTCCGAACGCCCTCGGCGATGTCTCCTGCCGTCAGCGTCTCGTAGCGCTCCATCTGTGCCTTCCCGGATTCAAAGCTTCAACGTGATGCCGTTTCACGCTCTGCCGCCTGAACGGCCTGACGTGTGCGATCACGATCGCCCATTGTGTTGGGGAACCCGGGGATTGCCTCGACCAAAGCGCTCAGGATAACCACGCTCAAGCGAGCAGCGGCCAAAGCCCGCCCCACGATGTCCCACTATTCTTACAGTCAAGCTTCGCACCAGCCTCCCGGAGCAACAAGCCCTTTTCTGGTCTTACCTAGCGCCTTGATTCTATTCATATCGCCGACGATGTTTGCGATATACTCAACAAGTGAAACGAGGCGCTTGGCGGCAACGAATTGGCACAGTCGGGCCGCGTGAGACGGTCGACAACGCCCGATTGAAAACCTCGCGAAGGTCGCGCCGGCACTCCTGACCGGCGCGAAGCCAAACACCGGAGGAAGCCAAACACCGGAGTAAAGGCTTATGCAGCGGCTGCCGGCTTGGCCCGGTCGGCAAGCAGGTCCATCAGGCGGGTCATGTTGCCGACCTTCTCAAGGTTACGCATCAACCGCACGGTCTCGTCGATGGCGCCATCCGAGAGCCGCAGGCTCGACGCCCGCAAACACGCTTTGTATTTTTCGATCAGATCATCCCAGGACATCGGTGCATCCGAATTGCCGGGGACGTGGCTTCCGACACCCGAATAGGTCTGACCGGATTTCAATGTGACTTCGACACGCCCATCCGGCAAATGTCCGCCCCATTGCATGTGATTGTCGGCATCCAGCACGATCCTGGTCGCGATATCATAGACCCGCTTGCTCTTGAGGGCCTCCGGCGTGAAGTCGGTCGGGGCGACCGTGCCATTCGCGAAGGTCAACGCCACCGTATAGGGGATGCTGAACTTTCCGTCCGATGACGTCTTCGGCTTGCAGCGCATCTCCAGCGGCGTGCACAGATCCATCGGGCCTTCGCCGGCAAAAATCTTGATCTGCGCAATGTCATCCGCCTTGATCTTGTGCTCGGCGATCAAGCGGCGCGACGCATGGATATAACTGTGTGACAGGCCGCAAGACGGCCACGGCTTGTAACAGAGGTCTTCTCCGAGGAAGGTTTCACCCAGACCGGCCAGCATCTTTTCGCGGTCGTATTTGTCGTCGAAATAGACCTTGAAGAAGCCCTTGGGCCCCTCGAAAATGCTGTGCGGCCCCTTGATGTTCTTCTGCGCCATCAGCGCCGACAGAATCGCGTGCTTGCTGACGAAAGCCGCGTACATGCCGCGGATTTCGCTGTCGGTCCCCTGCACCATTTCATAGGTTCCGGCGGACTGCACGCCGGCGATGCCGAACGCGTTGGCGGTCTGGGTCCGGTCCAGGCCAAGCAGATAGGCCGCGGACGCGGTCGCCGAAAACACACCGACAATCGTGGTGAGATGCCAGTCATGTTTCCAGACCACGTTGCGGCGGATGCGCATGAACATGTCTTGCCCGACGGCCACGGCGGTCACGAACTTTTCGCCGCTGACATTGCCCAGCCGTTCCGACAGCGCGAGGCAGACCGGGATGATCGAACTGCTGGGGTGATGGCCTTCCGGCGCGTGATCATCGAAGTCCAGCGAATGCGCAAGACCGCCATTGGCGAGCGCGGCCATGATGGCCGGCACTTTGGTCGTGGTCCCCATCACGGTGGATTCGGCGCGCCCGCCGGCCTCAAGCACCAGGTCCAGCAGGCCGTTGACGCTCGGCTCGAGCGCACTCGCCGCCATGATCACGCCGACCGTGTCGAGCGTACTCTGACAGGCGCGCTCGACGGCGGCAGGGGTTAAATCGGCGAGTTTTGTCCGGCATACATAGTCGGCAAAGATATGCGACAGAGGAGTTGTCACTGCAGCTGTTTCCTTCTTGATTTGAACCGCCTCAAAAGCCCTAGTGTCCCGATTCCGAAGTTCGCAATACTTTGCAGCACCCTCTGATGCGAACTTCGGAATCAAAGGGACACTAGCAAATTTATGATTCTAGTGTGGTTTTGGTTCAGAAGTTCTCTCGGAGGACTCGCGGAAACAATGAAGAGAACTTCTGAACCACCACACTAGACTTGTCTTGAATCCTTGCCGCCAACGGCGGAGCCGCCGCTGGTCAGAACAACCGGCGCCAACGCCTTGAACGCATCGGTCGCTTCAGCGGCAAAGCCCGCGACGATGCCGTCGACCTGGTCCATCTTCGCCGTATTGAAATATAATCCGCGCACCGGCACCGCCGCCCCCAGTTCGAGCAGCAGCGGGATCAAATGAACGGTCGGCGCCATTGAGTGATTATAGTCAGCGCCGGTCATCAGCGCCAATGCAACCACATTTTTCAGCCCGTTGACCGAATAGCGGTCGAGAAAGGCCTTCAACAGACCGGTGTAGGTCGCCTTGTAGGTCGGCGAGGCGAAGATCGCGACATCGGATTCGGCGACAGCCTGATTGAGTTCCGCCATCGCGTCCGAGGGCCACTTGAACAGGTCGTCGGCATGGTCCGCAAGATCGATGACCTTCGCATTGTAGCTGCCGGCGGGAAAGATCTGCGCGACCAGCATCTCGGCAATCCGCCCCGTTCTGGACCGCGGCTTCGGATTTCCCACGACAATCGTAATCTTGAGCATCACATCACTGCATTGTTGGCATGACAAAACTTGCGCCGCTCTTGATGCCCGAGGTCCAGCGTGAGGTCACGGTCTTGGTCCGCGTGTAGAAGCGGATGGAATCGGGGCCATGCTGATTCAGGTCTCCGAACGACGAACGTTTCCAGCCCCCGAACGTATAATAGGCCAACGGAACGGGAATCGGAACGTTGATGCCAACCATGCCCACTTGGACGCGCGATGCAAAGTCCCGCGCGGCATCGCCGTCGCGGGTGAAAATGGCGACGCCATTGCCATATTCGTGGTCGTTGGCGAGGCGAAGCGCGGCTTCGTAATCCGCGGCCCGCACCACCGACAATACCGGTCCAAAGATCTCGTCCTTGTAGATGCGCATGTCGGGTGTCACGCGGTCGAACAGGCAGCCGCCGAGATAGAAACCATTCTCGTAGCCCTGCATCCGGAAATCGCGGCCATCGACCAGCAGGTCGGCCCCCTCCCTGATGCCTTCGTCGACGTAGGAGCGTACGCGGTCGAGCGCGGCCCTTGTGACCAGCGGCCCATAATCCGCCGACGAATCCGTGGACGGGCCGATCTTCAGCGACTCGACCCGTGGGACCAGCCGTTTGACAAGTTCGTTGGCGGTGGCCTCGCCGACCGGGACCGCCACCGAAATCGCCATGCATCGCTCGCCGGCCGAGCCGTAGCCGGCGCCGATCAGCGCGTCAGCCGCGAGATCAAGATCGGCATCCGGCATGATGATCATGTGGTTCTTGGCGCCGCCGAAACATTGCACGCGTTTGCCGGCGGCACAGCCGCGTGCGTAAATGTATTCCGCAATCGGCGTCGAGCCGACAAAGCCGACCGCCTGGATGTCGCGATCGTCAAGAATGGCGTCGACGGCCTGCTTGTCGCCATTGACGACGTTGAAAATGCCGGGCGGCAGGCCCGCTTCGATCATCAGTTCGGCGAGCCGCATCGGCACGCCGGGATCGCGCTCCGAGGGCTTCAGGATGAAAGCGTTGCCGCAGGCAATCGCGGGGGCCATTTTCCACAGCGGGATCATGGCCGGAAAGTTGAACGGCGTGATCCCGGCGGTGACGCCCAGCGGCTGGCGCAACGAATGGATATCGATGTTCGGTCCGGCGCCATCGGTGAACTCGCCCTTCATCAGGTGCGGAATGCCGATCGCAAATTCGACCACTTCAAGGCCGCGCTGCAGGTCGCCATGGGCGTCGGCAATGGTTTTGCCGTGCTCGCGCGACAAGAGATCGGCGAGGTTGTCCCGTTCCCGTTCGGCAAGACGCAGGAATTCGATCAGGACGCGAGCGCGGCGCTGCGGATTTGTCGCCGCCCAGGCGGGCTGGGCCTGACACGCGTTTTCAACGGCGGCGCGCACCTCAGCTGCTGAAGCCAGGTCGACGGTGGCCTGAACCTCTCCGGTCATCGGCCGATAGACCTCGGAGCGCCGGCCGCTGGTTCCGGCCACGCGCTTGCCGCCGATGAAATGACCGATGGATCGCATGATCTTGTCCTTTTGTTACGCCCCGCCTCCCTGTCCGCTGTCGCGACAGGGCGTTTGCGGCAATATATGGCAAATCATGAGTTGCGGCGACGGCCTCCTGCATCCTGCCTGGATGGATCTCCGGCGGAGGTGAGTTTTCGCCTCGGCGTCGCGCGATCTCTCGCTGCTGACGCTACTTCAATTCGCTCAACACGCGACGAAGGATGTCGACGATTTGCTCGATCTCCCGTGTACTGATGATCAAGGGCGGTGACAGCGCGATCACGTCGCCTGTCACGCGGATCATCAACCCGGCTTTGAGGGCAGTGACCATCGCGTCATAAGCGCGCTGCCCGGCAGCGCCGGGCCTTGACTCCAGTTCGATCGCGGCGATCAGGCCGAGGTTCCGGATGTCGGTCACATGCGGCATCCGGCGCAAACTGTGAACCGCAACCTCCCAGTCGGCAGCAAGCTCGCCGACACGCGTCAACAGACCTTCGTCGGCGTAAATATCCAGGGTCGCCATCCCGGCCGCACAGGCGGCTGGGTGCCCGGAATAGGTATAGCCATGAAAGAGCTCGATCATGGGCTCCGGTCCGCTCATGAAAGCGTCGTGGATCTGCCGCGAGGCAAACACCGCGCCCATCGGAATGGCGCCGTTGGTCAAACCCTTTGCCGTCGTGATCATGTCGGGGGTGATACCGAAATACTGCGCCGCGAACGGCGCCCCGAGCCGGCCGAAGCCGGTGATCACCTCGTCGAAGATCAGCAGGATGTCGTGCTGCGTGCAGAGCTTGCGCAGCCGCTCGAGATAGCCGACCGGCGGGACCAGCACGCCGGTCGAACAGGCGACGGGCTCGACGATGACGGCGGCAATGGTCTCGGCGCCGTGCAGCGCGATCAGGTCCTCGAGCCGATCGGCGAGGTTCGCGCCTTCGGGCGGCTGGCCCTGCGCAAACCGGTTTGCTGCGATCCCATGCGTGTGCGGCAGGTGATCGATCGCCGGAAGCTGCGGAAACACCCGCCTGTTGTTGACGATACCGCCGACCGACAGCCCGCCAAAGCCGACACCGTGATAGCCCCGCTCGCGGCCGATCAGCCTGACACGGTGCCCCTCGCCGCGCGCCCGATGATAGGCGATTGCGATCTTCAGCGCGGTATCGACCGATTCCGAACCCGAATTGGTGAAGAAGATCCGATCCAGGCCCTCAGGCGCCAACCCGGCGAGCCGTGTCGCGAAATCGAACGCAAGCGGATGTCCCATCTGGAATGACGGCGCATAGTCGAGAGTCGCGAGCTGCCGTTGAACTGCATCGGCGATTTCCCGGCGGCCATGACCGGCATTGACGCACCAAAGTCCCGCCGTGCCATCGAGGATCTGCTGACCGTCCGCGGTCTGGTAATGCATGCCGCTGGCCGAGACGAGCAGCCGTGGCGCCGCCTTGAACTGCCGGTTGGCCGTGAACGGCATCCAATAGTGGCTGAGATCGAGAGAATTGAGCCCCGAGGTGGTTGCGATCGTCATGGCTGGTCCCCCTGGATATGGCTCACCACTTCCCTCTTATGGGCTCGCGAAACAAGACTATTTCTTCAAGCAATTAAGCTATTGATCTTGCTGGTCTCAACGGGCGGTTGTTGACGATACTGAACAGCAGAAACAGTCGCCGCACGGACGCGGCGCGTGCAGGCAGCAACCCTCATGCCACCGCGGCGCAGCGCGAGGTCTCCGAGATCGTCATCCTTATGGCCGCGACCGTCGCCGAACGATCCATCAGGGGTGGCGACGCGCCTGGTTCTGATCCTGCAGGCGCGGAATTCCAACTCCTTGCGAGGGCGAGAGGCGGGTCTCGCACGCCTCCGTCTCAGGCGAACCGGCTCGGCGCCGCGGGCAAACCCATGGTTTCACGCAGGGTCTTGCCGGCGTACTCCTTGCGGAACAGCCCGCGCCGCTGCAATTCCGGCACCACGAGATCCACGAAATCTCGCAACGAGCGCGGCATCACCGGCGCCATCACGACGAAGCCGTCGCAAGCCTTGCTCTTGTACCAGTCCTCGATCTGGTCGGCGACGTCGCTCGCCGTTCCCTTGAACAAGGGATGGCCGTTGGTGGCCGACACGCGCTCATAGGTCTGGCGGATGGTCAGGCCTTCAGCCTCCGCCATCGCACCGATCGAAAGGCGGCTGCTGTTGATGCCGAGCCGCTCGCCTTCGACTTTCGGCATCGGACCGTCGAGCGGATATTTCGACAGGTCCA